>Ga0214921_10009064_pt1 | contig 12692 bp, 6 predicted proteins | sample LL1505_MetaG_FD_177992 | JGI IMG/M metagenome (GOLD analysis project Ga0214921, IMG submission 177992) | Freshwater microbial communities from Lake Lanier, Atlanta, Georgia, United States - LL-1505 | ecosystem: Environmental > Aquatic > Freshwater > Lake | place: USA: Georgia | collected 2015-05-28 | reverse complement strand
CTTCCTCGAGCAATCAGATTTCTGAGTGGGGTAAAGAAGCAGTTGAACAGATTGCAACCTGCATTAACAGCAGTGGTCAGAAAGATGTTGTAAACGTTCTCTTTTTGATCGACGAATCAGGAAGTCTGAAGTGGAATGACCAAGACCACCTGCGAGTACAGGGATTAAAAGCCTCGTTAGATGAATTCGCCCGTATTTCAGCATATCGCCCATATTTCACCATCAATCGAGCCTTCACCACGTTCGCCGATAAGTTCTCACCCGTTCAAGGCAAGGGTTGGCAAGAGCTAAACGAAGACACGCTCGCTAGTGACAAGAAGTGGATCGAATCTGAGATTCCCGAGCTAGTCACTGGTCAGACAACCGATTATGCAAAAGCTCTTGAAGGTGCCTATAACTTCTTCAAGCCACAGGTAACTCAGAATTCTTGCAATGTCTTAGTTTGGTTTACAGATGGTGCAATAAATATCAATCTTTCTACTGAAGCTACGAAGTTAGGATTTGAGAAAATCTGTGGGGTTAACCCAATCACAGGGGCGAAGACAAATCAGGATCCAATAATTAACAAATTCCGTAATGCTGGAATTAACATTCAAGGCATACTTTTAAAGAACCGTGATGTACTTGCAAATCCGGGAAATTATGGGCGTGAACGTGCGGATGTCGAAGAAGAATCCCGAGGCATGACATTCTTCGCTCCAATTGTTGAGTACTCGGGATTGGTCAACACCGGTTATTTCGCCACCAGCGAAAGAGAAATCTCAGTTAATTGTGGAAATCCATCAGGCGCTAAAGGTGTAGTTACTGAAGTCGGCGATCCAATCGACATCATTTGGCCACCTACCGAATTTGAGTGCGTCACATCGAGCGGCCGAGTTCTTGAGCCACAAAATGGTTTTGTAAATATCGACCCGGGATTTTCACGCTTTAGAGCTAGTGCTGTTAAGAATGGGTTCACTCTAAAAAATGGTGCTGGGGCAACGATTGCGACTTCACAAGGATCACAAACTGAGGACGTTGATGTTTCATATTTTGGAGCGGATGATGTAGCAATCAGCGTCTCTGGAGAGATTAGTGATAACGGTTCCGTTCTGAAACCAGGCAAGTGGCAGTTCATTACGAGCAAGAATTCTCAAAAGGTATTTTGTGGATATCTAGATCTCGCCGTCGAAATTAGAAATGATCCTTGCTATGAGAATGAGAGTTGCTCCTTCTCTGGAGTCATCACACGCAATGGACGTCCAGTCAATTTCAGCGTCTATAAAGATTCAAAGCTAAGTTACGGATTGGTCAATCCAATCAATCAGAGCATTTCCTACAGCAATCTCTCATTTGATGGCCAAGGCAAGTTCAACGGGACCTTCTCGCCATCAGGCTCGACCGATCAAAATGGAATCGCGGACTTAATTGTCACTCTCGATGTGGTGACAAAATCTGGATATAAATTTGTATTTTCAGCAATCCAGGGCATCCAGCCATTGCCACTTGGACTCTATCCAGAAATTACCCCTAACCCAATTAATGCGGCAGATTTCACTACACAACTATTGGGCAAAAATGGGAAAGCAACTGCTCCTCTGATCCTTAATGGTCCAACACGGGGTTCAGGCGAAATCTGCTTTAAGGATCTGGAAGTTCGATCTGATCCAGATCCCAAGAGAGTTAATGGTTATACCGCTCGCGTAAATGGTGATGACTTAAAGAAGGGCGAATGTATTTCGCTCACATCAGGTCAAGAGTTGCCAGCGACACTTGAAATTGAAAATTCGTCCGCGGAAAATGGAACAGTTTCTGGCTTTATCCCAGTCACGCTAAAGAGTGATGGGCAACCCGATATTTCTAGCCAGATTCCCGTCTCATTTGAATCGACGATTGAATACAATTCAGTACGTCGCCTTATCATTTTCGTAGTTTGCCTACTCCTCGGATTACTTCTGCCACTCACGGCACTAAAAATTCTTCAGGTACGAGCAGCGCGAATTACCGTTTCGCCATTGAGCAAGGCGACAACCCCAGTGATCCTTAGTGCATCAGGTGGCTTCGTTTCAATCCGTAGAGCTGAAAGGGCATCCGGCACAGATATTTTCACTGAAGATGATTTTGAAGGCTTTATGCATTCAGATGGCAAAGAGAAGCAGATCCAGATTGGTGCAGAAACTCTCCGTGGAGATGCACCACTGAATCCATTTGCAGCTCCTCGCGCGATCCTTGCTACCTCCCCAGGAATGATCGTCGTGTCCTCAGATATCTGGTCGAGAAATACTCGAGGCTTGGCTCGCCATGAAACCACGGCATCTCTCAATCCAGCTTTTGCGATGCATCTGACTCTGACAGAGAGTGCGCTCACTGCATTGAAGCAGTCAAATCAAACTGGGGATCAGCCTGATTTCCCAATAGAGGCAACTATTACTGGATTACTTAACTTCAGTGGAGTTGATTCAGTCACCCAAGTTTCTGCTTTGAATATGAAGCTCTCAACCGACTCTGGTTGGCTCAATGGTCTCTTGAAGATTGAGGAACCACCTGCAGCTGCGCCATCGAAGAGCGATAAAAAAGCTGGAGATTCAGGCACATGGCAGGGGACTCCTGCTCCTAAGGATGATTGGGGTACAACCACTTCATCTGCATCAGGTTCTACTTCAGCTCCAAAAGTTTCAGATGACGGCTGGGGAAATTCAAGCAGTTCTAGCGGGACAGATTGGGGAACGACCGGAGATTCCGGAAGTTCTGGAACAAAGAATGACGATTGGTAATTAATACCATGCAAAGGAAAGGCAAATAATCATGCTCTCACCATTTCTCATCATCGGTGTCGGTGGCTCAGGCGGAAAAACTATTCGTGCCATGCGCCAAACATTGCTACGTCGTCTCCGCGCTAAGGGCTGGAAAGGCGAGTTTCCAGAAGCGTGGCAATTCCTAGAGATCGACACAATCTCTACTCAAGGTGGTGGAAACTTCACCGCGCCATTGCTCCCAGCTAATCAATTCCTAGGATTAGTTCCACAAGCTGTTGACTATGCAGGACTTCGCAACCAACTTATTCAACGCATGCCACGTGGTGAGCAGAACGTGGCACTCGGCGGTTGGCTACCAGAAAATACTGCGGTCCCAATTCAAAAGGGTGCTGGACAGTACAGAACACTTGGCCGCGCAGTGGTTGCATCTCAACTTTCGCAATTGCAGCAGGCGCTCAACCGTTCTTATGGCCGACTTTCTGCTCCGGGCGTTCTTGAAGAGCTTCGTGAAGTTTCTATGAAGATGTACGGAAAAGCAGAAGGACAGGCTCCACTACCTATGGCATTGGTCATTAGCTCAGTAGCTGGTGGATCTGGTGCAGGTATCTATCTCGATGTTGTTGAAGCACTCAAGTCTTTAGATTCATCATTTGAAAAGCGAACACAGGTTCTTCTCTTTGGACCAGATGTATTCAATAACATCCCACAGGGTCTACGTGACTCAATTCCTGCAAATGCGCTCGGTGCGATGAATGAAACTCTTGCCGGTATGTGGGCTGAGGGGCCAGGTGCAGGAAGTGCTTCCCTTTTCGGAAATTCAGGGCTAAATGGCCGCGGAACTTCTGGCTTCGGACCACGCAATACCTATCTCATCGGCGCTTCAAACGGCCAGGTTTCTTTTGGGGATCAGGATTCTGTTTATCGCGCAGCTGGTGAGTCACTAGCGACACTGGTTGCAGATGAAGCGGTACAAACATGGATGGTCGAATATGCAATCGTTAACGTATTCGTTAACTCTGCAAACCCAATTATTTGTAATGACGAATCTATGCTCAAGAGTTCGCAGAACGTATTCCATTCTCAACCGCTTGGATCAATCGGCGTTGGTCGAGTAAGCCTTGGCCTTGATCGATTCTCTGAGTACATCGCAGAAGGTGCGGCGCGATGGACAGTGGAGAAGCTGCTCTGGCCTCAATTTGTTCCACCAAACCCAATGAACCCACAAACTCCTCAGCAGATTGTTGAAGAGGCGGTCGATCGTTCGTGGAGCCAATTCCTTACCGACTCAGGTCTCAATGAGCGCGGAGATATGAATGACGTGATCGACTCACTATCTCCAATTGGATTGGAAGATCGCGCTAAATCATTTGCTTCCGCAGTAATTAACAAGGCTTCAGGTGGCGTACCTCCTGCAGGACTTCCATCAAATCAGTGGATCTCAAATGTAATTAACTACTTCAATCTACAGAGAAAAGCTTATGAAACTGATGAGCAGGCAGAGATCTATAAAGCTGCACAGAATTGGACTGTAGATATTCAGGATCGTGTGCTTCGCACCGTTGCCTTGATATCTGCACGACAGGGACTCAATGTCGCATCTCGCCTCGTTGAAAAACTCCGTGAAGAAGTTAAATTTGTGGCAACACAAGAACTTCCATTGGAAGCATCGACAGAGATTCGAAAGTTAGATCAGATTGCCTCAAAGATCTCAGAGGGCCTACCACAAGGAATGTCAGCAGTTCAGACCCAAGCAATGAGTAGCGTTGTTGGACCAATCTTGCTCAAGGCAGCAAGCTTCCTCACTAACTCACTTCGCAGAAATCTTGCGGCTGAGTTGATGTCAGATCTTGATTCCGGTTTCCTACAGCCACTCGAGAATTCACTACGTAACTCAGTTGCTGAATTGCTTATCTCAGCTACAGCAGCTCAGAATCGCCGTGGCGAGCAGAATCCATTCCCAAGCTATGCCAACATTTCAACAGGTGTAATTCCTGATCGCTTCAATCCAAGCGTCGTAGAGACACTTCTTATCGATGTTGCGGATTTCCCAAAGACTCTTCGTGGGTTAATCCAAGACAGCCTTGATGAGAGCGTCCGAACCAACTGGGAAGCTCGATTTATTGAGCGCATCACGTTGGGAACCAAGTTAGATTCACGTGGAGATGATGAAGAACCATCATTAATCGAACGTCGCTCTACATGGGTTCCACAGAATGCAAATGCGCGTCGACACCCCGAAGGTGCCCAGAAAGCTCAATTTGCAATCATTACCGATACCGATGAATACATTGAGCGAAATCGTGACTGGCTCAGTGATCCCGTCACAGCACTCGGTAAATTCCTCGTGCAAGATCTGCAGGAGTACCTATCTCACCCAGATCCAACGATTGCCAATTCCCGTATCAATGCATACAAGGCTGCCTTCTCTTCAGCTCTTAAGCTGAGTGCACCTCTCTGCTCATTGAACAAGGCACTCATTGGTCAGGTTCACAGCAATGTGCTTGCAAAGGGTGATCGCTATGTCCACATGAGTACAATCCCATTTAAAGACCAAGGAAACCTCAAGGATCTTTACGACATTACAGTTCACGAAATCCAGCAAGCAAAGCTCTGGGATCCGAGTGAGACACCTAAGTGCTTTAAGGCTGTAGGGGGAATTCAGCAGATCGATATCTTCTCAACCCTGACATCTGCGATGAACCCAATGGTCTTCTCGTCACTCATGAATCCAGTTATTGAGTCTTGGAGTCGAAATAACAACTCGATTCAATTGCGCCAAGGATTCTGGACTAATCGCCGTGCGAGACCATTGACCGAAGCGATTCCAATGGCTCCTGAGCAGTTGGATAAGGTCGTTCGCGGCTGGTTTGTTTCTCAACTTCTCAATCTTCGCACAGCAACAGCTGACCAATCACGCGGACCAAAGATCTCAATCTTTGATCGCGAAATGCGTAAGAATGTTGATTTCCCACATCCGCTCATCGGACTACGAAGCGAGAGCATCGTTTCAAATCCAGATCTATTGCCTGCAGTCCTAGAATCTTTGGGTCTTGCAATGGCGCAATGCGATCAGATGAGCAATCTGACACCACTCGAGCCTTACTGGGCAATGATGCGTCTAGGTGAGGGCTATCAAGAAGTTCTCGAGAACTGGATTCGCCGTGGTGAAACTTCACCCGGTGCTCCCGAGCCAGTTCCTGCAATTGCAGGCAGTGCTTCAGGAACTTTTGCAGAACGCAAGTCTGCAATCCTGACCACTCTGCAAAAGTCACAAGAATTCCTTACAGGTATCTCTGTCGCAGATGAGCGCAAAGAGCCATGGGAGATCACAAGAACTACTGAAATTCGTCCATTAACGGATTCGGCTTTTCAGGCTCTAATTAATCACGTTGATGCAATGGTTGATGATGCGGGGATTGTTGTCTGATGAGCACCTCAACGCTGTGGCATGAAGGTTCGGCCTCAATAGTTCTTCTCCCCGGTGGAGAAGAAGGTGAGCGCATCCTCGACATTGTTGAGGAATGGACTAAATGCTGGATGCTCAAACCTGCTTTTTGGGTCTATAGCAGCGACGAGAAAATTTCGGATGACAGCGTTCCACGCATTACAACCTGCGTCATTGGAAGAAACGGACGTCGAGAGATCGAACTTCTTGACTACTTGAGTACTCAAGATTTTGAACAAGTACGTCTGATAGCCATTCGAACAGTTGATCAAACAGGTGAGCACGACACACTGCAAGATAAGATTGTCGATCAGGTTAAGGATGCCCTAGAACGCGCGCGTCCTTACGAGATTGCAACGGATAGAGCAGATAAACCAACCACCAAGTTCGTAAGAATCAATTTGATTTTTGCTCCAACTAGTCGCAAGGGTGCATCTGCAACACACCTTCTTGAACCTAGCTGGGACATCAACCTCGTTGTCGCGCCAGAGGATCGAAGCACTCCATCGCGTTTCGACCGCGCAACTCGAGATGTAACTGAGTCAGATCAAGCAGTATGGCTTCGTTTTATTCTCGCAAATGCCGCTGTTACAGGTGGCATTTGGGCTGGGCAGGAGAAAGGAATTCTGGAAGCCTCACACGATTTCCAAGACCTTTCTCCAGTTCAGGGACAAGTTCGAGTCATGCGTTCTTTCGTCCGAGGAATTCTCAGTGAAGGTCTTTCGACGCGCGTTGCCGCAGATGCTTTAGATCGAGCGAGCAAGGCAGATCAATCCAAGATTGATCCTCAGCGTGGATTCCCCAATCCTCACTTCGAGGCAATAGAGACAGACAAGATTGCACTGCAGATTGAGAAGATGGTTAACGACACCTTCACGCTCTCAAAGGATCGTTTAGTTTACAACCGCGTCACATTGTTACCTCTTCCAGGTCAGGAAGAAACTGGCGTAGGAGCAGCAATCAAGCACTTCTTCCGCGGAAGCTGGTCACTACTTAAGGTGCTCCCACTCTGGATCTTTACCGGCATTTGGAACGCTATTGCGGGTTTTGTTTCACGATTGATCTTCGGCTTACGAGGAAGAAAAGTTGTTAAGGGGAGTCTAGATTTCCCAAGAACTGATCTGGATAAAGGCGCTGAGGTAGAGATCGACTCCATCTCAGAACGCAGAGCGAAGATTCTCGAGATCTTGGCAGCTTGGCCAAATAATGTCTTGAGAAAGTCTGAGCCAATTCTTTGGGGCGATATTCGTAAATTAGTACTGGGACGCCTTGATGGTTCTCCTCTTCCTGCCACGATTGAGAAAATGGTTGGTACTAACGGAATTCAAGTATTTGGTGACCTCAACGATGTCATCCCAGATATGAATGAAAAGTGGACGCTACCCGCTCACTTTGAACGGACACTTCCATCACAGGCTCGTAGCACGAGCTGGCGCGATACTGAAGTCGTCGAAGATCTCGCTCAATACTTGGGGGCAGAACTTGCCCGCGTAAATGCACGCATTGAAGAGTTGAGATTATCTGTAACGACATCTGATACTCAGAAAACAGAGAAGGAAGTCGAGCTTTTGGTTCTCATCCAACAGTTAGAAGCGATGGGATCGACAAAGATTGGAGCCCAACATGAGTGACCAAAATCTAAGTGGGTTCAATAGCAAGCCAAATAAGGGTGAAAGCGCCATCGCAGATCCAATTGAGCCGATGGTTAATGAAGAGGTTGCCGAGCCAACAATTTCTGAGACTGCACCAGAGTCTGCTGCAGAGATATTGACTCCCGAGACAGAGGCACAAGAACTCACAGAGATCGGTGAGCCAGAAGTTGATACCGAGTCTGATGCAATTATTGAAGTTACCGCTGATTCGCTAGTGGCCAACACTTCTTATTCTGCTCCAGTAGCCGAAGAGTCCGCTCTTCCTCAAGAGCCGTTACAGAAGAGTCTTACCGAACCCGAGATTCGCGAAAGAATTGAGAAGTTAACTCAAGAAATTGAAGAATTAGTTGATAGCGCCTCAAAATCCGATGCCGAAATGGAGAATGAGGGGGAGAACCTTGAAGAACGCATTCGAGTTCAAGAGGAATTTAATCACTGGATCGAAAAACGACGATCAAGCTACGCCTGGCAATTACTCAATCGCCTTGAGAGCCATAAGAAGAACCTCGAACTAGATGAGAAATTGATCCGTGATTTCGCAGCCTCTGCTGTCAGTTTCCCAGAAGGATTTGGTGAATCTCTCCGCAAGTGGTTTATGAAGCGATTCTGGATGAACTTTTCAATCTCCTGGATTGCAATCATTCTTCTTCTTTTGGTTAATAAGTTTTCAGATCAATTGAGCTCGTTCTTAGCAAGCATCTTCGGTGGAAACTCATTCCTCAAAGCTGGCCTTAACGCTTTCCTTAATCAAGTTATTGGCATGACTTTGGGACAAGTAATCGGAAGTATCTTCGGCTTCTCACTTCTGCATTTCTTAGGGCTTCTCTTCGCATTTAGTCGAAAGAGCTCTGAGCATTCACAACTCGTTGCCGAGGAGTACGGTCGTACTTTGGCAATGGAAAATGGAATTCATGATGTGCGCAAAGGGCGAGAGCTCATGGATTCCCTACATCCACAGGTTCCCCAGATCCTTGAGGTTCTCTCACTCGGTTTGCATCGTCCATGGGTGATTAAGAGCGACAGCCTGCTCTTCTCTGGTTTGGTCCCTGACACCGCAACTTTGCCTTCATGTGTGGAAGTTGCCGTACCTACAATTTCTCGAAAGAGCCCAAAGTACGAAGAGCTAGTACTGCGCACTATGAATGCGATCCAAACTCCAGCGTGGCGATCAGAAGCCCATACAGAAATCATTCAAAAACTTGCTGAATCAATTGGTTTTGGTAGTAACAACATGGCTATTCGTGAATTAGATGATGACCAGAGAAAGAGTGGAAAGCGTCAGCTGATTCTCACAGCCGGTCAGAATCTAGAACCTGCAGAGCAGATTGGTGAAGTGCTCGTTGAAAAGTTCACCCGAGTAACGCAGGAGAGAGTCCTTCCAATTGCACAACCAGATGTAGTTTCACTTCGCCCTGATCCACTCGAGGGCCTTCGCCTTGACGGATCGCTTGGAACGTCTAGCGCGGTACCAATTTCCAAATGGGAAGATAAGCTTGCCGAAATCGCGGACCTTGCATCCCCGTGGTCTATCTCAACGTTTTCCGGCAAGGGGCAAGCCCTTAATCGTCATCAACAAGTTGAAAGCCTCTTCATTGCTTCTTCGCGAGTTCCAGCTAAAGATGGCGTAGCCAAAACTGTTGCTGTAAATCCGGGTGCACGTCCATTTGAAGTCGCAATTCGCGTCGACCTCAGTGCGTGGTGCAAGCCTGACGAAGTAGCAATCTTCTCCGACTTCAAGCCTACGCCGGAACAAGTAGAGCGTTGGTCAAAGGGCGGAAGTACACATGGTGAGAAGATCCATGTTGAAGGTCAAGAAGATGATGTTGTCGAAGGTGGCGCAAACCTCGTTATCTGATTTAAGCGATGTTTACGACGATTACCTTAACGATATTGTCACGGATTGTTCGCTTCTTGCCATCTTTCCAGTACCAGCAAAAATCTGTAACCCATAGTACAAAATAGGCAAATGAGCCAAGTAATCCAAAGGTAAGAAAGTTAATAAATGAACAGACCAACGCCACAGCCATTCCGAAGAGAAGCTCATAGATAGCCATATGGCCCCATGTGATTGGCTGGTGTGACTGGGCATCAAAGACGCGAATCTTCAGAATCTTCTTGGCAGGGCTTTGCCCTTCTTTCCAGGTGAATAGACTCCAAATGAGCCAGCCGATTCCTAAGGTTACAAAAATGAGTACCGTATCGAGCACCAGTGATCCAATGCGATGCTGCGACGAAGCCAACCTCAATGAATTCGAATGTGGGGCTGCTGGTGTGTTCCATTCCGGTAATGATGCTGAACTTTCCCAAGACATTTAATGATTCCTCTCGTTGATATTGCCAAAGTTTATTGAAATTTGAGGGAAGGACCACGACATGACTAGTCACTTAGACTCGAATCAACAAGAAGACGGTTAAGTTTTTCGTATGATCAGGAAATTATTTATCCGCACCCGTTTTTGGGCTTTTTTTACCATTCTTTTTGTGGGAATGGGATTAACGTTGAATCAAATTGATGCTCCAACAGTTCTCGAAGATCAACTTTTTTCTCAGGTCAACACGAAGTGCACGTTAAATTCCGCAGATTTCCCGTCTGGAGAGTGCGTAAAAGCATACGTTCAAATTGAAAGATTCAACTCAGAAAGCCAAATGCTCTACGGAAAAATATTTTTTGAGTTTCCAGAGACATTCGGATCAAATTACCCTAGTTCTGTTCAAGTAAATCAGCCAACATACCTAAGTCTAGATGTTGCTTCGTTAGATACAAATCTTCCTGGTACTCAAGATCGCTGGGAGAGATATGACATGTTAGGAGCGCTAGATTTTTCTCTATCGGCTTCAAATATGGAATTTAAGAACAGGATTAGTGATAGTTATTTCCCATTCGATCACTACTCCGCTGAGATTCGCGGAAATTTTGACGTACAGTCAAAAGGTGTTGATACGGCAGATGCGAGCGATGATGTATGGGAAACGTTGCCAATCCAGTATACAAATTACACAAGCTCTGTAGCTAATTATCAATTTACTTTTGATTACGCGTATTCAAGTGATAAAAACAGTAAGAATTTTGATCCAAATTTAGTAGATTCTAACCTTGCTTTGATAATCAAAGTGGAGAGACCTCTTCTTACCCAAGTTATCGTCTTTATATTGGGCCTTCTATTTTTGTCGGGTGGCGTACTCCTACTGTTTCTATTGCGGGCAATTAGAGTTAAGAAGCGTCCCGCACAATTAACGGGATTGGTTTGGGGTGCAAGTACAGCATTTACGATGATTCAGGCTCGAAGTCTCTTTCCAGGTGATCCAAGAAACGGTGTAAAGCTTGATCTCTTCGTCTTTTACCCACTACTAAGCCTTTGCTTTATCAGCGTGATCCTTATTTTTAGAGAATGGGTACGCCAAGAACACGTTCCCAGAGAAATCCCACCAACGATCTAGAAACCTATTGTCGGCTTCTTAACGCCATCCGGAGCAGGAATATCTTCTACTGCGAACTCAACCAATTCGTGAAGCTCGATATTCCCATCGGCTGCGGCACGACTGGAGAGGTTGAGATACATCTTTTCAAAAAGATTGCGCACATAACGAGCGTTACCCATATCTCCTGAAGGCTTTACTTCATCGAAGTACTTCTCGACTGCCTTGAGAACATCCTGGGTTAGGGTGATTTTGTAATTTCCGGCGATCACTTTGAAGATATCAAGTAGCTCAGAAGTCTTGTAGTCGGCAAAAGCAATCGTGTTCTGGAAGCGAGATTTAAGCCCCTGATTTGAAGCAATAAACTCTTGCATCGGCTCGTGATATCCGGCAACAATAATTGCAAGGTTATCTCGCTGATCTTCCATCGCTTTTACTAAGGTCGAGATTGCCTCATCACCAAAACCTGCTCCGCGATCAGCAGAGAGTGCATATGCCTCATCGATAAAGAGCACACCACCGCGAGCTTGATTTATCGCTTCTTGAACTTTCAGGGCAGTCTGACCGACATATCCTGCAACAAGAGATGAGCGATCCACTTCAACGAGTTGACCGCCTGGGAGTAAACCAATCGCTTGATACATCTGCGCAACAATGCGAGCAACAGTTGTTTTTCCGGTTCCTGGGCTGCCAGTAAACACTAGGTGCAGACCAACGGGTACACGGGGCAGGCTCTGCTTTTCACGAACGTTATTTGCTTCATGCATATTCATGAGTTTGGCGATTTGATCTTTGACCCCATCGAGCCCGATCAATGAATTCAATTCACCCATAGCCTTCTTCAAAGTCTCAGCGCTAACTTCAGCTGATGGCTGCACTTCTACGGCTGAATCAGTAGCAGCTTTACTCGATGCGAGAGTTGCAGTTGCCACGGCACCAAAATGCTTTGTTACAAGGTCACTAATGATTCGAGCAGGCTCTTCATTGCCGACTCGAGCCAAGACGGTTGCCGCCTCTGTAGTGATTGCAATCGCGGAGGAAGAAGGGATTTTTAGGGCAGCCAACTTATCGTCAACATCTTTATTGGATACGCCAGCACTATCTGTACCAAATTTAGTGAGCAGAGCGCGCAAAATGTGCAGCTCTGTTACCTCACCATGGTCATGACCTTTTGCGATACCAACAGCAGAATCTTCGATACTTGAACGAACGCTCATAATTTAAAACAATTAGCTTTCGTCTACGCGCTTGCCACCGAACTTTTTCTGCAGATCATCATCAAGATCATCGGCCGTCATTGCAACAGCAAGAAGTGCTTGCTTGAGCTCACCTGGATCAATGGTGTCTCCAGGAATTGTGATCTCAAAGATAACCTGAACATTTCCATTCTCACCGAAAGGGCTTACCTTGCAGTGCCCGTAGAAGAAGTCACCACCTTCAGTA
>Ga0214921_10009063_pt1 | contig 12694 bp, 13 predicted proteins | sample LL1505_MetaG_FD_177992 | JGI IMG/M metagenome (GOLD analysis project Ga0214921, IMG submission 177992) | Freshwater microbial communities from Lake Lanier, Atlanta, Georgia, United States - LL-1505 | ecosystem: Environmental > Aquatic > Freshwater > Lake | place: USA: Georgia | collected... | reverse complement strand
GTTTGATCCAAGAGCAATTGGCCAGGCAAAGCGCGGATGCAGGACAACTTTCCATGCAAGCCAATAGCTTGGCCAAGAACGCGCAAGACTTGGCCAACGAAACCGCAGCCCGCGTGGCCTTGCTCGATACACGCTTGAGTGAAGTGGCATTACAGCGTTCGCAACTGGAAGAGTTGATGCAAAGCCTGACACGCTCCAGAGATGAAAACTTGGTGGTCGATATCGAGTCCGCTCTGAGTCTGGCGCAGCAGCAGGCCGAACTCACTGGCAGTGTGCAACCCATGTTGGCTGCATTACACAGCGCCCAAAAACGCTTAAGCAAAGTAGCGCAACCGCGTCTGGCACCGATACTACGTGCTTTACAAACCGATATCGACCGCATCCAGTCGGTCAGCGTCACCGATACCCCGAGCTTGCTTAACAAACTCGATGAGTTGGTGGTCTTGGTAGAAGAACTCCCCTTGCTTAATGCGGTGGGCGCCAACAGCCGCGCCGCACCCTTACCCAGTAAACCAGTGGGCAATCTGTGGGAGCAGGCGTGGCAACAAGCGCAGTGGTCGGTATTGGCCAGCAGTGTGTGGACAGAGCTCAGCAGTCTGGTGAGAGTCAGTCGCATCGACCAACCCGAGGCGGTGTTACTTACGCCGGAACAGAGCTTTTTTGCCCGTGAAAATTTGAAATTGCGTTTGCTCAATGCACGTTTGGGTTTATTGGCCAGGCAGACAACTGCCTCGCGTAACGATTTGCAATGGGCCGAACGCGATATGCGTCGCTTCTTTGATGTGACGGGTCGCAAAGGCATCATCGCTTTGTCTTTGCTCCACCAAACCCAAAACCAAATGCGGCAATTCGATATGCCGCGTTTAGACCATTCGCTGGCAGCGCTGGCGACAGCAGCGGCAGGTCGCTGAGATGCGCTTGGCCCTGTGGCTTGTTGCCCTGTTTGCGGTTGCGGTTGCTGTGGCCTTGGGTTTGAGCCAACAAGCTGGCACGGTCACTGTGTTTGTGCCACCTTACCGTGTCGACCTTTCTCTCAATTTGGTTTTGATCAGTTTGGCCTTGGTATTTGCCTTGTTGTACATGGCGCTTCGCAGCCTATTGGGTTTATGGGTACTGCCAGAGCAGGCGAGGCGTTGGCGGGTGCAGCAACGCGAACGCAGCGCCCAGTCTCTCATGCTCAACGCCCAAATCGGTTGGATGACGGGGCGTTATTTGCGGGCCCGCAAGGCGGCATTGCAAGGATTGGCCCATGTTGACGGCTTGCTTTCATCCGAAGATGGCGTTTCGCCCAGCGCCAGTTTGCTGCTCATGCGCAGCGTCCTGCATTTGTTAGCCGCTGAAAGTGCGCATGTGCTGCGCGACGAAAAAGCGCGGGACGCGCATTTGCAGCAGGTCTTTCAGCCCCACCCGGCTTTGAGTTCATCGCTGCGCAATGAGGTGCAAGATGCTGCACGCTTGAACGCCACGCGTTGGGCTTTGCACGACCGCGATGAGCGCAGTGCACACCAGTACCTCAGCCAATTACCCCAAGGCACTGCGCGACGCACTTTGGCGCTGCGCTTGCGATTGAAAGCTGATCGCATGGGGCAAATGCATCTGCCTGCTTTGGACACCGCACGTTTGTTGGCCAAGCATGGTGCTTTTTCACCCACCGCTGCCAACAGTTTGATGCGCGGTTTGGCTTTGGCCAGCATTGACGATTGTCGAGATGCGCACCAGTTACAGGCCACATGGCGTATCTTGCAATCTGCCGAGCGTGCCATGCCAGAGGTTGCTGTGTACGCGGCAAGGCGCTTGCTGGGCTTCAACGTCGAGGCCAATTTGGCTTTGCAATGGCTTTTACCCGTGTGGGAAGCCCTCACTAGCAACGCCTTAGATCAAAGCGACAGCGCAGTGCGCCAACGTGTAGTGCAAGTGCTGGCGCAGGCCTTACAAACCTTGGTGCCTGACAGCGAGTGGTTGGCGAGAGTGGAACAAGCGCGATTGGCCAACCCACGCAGCGTCGAACTGCAGTACCTGAGCGGTATGGTGTGTTTGCGCCACAGCTTGTGGGGCAAGGCTCAGCAACTGCTTGAGCAAGCGGCACCACGTTTGCAGTCCAGCGAATTAAAGCGCAGCGCTTGGCGAGCCTTAGCTGAATTGGCCGAACAAAAAGGCGATCAAGCGCAAGCGCTGGCGTGTTGGAAACTGTCCGCCAGCGCTTAAACCGCAGTGTTAGGCTGTTGGGCGGTTGTCGTCAAACGGCATAGCCATCTGACGCAAATCGCGTTTGGTTTCGACCAATACCAAGGGGCCTTCATCGATCACGATGGGGGCTGGACGTTCACGCGGCACATGCACCGGTTTGGGTTCAGCCGCAATGGCCGCTTGCACCTGTGCGATGCGCTCGGGGTTGGAATTCACCCACTCCAAACCGCTGCCAGAGGCAACTTGCTGTAACTGGCCCATGGGCAGTTCGTAGGAGGCGATGCTGGGCATGCGGTGCTGCTGCGCTGCCGGTGCAGTTGCTGTCATTGCGACTGGCGCGGGTGCTGCGGGTGACCAAGCGGTATCCACAGGCGCTGTGTTGGCATCTTCGGAGTTTTCTGCGCGTGGCGCACGCTCGCGGCCATAGCGGTCACGGTTGCGTCGTTCACGGCGCTCATTGACACGCTCGCCGCCTTCGCTTGCCGCGACTGAAGCGTCGGCCACAGTTTGCGGCTCCATACCATTTGCAGCGCTGGCAAGCGCATCTTCTGCCAATGGCATTTGCGCGTCGGAGGTGCCTGGGTTGCTGCGTTCACCACGCCGACCTCGACCACGGCGTCCGTCGGTTTTTTCCCGCGGTGCGCGTTCGGTGGTTTCGCCTGGGTTGATTTCCAGATCGCCTGCCAAGGTGTTGGCAGGGGCTTCTGTGGCTCCAGTTTCTTGGCGACGTCGTCCGTCTGTACGATCGCCTCGGCCACGTCCGCGTCCTCCTTCACGTCCACCTTCAGGGCGGTCACTGCGGGGGGAATCGGTCTTGGCTTCGTTGGTGCGGTCATCACGGCCTTCGCCAGAACGGCCTTCTGTACCTGCGCGACGACCATCACCACGGCGTTGACCGCCACGGCGGTTGTCCCCGGTGCGGCCTTCGCCAGATCTACCTTCGCGCCGCTCGCCTGAGCGAGCCGGTTTGTCTGTGGCGGCAGGCTTGACGGTTTCTGATGCAGGCTCACTGACAAACAGGTTTTTCAACCAACCAAAAAAGCCTTTTTCAGCTGGCGCAGCAGCTGCGGTGCTGGGGCGTTTGGCTGCAGGTGTTGACGGTGCTGTCGCTTCAGATTTGGCTGCACGCGGTTCGGCGTTTGGCGCGGGCAAATCGGGCAGCACACCCTTGATGACCGGCGACTGTTTGTTGGTCGGTTCTTGCGAGCGACGGGTGACAGCGGTCGGGTCTTCGATCTCCTCGGCCATTTTGTAGCTGGCTTGGATGTTGTCCAAACGCGGGTCGTCGTGCTTCAAGCGCTCCAACTTGTAATTGGGGGTCTCCAAACCTTTGTTGGGGATCAGCAGCACATTGGTGCGTTGTTGGATCTCAATTTTGGCAATTTCAGAGCGTTTCTCATTCAACAAGAAAGAAGCCACTTCCACAGGCACTTGGGCGTGAACCGCCGCCGTGTTGTCCTTCATGGACTCCTCTTGGATGATGCGCAAAATTTGCAACGCCGAGCTTTCCGTGTCGCGCACATGGCCTGAGCCGCCACAGCGTGGGCAAGGGATGGAAGCGCCCTCGCTCAAAGCGGGGCGCAGGCGCTGGCGGCTCATTTCCATCAAACCAAATTTGCTGATGGTGCCGAACTGCACGCGGGCGCGGTCTTGGCGAAGGGCGTCGCGTAAGCGGTTTTCGACTTCGCGGCGGTTTTTTGACTCGTCCATGTCGATGAAGTCAATGACGATCAAGCCGCCCAAGTCGCGTAAACGCATTTGGCGGGCCACTTCGTCGGCGGCTTCGAGGTTGGTGCGGGTGGCGGTTTCTTCGATGTCGCCGCCTTTGATGGCTCGCGCTGAGTTGACGTCCACCGACACCAAGGCTTCGGTGTGGTCAATCACAATCGCGCCGCCAGAAGGCAGGTTGACTGTGCGGGCATAGGCCGATTCAATTTGATGCTCGATTTGGAAGCGGCTGAACAAGGGAGTTTCATCGCGGTAGCGCTTCACACGGGCAGCATGCTCGGGCATGACGTGGGCCATGAACTGCTGCGCTTGGTCGTAGATGTCATCGGTGTCGATCAGGATGTCGCCGATGTCATTATTGAAGTAGTCGCGGATGGCGCGGATCACCAAGCTGGACTCTTGGTAAATCAGGAAAGCGCCTTTGGCGCCACTGGCGCCATCGATGGCGGTCCACAGCTTTAAGAGGTAGTTCAAGTCCCATTGCAACTCGGGTGCGCTGCGGCCAATGCCGGCAGTTCGGGCGATGATGGACATGCCATTGGGGTATTCCAACTGGTCCATGGCTTCTTTGAGCTCGGCCCGGTCGTCGCCCTCGATGCGACGGCTGACGCCACCTCCGCGGGGGTTGTTGGGCATCAGCACCACATAGCGGCCAGCCAATGAAATGAAGGTGGTGAGGGCCGCGCCTTTGTTGCCGCGCTCTTCCTTTTCCACCTGGATCAGCATTTCCTGACCCTCTTTGATCACGTCTTGGATACGGGCTTGGGAAGCCGACACATTGCCCGAAAAGTACTGTTTGGAGATTTCTTTGAAGGGCAAAAAGCCGTGGCGCTCTTCGCCGTAGTCGACGAAACAGGCCTCTAAAGATGGCTCGACGCGGGTGACCACGGCTTTGTAAATATTGCCTTTGCGCTGTTCGCGCCCTTCAATTTCGATTTCGTAGTCGAGGAGCTTTTGTCCGTCGACGATAGCCAAGCGGCGCTCTTCGGCCTGGGTGGCATTGATCAGCATCCGTTTCATGATGCGTTCCTTTTCATAGCATTACAACAACACAGGTCCATGGCGGACCAACGATGCCGCAAGCCAATGCTGGAAAAAGAAACGGGAAACCGGACAGCTACAGGATTCGGCGCATCAGCGGCGCCGACGCTCCTGCGGAGGAGGGGTGGGCGTGATGCGAATACGAACAGGCTGGGCTTGGGGCACCAGTGGGTTCGAGGGAAAGCGGGTGCGGGCTTGTGAAGCGTTCATGGCTGGCGCTGGCAACAGCCAGGTCAGACAAAATTTCAACAACACCATCACCAGATTCATGCTCATCTATCTCGCTGTGATCCTCTGACGGTTTAACGCAAACCGGCAGCTGGGGTATATCGTTTCAAGGTTTTCCAAGGCATCGGCTTGTCAAGTGGTGCAGGGCAGACCGCAAAGGGCGGTTGGGCGTCCGGCGGCCACAATGGGCATCGACCTCTCAGTGCTGGTAGGACGTGCTCTAATCTCTTATTCAAATCAAGCACTTAGAACCTGGCACTGGTGAAGAACATTATAGACGCTGAAGAAACACCAGCCGCGGCGGCTGTCCAAACCTTGGCGGTGGATGAGGAATCGGCCGGTCAGCGCTTGGATAACTTCCTGATTCGCCACTTAAAAGGCGTACCTAAAACCCATGTCTACCGCATCATCCGCACCGGCGAGGTGAGGGTCAACAAGGGCCGTGCCAGCGCGGACACCCGTGTGCAAACTGGCGATGTGGTGCGTGTTCCCCCAGTTCGCGTCGCCACCCCTGACGCCAATGCGCCGGTCGCCCCTGGGCGGGAATTCCCCCTGCTGATGGAAGACGAGCACATGCTGGCCATCAACAAACCCGCTGGTGTCGCGGTGCATGGCGGCAGCGGCGTGAGCTTTGGCGTGATCGAGCAGCTGCGCCAAGCCCGCCCGGGTGCCCGCATGTTGGAGTTGGTGCATCGACTAGACCGGGAAACCTCAGGCGTATTGCTGGTGGCCAAAAAGCGCAGTGCGCTTACCCGCTTGCAAGACCAGTTCCGCGACCGCGAAACCGGCAAGACCTACCTTGCCTTGGTCCATGGCCAGTGGCCCTCTAATAAGAAAGTGATCGATTTACCTTTGCAGCGCTACCTGCTGCCAGACGGTGTAGGTGAGGGTGAGCGACGGGTTCGCATCGCGGCCCTGACCGACCCTGGCGCGCAACGCGCCATCACCTTGGTGCGTGTGGCGCGATTGGTGGGTGACTTCAGTTTGTTGGAAGTCACCATCAAAACCGGCCGCACCCACCAAATTCGGGTGCATCTGGCCAGCCAAGGCTACCCCATCGTGGGCGACGACAAATACGGCGACTTCAGCCTGAACAAGCGCTTGGTAGCGCAGGGTTTAAAGCGCATGTTCTTACATGCTTGGCGGTTACAGTTCATCCATCCCAGCTTGGGCAAACCGCAGACCTTGCAAGCCGATTTGCCTCCCGAATTACAACAGTTTGTTGACCATGTCCAACCTCCACCGCCTGCGCCAATTTGACCTGATTGCTTTCGATTGGGACGGTACTTTGTACGACTCCACCCAAATCATCGTGCGCTGCATACAAGCCGCAGTCACCGATGTGGGTGGCCAAACCCCCACCCACGAGCAGGCCGCTTATGTGATTGGCATGGCCTTGATGCCTGCTTTGGCGCATGCCGCGCCGGATGTACCCAAAGACAAATACCCTTTGTTGGGCGAGCGCTACCGCTACCACTACGCTTTGCACCACAACGATTTGTCCTTGTTTGAGGGTGTTTTGCCTTTGCTTGAAGCGCTGCATGAGCGCCAGCACTTGTTGGCGGTGGCCACAGGCAAAAGCCGCCAGGGCTTGGACGAGGCCCTGCACCAAGTGGCTTTGCGCGGCATTTTTGATGCTTCGCGTACGGCCGACGAGACCGCCGGCAAACCCGACCCGCGCATGCTTCATGAGTTGATGGCCGAGTTGGGCGTTGCCCCCGAGCGCACCCTGATGATTGGCGACACCACCCATGATTTGCTGATGGCCAATAACGCGGGTTGCGCCAGTGTGGGCGTGAGTTATGGCGCCCATGGCAGCTCGGGTTTAGAGGATTTGCACCCCCGCGTGGTGGTCCACAGCGTGGCAGAGCTTCACACTTGGTTGCTGGAACATGCCTGAGCATCTGCCCTTGTGCAACAGTGCTGAACTGCAAGAAGGCGGCGTGGCGGTCCCATTTGATGTGATGTATGCAGGGCAAACCTGCCGCGCATTTGCCGTCAGGTTTGAGGGTCAGGTACATGCTTACCTCAACCGCTGCACCCATGTGGCCATGGAAATGGACTACCAGCCAGACCGCTTTTTCGACCCTGATGGTCGTTGGCTTTTATGCGCCACCCACGGCGCCACTTACGCGCCTGATACTGGTGACTGTGTGGGCGGCCCCTGTCGTGGGGGCTTGGTGAAAATTACCCTTTCAGAAAACGCTGGTGTGGTGCACTGGCATACTGCCCACAACCTCAAGCCTTTGGAATTTTGACCATGACCCCCGAGAACTCTCCCCTTAACGACGCACCCGCGAATGACAAAACTCCTAGTGAAACTGGTTGGGAGAGGCAAGCACTCGAGCGATTGGTGATGGCGCAAATCGCCGAGCAGCGCGCCGCCCGACGTTGGCGCATTGGGTTTCGCTTCTTGTGGCTGGCTTTGGCAGGTGCGCTGCTTTGGTACAGCTTTCACCACAACAAGGCCGCCACCTCGGCCAACCCGTCCTCACACACTGCATTGATTGAAATCAAGGGCGAGATCGATAGCGAAGCCAATGCCAACGCCGATGCCATCATGACCTCGTTGCGCAGCGCCTTCGAAGACGAGGGCGCGCAAGCAGTCGTGTTGTTGATCAACTCCCCTGGCGGCAGCCCGGTACAAGCGGGCATGATCAACGATGAAATCCGCCGCCTCAAAGCCTTGCACCAAAAACCGGTATATGCGGTGGTTGAAGAAACCTGCGCCTCTGCGGCTTACTACATTGCGGTCAGTGCGGACAAAATCTTTGTCGACAAAGCCAGCATCGTCGGCAGTATTGGGGTTTTAATGGACGGCTTTGGCTTTACCGGATTGATGGACAAATTAGGTGTGGAGCGTCGCTTGTTGACCGCGGGTGAAAACAAGGGCTTTTTAGATCCTTTCACCCCCCAGTCCAAACAACACCGCTCTTATGCGCTAAGCATGCTTACCGAAATTCATCAGCAGTTCATCAAGGTGGTGCGTGAAGGGCGAGGGGACCGCTTAAAGGAAACGCCCGAAACCTTCAGTGGTTTGTTTTGGAGCGGACAAAAAGCCATTGAACTGGGCTTGGCTGACGGCTACGGAACGTTGGACAGCGTGGCGCGTGACGTGGTGAAAGCCGAAGATATTGTGGATTACACCCGCCAAGACAACGTGGCCGAACGCTTGGCCAAGCGCTTTGGTGCTGCTTTTGGTGAAGCGGTGGTCAAGGCGTCGCTGAATTTGGTGCCGCATTTGCGCTAAGCACTTCAAGCCATTTAAGGTCCAAAGGCAAACACCACTGGCGTGTGTTTGTCCAAGCTTGGGTTAAGGCGTTTCCAATCCGCCACCCGCAGGCTTTGAATCTGCATCTGCGGCAAGGTCAGCCCGCTGCAAACCGCCAAGCGGGTGTTGTCTTTCAAGTTGCTTAGCAACGCGGCCAGCACAGCGGCATTGCGGTAAGGCGTTTCAATCAAGATTTGGGTTTGACCCGTTTGCAACGCCAGCTTCTCAAGCGTGACAAGGTGTTGGTTGCGTTGTGTACTGTCTTGCGACACATAGCCCACAAAAGCGAATGACTGGCCATTGAGCCCACTGGCGGCCAAGGCCAAGACCAAAGAGCAGGGCCCCACCAGCGGCACCACAGCCAAACCCAAGTCATGCGCTGCACGTACCAAGGAAGAACCAGGGTCGGCCACCGCGGGCATACCAGCTTCACTCAGCAAGCCAATGTCGTGGCCTTGCAGCGCTGCTTGCAACAAAGCCTTGGCATCCCAAGGGGTGCCGTGGTCGCCTTTTTTGTGAACCTCGCGTGGCAATTCCACAATGGTTTGCGCTTGCAAAACGGTGCCCAGAGGCCTTTGCGCGTCGATACGTTTGAGCAAAGCACGGGCGGACTTGGCGTTTTCACACACCCAATGCGACAAACCCGCCGCCACTTCCATGGTGTGCAGGGGCAGCACCCAGTCCAGCGCCACTTGGGTGTTGCAATGAAAGTCCAGTGGTGCGGGTACCAAATACAAAGTACCTAGGCGATCAGTCATACAAGGGCAGTCCAGCAGCGCGCAGCAAGCGGCAGGTGAGGATCAGCGGCAAGCCTACCAAGGCGGTGGGGTCGTGGTTGTCGATGCGATCGAGCAAGGCAATACCCAGGCCCTCGCTTTTGGCACTGCCCGCACAGTCATAAGGCGTTTCAGCATGCAAATAGTCTTGCAAGGCCTGGTCGCTGAAGTCACGAAACAGCACCTGCACCTGCGCCAAGTCGCTTTGCACAAAGCCCGTGGCCAGGCAAACCACCGACACCGCAGTTTGAAAGACCACGGTTTGTCCGCGCATACGTGTCAATTGCTTGACCGCATTGGCATGGTTGCCCGGTTTGCCCAAAGGCTCGCCGTTCAAATCAGCCACTTGGTCCGAACCAATCACGATGGCTTGCGGAAAACGCTGAGCCACCGCCTGCGCCTTGGCCAATGCCAGTCGCTGCGCCAATGCCACGGTCGTTTCGTTGGCAAAGGGGGTTTCGTCCACTTCAGGCCGCTGCACCTCAAATGGGATGCGCAAGCGCTGCAGCAGTTCGCGCCGATAGGGCGAGGTCGAACCCAAGATCAGGGCGCGGGGGGAGGGTGAATCAGGCATGAGGAGGATTCTCTTACACTGACCCGCATGAAAACCTCGGACACGCTTTTGTCGCTCGAACTTCAGCCTTGGGCGATGGCAGGTGGCGCAACGGCCCAGAGTACACCGCTTGCGACGTTGTCGCGGGTGGCGCAGGCTTGTTTACCGCCTGCCCAGGAGCAGTCGCCGGTCTGTGAGTGGCAGTTGCAAAGCCAACTTCGCCACCCCGATACCCTCAAGCAACTGTGGCTTCACCTGAAAGCAAGCCTGTCGGTGGCGCAAACCTGTCAGCGTTGCCTCTTGCCGATGCAGGTAGATTTGAGGGTGGACAGGCATTTCCGGTTTGTGGCCGACGAGGCCACCGCCTTGGCTGAGGATGACGATTGCGAGGAAGATTTGCTGTCGCCTGCACCTGAGTTAACCCTGCAAACCTTGCTGGAAGACGAGTTGCTGCTGGCCATGCCCCTGATTCCCCGCCACACCACCTGCGACAAGCCTCTACCGCAGTCGCCGGACCAAGATTTGCCCCATCCATTTGCAGCTTTGGCTGGCTTGAAGCTCGGCAAACAGTGAAAAACCCAGTTTCCGCTATAATCTTTGATTCTTTGCAGCAGGTTAGTTGCCTGATTGCACAACCTCTTAGACCTTCAGGAGCCTGTCATGGCTGTCCAGCAAAACAAAAAATCGCCGTCCAAACGCGGCATGCACCGTTCACACAACGCACTCAATGTGCCTGGTTTGGCCTTAGAGCCCACCACTGGCGAGGTGCATTTGCGCCATCACATCAGCCCCACCGGCTTTTACCGCGGTCGCAAAGTGCTCAAAACCAAGTCCGAAGCCTGAACCAGGTTTCGTTGAAAAGCCCGTCGCACATCGCATGGCGCGGGCTTTTTGCATTGCACGCTAGATTATTCAAACAGGTGAATCAACGGTGGTGACCTTGGCCGTCGACTGCATGGGTGGGGACCATGGCCCGTCTGTCACTTTGTTGGCCTGCAAGCAATTCCTGCAAGCCCACCCAGACGCCCAGTTATTGTTGGTCGGCCTGCCACAGGCTTTAGACCATTTTCACCACCCCCGCGCCAGTGTTGTCTCTGCCACCGAGGTGGTGACCATGGATGACCCCCTCGAAGTCGCTTTGCGGCGCAAAAAAGACTCCTCCATGCGTGTCGCCATCGAGCAAGTGCGTGATGGTAAGGCGGATGCAGCCATATCTGCAGGCAATACCGGTGCCTTGATGGCCATTGCCCGCTATGTGCTGAAAACCCTCGAAGGCATTGACCGCCCCGCCATTGCAGGACAGTTCCCCAATGCCAAGGGTGGCGCCACTACCATGCTGGATATGGGTGCGAATGTGGATTGCAGTCCACAGCATTTGTTGCAATTTGCCTTGATGGGAACGGCTTTGGTATCTGTGCTCAATGGCGATGAAAATCCCACAGTAGGCTTGCTCAATATCGGCGAAGAGGACATTAAAGGCGGCGAAAATACCAAAAAAACTGCTGAATTGTTGCGATCTGCTGCTAAAAGTGGCGATTTGAATTTTTACGGCAATGTCGAAGGCGATGATATTTTCCATGGCACCGTCGATATCGTGGTGTGCGATGGATTTGTCGGCAATGTGGCTTTAAAAGCCAGCGAAGGCCTAGCCAGCATGGTGGGGGGCTTCTTGAAAAAGAGCTTTTCTGTCAACATCTTCACGAAAATTGCCGGCATCATCGCTTATCCTGCGCTAAGTGGTTTTAAGAAACTGGTTGACCACAGGCGTCACAATGGCGCGGCCTTGCTGGGTTTGCGCGGTTTGGTGTTCAAAAGCCACGGATCTGCTGATGCTTTGGCGTTTGAGGTGGCCTTGAGCCGTGCGTATGATGCCGCCCATCACCAATTGCTGGCGCGTGTGGAGCGCCGACTGGCCCATGCCGCACCTTTGCTGGCAGCAGCCATGGCAGCAGAAACCATCGCCTGACGCTTTGACATGACTGTTTATTCCCGTATTGCCGGTACAGGCTCCTATCTTCCCCCGCACCGTTTGAGCAACGCCGACTTGGTCGCCCAACTCGCCGCCGATGGGGTGGAAAGCTCCGACGAATGGATCGTCGAGCGCACCGGCATTGGTGCCAGGTATTTCGCTGCGGATGGGGTTTACAGCAGCGATTTGGCCTTTGAGGCCTGCAAAAAAGCTTTGCAAGCGGCGGGCAAGCGGCCCCAAGACATCGACCTCATCATCGTCGCCACCTCCACGCCCGACATGGTGTTCCCCTCCACCGCTTGTATCTTGCAACACAAATTGGCGCAGCTTGACGCTGATGCGGCGGGCATCGCGGGAGCGCCCGCGTTTGATGTGCAAGCGGTGTGCGCCGGTTTTATATATGCGCTCAGCGTGGCCGACGCCATGATCCGCGCCGGCAACGCCCGCCGTGCTTTGGTGGTGGGTTCAGAAGTGTTTTCCCGTTTGCTGGACTTCAAAGACCGCACCACCTGCGTGTTGTTTGGCGATGGCGCAGGCGCCGTGGTGCTGGAAGCCTCTGACAAGCCCGGCATTTTGGCCACCGACATCCACGCCGACGGCAAGCATGTGGGTCTGTTGTGCGTGCCAGGGCATGTGCAAAACGGCCATATTTTGGGCGATCCGGTGTTGAAAATGGACGGCCAAGGCGTGTTCAAGCTGGCCGTGGGCGTGCTGGAAAGCACGGCCCGTGCGGTGCTGGACAAAGCCGGTGTGACCGAGGCCGACCTCGATTGGTTAGTACCCCACCAAGCCAATATCCGCATCATCCAAAGCACGGCCAAAAAACTCAAACTTCCCATGGAAAAAGTCTTGCTGACCGTGGCCGAGCATGGCAATACCTCGGCCGCTTCCATCCCCTTGGCGCTGGACGCGGGTGTGCGGTCTGGCAAACTGCAAGCTGG
>Ga0214921_10009061_pt1 | contig 12695 bp, 9 predicted proteins | sample LL1505_MetaG_FD_177992 | JGI IMG/M metagenome (GOLD analysis project Ga0214921, IMG submission 177992) | Freshwater microbial communities from Lake Lanier, Atlanta, Georgia, United States - LL-1505 | ecosystem: Environmental > Aquatic > Freshwater > Lake | place: USA: Georgia | collected 2015-05-28 | reverse complement strand
GGCCAATCTTTCCGGTGTCAATGTACCCCATGTCCTCGGCCAGACCTTCGGTCTCGGTGCTGCCTTTGCAGCGGCGTCCGGCGCGGTGCTGGGCATTGTCCAGCCCTTCTCGCCGTCTTCGGAGGATTTCTGGACACTGAATGCATTTATCGTGGTGGTCCTCGGCGGTGTTGGCAGCCCCTCCGGAGCCTTGCTTGGCGGTATCCTGTTGGGACTCATATCCAGCTTCACGGCACAATTTATAGGACCGTCCTACACCAATGCCGTGATGTTTTTGGTGCTCGTGATCATGTTGCTCATCAGACCGCAAGGTCTGCTCGGCAGTGCATTCGGAGAAAGTCGGTGACAATGCGAATCTTTCTCCTTTTAGGCACGCTTATCGTGATCGTGCTGCTGCCTCAATTCTTGGCGCCATTTCATATCCGCGTTGTGCAATTGTTCTTTTTCACCGCTGCCTTGGCACTGGCATGGAACGTCATGGGCGGTCTTGCTGGCTACTGGAGTTTCGGCCATACGGTATTCATAGGCATGGGCGCATTCGCGGCGGCGCATTTCGTTGCTAAACTTGGCTTGCCTGCCGGGCCGCTTCAAATGATTGCCGGCATAGTATTCGGTGCGCTGTTCTGCGGCATTGTCGCGGCCATCATCGCCTATCCTATCCTGCGCCTTCGCGGAATCTATTTTGCCATCGCCATGCTCGGCATCGGTCAGGTTGCTGCCGAACTGGCCAACAATGTCGGCTGGTTCCAGGGTGATGTCGGCCTTTTCCTCGAGACGGCGCTGCCTGATGGCGTCGAGCCGGAGCGCTTCTTTTATTACGTATTCGCGGGCCTTTTTCTCTTTACCTGGATGGTCAGTCTGGTCGTGATGCGCAGCCGATTCGGATACGGCCTGCTGGCAATCCGCGAGGATGAGGACACCGCGAAAATGCTCGGTGTTCCAACGGAACAGATCAAGGCTTTCGGATTTACGATCAGCGCCGTTCTGGTGGGAATGCTCGGGGCAACCTATGCCTATAGCCTCGGATATTTCACGGCATCGTCCGTCTTCCGCATCGACTTCAGCCTCAATATGATCATCTATTGTTTGATCGGTGGTATCGGAACGCTGGCAGGACCGGTTGTCGGCGCCGCGTTGATGCTCCTGCTGACCCAGATCATTCTCGGCCAGCTTCTCGAACTTCATCTGCTGGCGACCGGCCTTGTGGTGATCCTCATCGTGCTGACCCTGCCCAACGGTGTCATGGCGCTTGTCGGGGGAGAAGCTTTTAGGCGCCGCTTCAGCATGCGTGCCGGAGGAAAGGCCCGATGAGCGCGACGCCAATTCTTGCCGGTAGAGGCATCACCAAAAATTTCCGGGGATTGACCGCCATCGACACGGTTGATTTCGAACTGCATCAGGGCCGCATCTATGGACTTATCGGTCCCAATGGCGCTGGAAAATCGACCTTGTTCAATCTTGTGACAGGTTATTATCCGTTGTCGTCCGGCGAAATTCGGTTCGAGGGAAAACGGATCGACGGGGTGCCCACCTATCGGCTCAACCAGATGGGAATTGCGCGCGCATTCCAGATCTCAAAACCGTTTCCCGCAATTACAGTGCGCGAGAATGTGCGGATCGGCGCGCTGTATGGCGTGTCCGGCCCCCGCGACGTCGACGCCGTTACCGAGGAGGCACTTGCGCTGACCGGTCTTACCGGCATTGCCGAACGCATGTCGGGCGGGCTTCCCGTCGGCAATCTCCGCAAATTGGAAATAGCGCGCGCGCTCGCAACCCGGCCGAAGGTCCTACTGGCGGACGAACCCTGCGCCGGCCTCAATCCTACCGAGACAAGCGACATGATGGAGTGCCTTCGCTCGATCAGCCGGCGCGGCATTGTGGTCTGGCTTGTCGAGCATGACATGCGCGCGGTCGTCCAAGTCTGCGACTGGATCTATGTTCTCGAAGCAGGCGTCAAGATCGCTGCCGGTCCTCCCCAGGAGGTGATCCGTAATCCGCGCGTCATCGAGGCTTATCTCGGAACGCCAATGACAGAAAATGGGGAAGAGGCGTGATGAGACCTCCGATAGACCTTAAGGCGCTCCCATTTGATACCGATGAAATGCTTCGGTCCTTGCGCGAATGGATCGAATGCGAAAGCCCGACCTACGATATGCCGGCCGTGAACCGCATGATGGATATAGCGATGCGGGCGCTTGCTATTGAGGGCGCTTCGGTCGAGCGCATTCCGGGCAGTCTCGGCTTCGGGGATAGCGTGCGTGCGCGCTTTCCCCATCCAGCTGCGGGATCGCCCGGTATTCTTGTTCTCTGCCATCTCGACACGGTACATCCTGTCGGAACCCTGTCGAAACTTCCCTGGCGCGTCGAGGGAGACAAATGCTACGGGCCGGGTCTTCTGGACATGAAGGGCGGATCCTTCATGGCCTTGTCTGCAATGAGGGCGCTTCGGGAACTTGCTGTGAACACGGCACTTCCGGTCACATTCCTACTGACAAGCGACGAGGAGATCGGCAGTCCGTCAACACGGATGCTGATCGAAAGCGAAGCGCAGCGAAACAGATATGTTCTTGTGCCGGAACCGGCGCGCCGAGATGGTGGCGTGGTGACGGGTCGCTATGCCATTGCGCGCTATCGCCTTACGGCGACCGGGCGGCCAAGCCATGCCGGTCTCAGGCTGGGCGAGGGCGTCTCCGCGATCAGCGAGATCGCGCATCAAGTCGGAGTTGTGGAGGGGATGACGAACGATGACTGCACGTTCAGCGTAGGCGTTCTGAGTGGAGGCCAATGGGTCAATTGCGTCGCGACCACGGCTTCCATCGAAATTCTCAATATGTCAAAGACCGAAGCCCTGCTGGCTGACGGACGGCAGCGGCTGGCCGCGCTCACCCCGCGACGGCCGGAGGCGACGCTCGCTCTCGAACACGGTGTCTGCCGACCGCTCTGGACAACGACCGAGAAAGATCTCGCGCTTTATGAAACGGCCAGACTGATCGCGCAGGATCTGGGTTTCGAAATCCCCAATCAATATTCGGCAGGCGGGTCGGACGGAAATTTCACCGGTGCCCTTGGTGTGCCGACACTCGATGGATTGGGACCGCGCGGGGAGGGGCCCCATACTCTCGATGAATACATCGTCATTTCCAGCCTGGCAGAGAGGGGCCGTCTCATTGCCGGACTGCTTGCATGTCTGACTTGAGGTTGAAATCATGGGCTTGACGACGGGACATAGCATGGAAGACCGAAACGATCGGCTCGTTATCCAGTCCCTTATGCGCGCGCTGGACGTCCTGGAAATATTTACAGTCGCGTCAAAGCCTATGTCGCTTGGGGAAATCGCAAAGGCGTCGGGCGTGACCAAGAGCGGCGTGCAACGCATCGCGCACACGCTTGTGAAAAGGGGCTATCTGGAGCAATCGCAGGAAGGGGGTCTCAAGCCGGGGCTGCGCATGCTTGACAGGAGCTTTGACTATCTGCGCCTGAACAGACTGGTCGAGAGGGCGGTGCCCGTTCTCATCGAACTGCGGCGCGTGACCAACGAACGCGTTGACCTGAGCCTCTTCGATCACACGCGCATTGTCTATGCGTCACGCCAGCAGAGCAAGCGCGAGACATTCTATGCAACCCTGATCGGCCGTTCCGTGCCCACATTCTGTTCCTCGGGCGGACGCGCCTGCCTCGCCGCATTGCCGGATTCGGAAATAGAAGACGTGCTTGCCGGATCGGAACTGTGTGCCATCACGCCCAAGACAACGACCGATCCTGAACTGATCCGCAGCAAGATCCGCGAGGCGCGGGAATTGGGTTATGCGCTTGCTGCTGAGGAAGCCCTGATAGGAGAGGTTGTTGTTGCTGCGGCGATTTGCGATCGGACCGGCCGACCTATGGGGGCGGTCCATGTCGCAGGCTCTTTGAGCGAGTGGCCTGTCGAGGAATTCCGACGAAACTTCGCGCCCCTTGTGATCGAGGCGGCGCGGGCACTATCCTGAGCGGGCCCGGGAATTATGGATAGATGCGATGAGCGAAATGTCTGGCTTCAACTGGCACAATGTCCAACACCGGAGTGACCCATGAGCAGACGCTCCCGCCGGAACCAAAGTCGGGATTTGAATGCTGATGGTGTCTACAGAAAGTAATCTAACGAAACCTGTATCAACCAGATCATCGAATTCCCCCCAACACTATCACTTAAGCAGTCATCCACTTAGTGAGAGCTCCGATATTCAAACAAGCTAGGCCAGCTCTCTGAACCCTGAACCGGAGATTTTTGCGATGTTCGATATGAGCGTGAAATGGCCGCATGGGGCGCGCGTCGCCGTGATGCTGACCTTTGACTTCGACGCCGAAACACTTTGGACGTCGCGCGATCCCGAAAACGCGCGCCGCCTTGGTGTGCTCAGCCAGGGCCGTTACGGCGCAACCGTCGGCGTGCCCAAAATTCTCGACACACTTGAGGAGGCAGACATCAAGGGTACATTCTTCGTGCCGGGTTGGACAGCGGAGAACCATACGAGCCGTGTCGAAATGATCCTCAAAGGCGGCCATGAAGTTGGCCACCACAGCTATTCGCACCGCTGGGCCGGCGATTCGGTGGAGGACACAGTGGAGGAAATGGAAAAAGGGCTGGAGGCCCTCAAGCGCACCGTGGGCGTGATACCCAAGGGGTACCGGTCGCCTGCGGGCGAAGTGAACGAAATGCTTTTCAAGCTGCTCCAGAAGCATAATTTCCTCTATGACTCCTCTCTAATGGATCACATCAATCCTTACCGGCACACGCTGCCGGACGGGACGAAAGGGCCGATCGAACTGCCGTGGCACTGGAGTCTGGATGATGCGGCCTTTGCGCTTTTCTCTATCAAAAATCCCAGACCTATCTTCACCAACGAGCATATTCTGAAGGTTTTTCAGGACGAATTCCGGGAGATCTATCGCTGGGGCGGTCTGTTCGATCTGGTGATGCATCCCCAGGTCATTGGCCGGCCCAGCCGCATCGCGTTGCTGCGCGAAATGATCGCCTTCATCAAGACCTTCCCTGACGTCTGGTTCGCGACGGGCGAAGAAATCGCGACCGCATGGTCTGCCGAATACGAACAATGAAAAGCGGCGCGTCCGGACGCTTGTCGTCCGGGTCGCGTTAGCCGGGGTTTTGCACATGTTGCCACAGCAGACCATCTTGCTTGCCGGACTCTCTGGCCCTGCCACCATCTCGATAGATCAATGGGGTGTCCCCCATATCGAGGCCGGGAACGAAAGCGATCTTTTCTTTGCCCAGGGTGTGAATGCTGCGCGAGACAGGCTGTGGCAACTCGATCTCTGGCGGAAGCGCGGACTGGGCCTCCTTGCGGCTGATTTCGGGCCAGGATTTCTGGCGCAGGATTTCGCCTCGCGATTGTTTCTCTATCGCGGATCCATGGACGAGGAATGGCTCGCATACAGTGACGACGCCCGAGAGATCTGTTCCGCCTTTGCAGCCGGCGTCAACGCATGGATCGCGCTTTGCGAGCAGGAACCCGAGCGTCTTCCTCCCGAATTTGCAGAGATGGGTACACAGCCTGCGCCATGGTTACCCGAGGATGTGGTGTGCATTCGCAGCCACGCGATGACGCGCAATATCGTCTCCGAAGTGCTGCGCGCGCGGCTCTGGTCCTCGACTGATCCGCGTAACGACATGCTTCGCAAGGTGCTTGAACCGGATGTCAGCCCTGTTTTGGCGGGTGGGCTCGATCCCGCGACGGTTCCACTCGAAGCCTTGACCCTCTACAAGCTCGCCACCACGGGTGTCGCGTTCAGCGAGGAACGGCTCTGCGCAGGTGCGGATGATATCTGGCGATGGACCAAGGTGACGGATCTTGGCGCGGTGGTCGAGGCGTCCGAGTTTCAGGGCTCGAACAATTGGGCGGTCTCGCCGGCACTGTCTGCGACAGGGCGGCCGGTCATGGCAAGTGACCCGCACCGCACCCATTCCGTGCCCTCGCTGCGTTATCTCGTCCATCTGCGTGCGCCGGGCCTCGATGTGATCGGCACGGGCGAGCCCTCGGCCCCGGGCATCACGATGGGGCATAACGGGCATTCGGCCTTCAGCATGACATTGTCCTATGCGGATCAGGAGGATCTTTACGTTTACGAGACAAAAGAGGGCGAGCCGAACCAGTATCGCTATGGCGACGGCTGGGAGGATATGGAGATCATCGGGGAGACGTTCGAAGCCAAAGGCGCGGATCCGCGGCGCATGGAGCTGAAGTTTACGCGGCATGGACCCGTCATTCATGAAGATCCCGCCAATCGGCGCGCCTATGCCGTGCGCACCGTATGGAGTACCCCGGGGACGGCACCGTATCTGCGCAGCCTCCACATGATGCGTATGCGGGACAAGGATTCATTTCTTGCCTCTGTCGCGCATTGGCATTGTCCGTCTGCAAACCATGTCTATGCGGATACCGGCGGCGATATTCTATGGTGCGTGTCTGGTGCTGCGCCTGTGCGGCCGAACTGGGACGGATTGTTTCCCGTGCCCGGCGACGGACGATTTGAATGGCGCGGCTTTCTCGAAGGCGGTTTGATGCCGCGCGTTGTCAATCCGGCTTCGGGCTATGTTGCCTCCGCTAATGCATATAATCTGCCCGATGGATATCCGCATGCCATCGGTTATGAATGGATCGAGAAGTCGCGCGCAGTACGGATTCATTCTGTGCTCTCGCAAGCGGCAAGTCATTCGCTCGACGATGCAAAGCGTCTGCAGGCCGACGTACTCTCGCAACCGGCCTTGCGCATGAAGCAATTGCTTGCCTCAGTTGCCCCCGATCAAGGCAGCGAGGACGCCTTGAATCTGCTGGCCTGCTGGGATTGCCGCCTCGAAGTTGGCAGCGCCGCCGCCGCCCTGTTCGAAGTCTGGTGGAGCAGGCATCTCAAGCCTGGGCTTTTCGCACGCTTCGTTCCCGAGGAGGATCTTCGCGCCTTTCTGGTGCCGGGCGATGTCGAGGGCATTCTTCGCGCGTTTGAATATCCTGACGACCGGTTCGGCGATGATCCTGCTTCGGGTCGTGACGCGTTGCTCCGCCAGACGTTGAAAGAAGCATGGGCGGATTGCGCAAACCGCATGTCCGAGGATCCGTCCGGCTGGGCATGGGGCCGCCTGCATCACGCCTTTTTTGAACATGCGCTCTCGTTCCGCGGTGATGCGATAGGCCGTTTTGCGCCGGATATCGGGCCGTTTCCGCATGGCGGGAGCGCCTCGACGCCGATGCATACCGGATACAGGACCGGCGATTTCCGCACTATCATGGGTGCGTCTGTCCGCATGGTAATGGATGTCGGGAATTGGGACGAGAGTGTGTGGATCAACGCGCCCGGGCAATCCGGTGATCCGAGATCGTCCCATTACCGTGATCTCGCGCCTATGTGGGCATGCGGAGATTATGTGCCGATGCTTTATTCGAAAGAGGCCGTATCGAAGGTAACGGAGGTGAAGATTATGCTCCATCCCGAGGAGAAAAGCGCGTGACTCTTGGTGCAAGTCCAGTGTCCATTTCGCGCCGCGTCGGGGTGGAGATCGGCGGAACGTTCACCGATCTCGTCTGGATCGACAAAGACGGGGCGATCCGTATCGGCAAGACACCCTCGACGCCACAAGCCATACACGAGGCAGTCCTGCGCGTCCTCGACGACGCACAGGTTGACCTCGTAGGCATAGAACAGGTGGCGCATGGCTCTACCGTTGCCACGAATGCGCTTCTGACGCGTCAGGGAGCAAAAACGGCGATGGTGGTCACCTCTGGTTTTCGTGATGCCTTGTTGATCGGCCGCGCAGAGCGCAACGGCGATATTTATAATATGCGCTATCGAAGGACCGAGCCGCCCCTGCGCCGCAGCATGATCCGCGAAGTTAAAGAGCGTATCCTGCACGACGGATCGATCCTCGAGCCGCTGGATCGCGATGCGGCTTGGCTCGTGTTGCAGCCGCTGGTTGAAAGCGGGGTCGAAGGAATCGCGATCTGTCTTATCAACGCCTATCGAAACCCCGGGCACGAAATCGTCCTGCGCGATCTCTTACAGGAGCGCGCCCCCCATGTGGTCGTCTCGCTCAGTCATGAGGTCTCGCCGGAATTTCGCGAATATGAACGCGGCCTCACGACCACGGTAAACGCTTTCGTGGGACCGACTGTCGCGCGCTACGTTCATGAATTGGGCGGGGGCCTTGCACAACTCGGTTATGCCGGCGTGCTGCAGGTCATGCAGTCGAACGGCGGCATGATGCCCGCCGCCTCGGCATGTGCCAATGCGGTGAGGATGCTCCTGTCTGGCCCTGCGGCGGGGATCAGGGCGGCCATGTGGTTTGCGGCGCGCAACGGGCTTCGAAACGTCATCACACTCGACATGGGCGGCACGAGCACCGATGTTACCATTGCGCCCGATCTGCAGCCCAAATTCACGCCGGAACTGGTAATCGACGGGCTGGCCATCCGCACAGCGTCTTTCGACATGGCAACCATCGGCGCCGGGGGTGGCAGTATCGCCGCTATCGATCGCGGCGGCTTTCTTGCAGTCGGCCCGCAAAGTGCCGGTGCACAGCCTGGCCCCGCCTGCTATGGCAAGGGAGGAGAACAGGCGACGGTGACGGACGCGCAGGTCGTCTCGGGCTTGCTGCCGCCGAAGCGCTTCCTGGGCGGACGTATGGCCTTGCGCGCCGATCTCGCCCGCGAAGCGCTCGATGCTCTGTGCTTTCCCGGCGGTGCTCGAGCTGCCGCAGACGCTATCCTGCGCATCGTCAACAGCAACATGGCCGGCGCGGTGCGGCTCGTTTCCGCCCGTCGCGGCATTGATCCTTCCGATTACGCGATCGTCGCATATGGCGGCGGGGGGCCTCTGCATGGCGCCATGGTTGCCGAGGAGCTTGGCATAAGAGAAGTGCTTGTACCCTGGGCACCGGGGCTGGCAAGCGCTTTCGGACTGCTGATTGCCGACACGCTGATAGACGTCGCCGTGAGCGATCTGCATCCGCTCGGCGATGGGAGTCTCGATGTATCGAGGCTTGCGTTCCTCTCGGACCGCGCTGCGGAGGCGGCGGCGCAGAACGGGCTACCCCCCGGATCCTACGATCTATCCATCGGGCTCGACATGCGCTATGCGGGTCAGGCTTTCGAACTCACCGTTTGGACCGGGCCGCATGCCGCGAGAGCCAATGATCTCCGCCGATTGTTCGAGACGGAGCATCGCTCTGCTTATGGCTATGTGCGTGACTCGCTTGCTGTCGAATTGGTCGGCTATCGGATACGCCTTTCGCGTCCAAACAATGCCGTGGTCGAGACGCCTCTGCCCGGCAATGCCGAGGGCACTGCCGGCGAAACTATACCGATTGCTCTGTCCGATGGTGTTGTCGAAGCCGCACTTCTCATCCGCGAAAGTTTGCCACCGGGAACAAGGCTTTCAGGCCCTGTCATTGTCGCGGAAGCGACATCAACGACTTTCGTGCCGCCCGGATGGAGCGGTGAGGTCCTGCTGACCGGCGACCTGTTATTGAGGCGAGATTTATGATGGCCGACCGTATCCGCATCACGATTCTCACGCGTGCGCTTCAGGCGGCCGCCGATGAAATGGCGGCGAACCTGATCCGCTCCGCCTTTTCCGCTGTCGTGCGCGAGGCGCGGGACTGTTCGACCGCCCTGCTTGACCCGAGTGGGCAGGTTGTCGCGCAGGCCGATATGATCCCTATGCAGACGGCTGCGCTGAGTTGCTCCTTCAGCGCCGCCGCACAACAGCTCGATCTGTCCGGCGTGGGTCCGGGCAGTGCTATTATTATGAACGATCCCTATAGCGGCGGGCAGCATCTTAATGACATCATCCTGTTCAGCCCGATCTTCCATAGCGGTCGTCTGCTCGGTTGGGCCGGCAGTACAGCGCATCATCTCGATATTGGCGGCGGCTCTGCCGGCGTGAACACTCGCGCGACAGAGCTGATCCAGGAAGGGCTGATCATCCCGCCGCTTCTGCTCGACGTGGAGCGGGATTGGCACGGCGGCATGTTCGAGCGGCTTATCTTCGCCAATATACGCACCCCGCAGATCGGCCGCGGCGATATCGATGCCCAGTTCGCCTCGAACCATATCGGCGCGAGGCGCATTCGCGAGATGGCGGATCGCTTCGGTGCCGATGCGGTACTGACTGCCATGGCGGAGGTGCTGGATTACAGCGAGCGACGTATGCGCGCGGCGATTGCGGCCCTGCCTGACGGTACATGGACCGGGGAAGCCTGGATGGACGGCGATGGCTGGGACGCGAACAGCCAGCCGATCCGCATCGTTGCCGCCGTGACCATTTCCGGCAGCGAGGCGACAATCGATTTTACGGGTACCGATCCGCAGGTGCGGACAATGTTCAACTCGCCTATCGCCAGCACGATCGCAGGCGCTGTTACCGCGATCCGCAGCATCCTCGATGACATCGAAATTCCGGCCAATGACGGATGCAACCGTCCGCTGCGGATCGTCGCGCCGAAAGGCTCGATCCTTAATCCGCGCGATGGTGCGCCTGTTCGAGCACGGGCGACAGCATCCTGCAGGGCACTGGACGCCGTGCATGATGCAATGGGCAAACTGATCCCCGGTCGCGTGCCAGCGCAGGGCTCCAATTCAACCACAGGACTGTTCATGAGCTGGCCGCGCCCGGAAGGTGGCGTCGCCATCCATATGGACGTTCTGGGCGGGGGATGGGGCGGGGCAAGGGATTATGATGCCATTCACTGCACGGACCATGTCCTGTCCTCTTGTCGCCTCACGCCGTCCGAGGCGATCGAGCAATTGAGCCCGCATGTCCGCATTGAAGGCTTCGGGCTCATTGCCGATTCCTGGGGTGCCGGCGAGTTCAACGGCGGGCTAGGGATGTTCAGGAAATACCGCATCCTTCGCGATGGTGTTGTAATCAGCCTCTATTCCGACCGCTTCCGCTTGCCCCCGAAAGGTCGTGAGAAGGGAATGGACGGGACATGTGCGAGCCTTACAGTCGAACGCAACGGCGAAACGATCGAGCTTGGCGCCACCAGCACGTTCGAGCTGCAAGCCGGTGATCTCGTTGAAATTCGTCTGCCGGGCGGCGGCGGATGGGGCGATCCGATACTGCGCGACCGTAAAGCCGTGGGCCGCGATCTCGCAGACGAAGTGATCTCCGCAGCCTTCGCCGCGCGCCATTACGGGTTTTCGGCTGAAACGGCCGCAAGCATGGATCGAGTTGGAGGAGGAAATGATGCGCGCGAAGGGTGAGCAGCTTCTAAGTGCACAGGATTTCGACGCCGAAGAATTACTGGCCGGCGTTGTCGAATGGGTCGAACTCGAGACGCCTTCCGAAAGGCCCGACCTGATCGACCGTCTGCTCGACAGGGTCGAGGCGCAATTCGGAGATCTTCCCGTTTCGATACGCCGCATTCCCGGGCGTGACGGTTGCGGTGGCCAACTCGTGCTCACCTATGCCCCTGGCGGTCTCAATGGCGAGCCTGCCCTCATCATGGGGCATGTCGATACGGTGTGGGAGGCAGGAACACTGGCGCGCCGCCCTGTACGCCGCGAGGGGGACCGCGTTTACGGGCCGGGCATTTTCGACATGAAGGCGGGTTCCTGGCTTGCGGTAGACGCGCTGCACCGCATCGCCGCAGCCGGCCTGCTGCCTCCACGCCCGATTGTCGTCTATCTCAACTCCGACGAGGAGATAGGCAGCTATACATCGCGCGGGGTGATCGAGGAACTATCGCGCAACGCCGCCTTCGTGATGGTGCCCGAGCCAGCCTTCGAAGCGCCCGGAACTGTCGTAACAAAACGCAAGGGCTGGGGCCGCTTCGTGCTGCGCGCCCACGGACGCTCGGCACATGCCGGCGGCAACCTGTTCGATGGACGCAGCGCCATTCTAGAAGTGGCACGACACATCATCGACATTGAAGCCATGACGGCGACCGAGACCCACGCCACATTCAATGTCGGCACTGTCCATGGCGGCACACGTCCCAACGTGGTGCCCGCCGAAGCGGTGATTGAGATAGACATGCGCGCCGATGACATGGCCACGGCCGAGCGCCTGACGGCGGCGATGCTTGCCCGCACGTCCTACAATCCCGATGTCCGCATCGAGGTCGAAGGCGGCATCAATCGTCCGCCCTTCGAGCGGAGTCCGGCAGTCGCGCGAATGTACGAGGCGACCAAACATCTTGCTCTCGAGCTCGGTCTGCCGATGGCGGAAACAAGCCGAGGCGGCGTCTCTGACGGAAATTTCTCAGCGGCGCTCGGCCGCCCGGTCATTGACGGGCTTGGCTGCAACGGCGGCGGGGCGCACGCGATCGACGAGCACATTCTTGTCTCCACTCTCGCCCCCCGTGCGGCCCTGTTCCACGGAATGCTGATGTCGCGGCATTTTCACGAGGAATTGTCGGAAATTTGACCGAGAAGAGAACCATGCGGGGCGCGCTTCAAATTGGTCGGACAGATCGATGAAGTGGTGTCAGGGCTTGAATAAGGCTCTGACTGCCTCGCTCCCGGCCTACCCCGACATTGGGAATTGATGACCGCTGACTCAATGATCAATCCGCTGGGTGTTGCCTCGTTCGAGCCTGCCTTTGTCGATGAACTGGCGGTGATGATGCGCTGGGGCTTCGACTATATGCAGCGTGACAGCGACGCCCATGGCGACGACCATACTCAATCCCCCATTCCATGGCTGCG
>Ga0214921_10009059_pt1 | contig 12697 bp, 8 predicted proteins | sample LL1505_MetaG_FD_177992 | JGI IMG/M metagenome (GOLD analysis project Ga0214921, IMG submission 177992) | Freshwater microbial communities from Lake Lanier, Atlanta, Georgia, United States - LL-1505 | ecosystem: Environmental > Aquatic > Freshwater > Lake | place: USA: Georgia | collected 2015-05-28 | reverse complement strand
CCTTTGTTGATTAATTTCTTCGTAGTTGAATAAATCTTATCAGGGTTGTCATAAACCCCTAAAATATATTTATTAGTTTGCATGATTTTCTCCTTTCGCATGGTTATGTCCATGATCGTCATGGTGTGTAGGAATGATACTTTTTACTTCAGCCATATTGATTGTAGGTAAAAACTTACAGAACAAGAAATACAAGAAGAAGAACAATCCAAATGAGCCAATTAAAATGCTTACCTCAGTGATTGTAGGTGTGTACATTGCCCAGCTCGATGGTAAAAAGTCTCTATGTAATGAAGTTACGATAATTACGAAACGCTCAAACCACATACCAATGTTTACAATGATTGACATGATGAAAATGAACCAAGGTGTTGTTCTTGCCCATTTGAACCAAAACACTTGAGGTGCAATTAAGTTACAAGTCATCATGGTCCAATATGCCCACCAATATGGTCCGAATGCTCTATTTAAGAAAGCATATTGCTCGTATTTAACACCTGAATAAGCAGCTACGAAGAATTCAGTGATGTAAGCCATACCTACCATTGTACCTGTTACCATTACAATTTTGGTCATGGCATCTAAATGTGCTTCAGTAATATAGTCTTTGTAATTCATTACTTCACGAGCAATGATCAAAAGAGTCAATACCATTCCAAATCCTGAGAAGATTGCACCCGCAACAAAGTAAGGAGGGAAGATGGTGGTATGCCATCCTGGTACCAATGAGGTTGCAAAGTCCATAGATACAATTGAGTGTACCGACAATACAAGGGGTGTAGAAATACCAGCTAAAATTAAGCTGATTACTTCATATCTATGCCAAGTTTTAGTTGAACCATTCCAACCCATAGCAAAAAATCCATACCAGAATTTTCTAGCTTTTGAAACTGCTCTGTCTCTAACGGTAGCAATATCTGGAATCAATCCAATATACCAGAATACCAATGAAACTGAGAAATATGTTGAGATTGCAAATACGTCCCAAACCAATGGAGAGTTAAAGTTAACCCATAAAGTACCAAAAGCGTTTGGAAGTGGAATTGGCCAATAAGCAACCCAAGGTCTTCCCATGTGTGAAAGAATAAAAGAAGCTGCGCATATTACCGCAAAAATGGTCATTGCTTCAGCCGATCTGTTGATCGACATACGCCATTTTTGACGGAATAATAACAATACTGCAGAAATTAAGGTTCCGGCGTGACCAATACCAACCCAAAATACGAAGTTGGTAATATCAAATGCCCATCCTACAGTTTTATTTAAGCCCCAAGCTCCCAAACCTACCAATACGGTATAAGTTGTGGCGCCTATCCAAAGGGCTAAAACCAAAGTTGAAATGCTAAATCCAATCCACCAACTTTTTGATGGTGCGTTTTCTAGTGGTCTTGTTACATCACGTGTTACATCACGGTATGTTTTGCCACCGGTTACTAATTGGTCTCTAATTGGTGATTCGTATGACATGTGCTAGTGCAGTTTTCTGATTATGATTTTGATTCTGAATGTTGATGTGATGCTTCATTTTGGTGTTTACCCGCATGTTTTTCCTCTGCTACCAAATTTTCATCTACGTTTCTAATTTTGGTTAAATAAGTTACAGAAGGTTGAACATTGTATTCATCCAATAAGAAGAAGCCTCTTTCGTTTTGGAAATGTTTAGCAACATTGCTTTCTGGATCATGAATATCTCCAAAAACAATGGCATCAGCTGGGCATGTTTGTTGACAAGCTGTTTTAACATCGCCATCTTTGATTGTTCTGTTTTCTAATTTAGCTGTTAATTTTCCAGCTTGAATTCTTTGAACACAGAACGAACATTTTTCCATTACACCTCTTGATCTAACTGTAACATCTGGGTTGATAACCATTCTACCCAAGTCATTGTTAAAGTTGAAATCAAATTGGTCATTTTCACGGTATTTGAACCAATTGAAACGACGAACTTTGTAAGGACAGTTGTTTGCGCAATAACGAGTTCCAACACAACGGTTATAAGCCATGTGGTTCAAACCTTCGCTGCTATGAACAGTTGCCAATACTGGGCAAACCGTTTCACAAGGTGCATGTCCGCAATGTTGACACATCAATGGTTGGTGAACAACACTCACGTTTTCGAAATCAACACCAGTTTCTGGGTTATTGTATTCTTTTTCTTTGCTGATATTGTTGTTTTCCTTGTTTCTGAAACGGTAGTAACGATCAATTCTGATCCAATGCATTTCTCTACGCTTCAAAACTTCAGCTCTACCAACTACAGGAACGTTGTTTTCTGCATTACAAGCTACTACACAAGCACCACAACCTGTACATTTGTTTAAATCTACAGCCATGGTCCATTTGTGACCTTTGCTATCATGCTCACCCCATAAGGTTAACAAATTACCATTCTCTTTTAAAATAGCATGGTGGTCATGGTTACCTGCTTTCGCATCTTTCAAATATTCGTTTAAAGAAGCTTCTTTTATCAAAGCTCTACCTTCAATGGTATGGTGCGTTTGAGTTTGAGCCAATTCGTAATCTCCAGCAGCTTTTTCAATGGTGATGCTTGAATTACTGAAATTCATCGACTTGTTCAAGAAAGAAGCCATTTGGTAAGCATTTTTACCAACATTTTTTGCTACTCTGCCTCCTGAAGTTCTTCCATATCCAACAGCAATGGCAATGGTATTGTTTGGTTGACCAGGCTGAACCAATACTGGCAATGATTCAATTTTTCCAGCTTTTGAAGTAATGTTAACTAAATCGCCATCTTTTACACCGATTGAATCAGCAGTTGCTTTGCTGATGTTTGCATAGTTATCCCAAGTTACTTTACTAATTGGGTCTGGTAATTCTTGTAACCAAGGATTGTTTGCATTTGAACCATCTCTTACACCAACTTTTGCATATAATTTTACTTCCAAATTGGTTTTAGAAGAAGTGTACAGACTATAGGCAGCATTTACTGTTGAACTCAAATCTACATTGGCTTTAACAGCTGCAGTAGCTTTGGCAGGTAACATGTAAAAACCATCATGCAAACTCTTGATCCAAGCATCTTCAAATCCTGCTTCATTGCTCAAAATACCTTTCCAATTTGCACGGATATAATCGTAGTAAGCAGTAGAATTATCAGCCCATCTCAACAAGCTTTCTTCCATTTGTCTGGTATTGAAAACTGGAGAAATAGTAGGTTGAGTTAATGCAAAATAGCCCGCTTTAGGTTCGTTGTCATTCCATGATTCAAGGAAATGATTCGCTGGAACATGGTATTTGCACAATTCAGATGTTTCGTCCAAGCTACTGTTAGATGAAATGGTAGTTTTAGCTTTCTTCAATCCTTCTACCAATTTGCTTGAATTGTAATAAGCATATACCGGATTTACATCCCAGAAAATAACTGTATCAACTGAACCAGAATTCAAATCATTAACAAAAGACTCAAATGCAGCATCGTTGCTGAAATGTTGGTTACTGTAATTGTCTAAATCTACAGTGGTACCAATATTATTCAACAAACTATTGATTGCATTTACCAATAATTGGTGGTCTAAGTTATTTGAACCAGAAACAACCAAAGATGCGCCTTTTGCAGCCCATAATTCTTTCGCTGTATTTTCAATCATGTTCAATGGAAGCTCAACTGTAGGCATATTTCCTAAACTAGGCGCTCCAGCCAAAGCAGCAATTTTGTTGTATAAGCTAATCAAATAAACACCTTCTGATGAAGGTTTGATTGGATAGCGAACATCCGCATTTGAACCTGTTAAAGACAAATTAGATTCAAACTGGATATGACGGCTCATGCCTTTTTTCTCTGGGGTTCTGTTAGAAGCCCATTGTTTTGTGTATTCAGTAGGAGAGATCCATGTACCCAAGAAATCTGCACCAAATGATACAATCACTTTAGCCAAGTCAAAACGGTATCCTGGTACTACATTCTTACCAAACGCTATTTTATTTGATTCTGCAATAGATCCCAATGAAAATGCTTCAAATTGAATATGCTGAGTAGATGGGTATTTCGCAGTAAATTCTGCAATTGCTTTTTTACCTGAAGGACTGTTGCTTGTTTTGGTAACCAATCTAATATTTGAAGCAGAAGCCAAAGCTTTTTTAATTTCTGCATCAATTGCTTCCCAAGTACTTTCAGCACCGGCAATTTGTGGAGCATGTAACCTGTCATTGTCGTACAAGCCTAATAAAGAACCTTGACCTGTTGCACAAACTGCACCTTTGAACACTGGAGAATCATTATTCCCTTCAATTTTAATTGGTCTTCCTTCTCTGGTTTTAACCAAAATACTACAATTAGCAGCACATGCATTACAAGTACTTGCATAGTAGTTAGGAATACCTGGAGTAATGTTCTCAGGTTTTACGATATAAGGAATTGCATTTTTGATTGGAGTTTTGTTACAAGCAGCCAATGCTACTGCAGAAATCCCGAATCCAAAATATTTTAAAAAGTCACGACGATTGGCGTTTAAAGCGCCTTCTTCTTCTGTAAATACATCATCTAAAGGAATACCTTCAGCAAATTCATTTCTTTTATGCTGTAAAAACTGAGGGTCTTTGTTTAACTCCTCAATACCTTTCCAGTAATTATTTTTATTTTCCATTGAAATTAATTTTCTTTAATAATTGATCTATGAAACGATTAATAGTGGCATTTTCCGCACTCTAATCCACCATTTTGAGCGACAGTAACCATGCTCTTACCATCTAGTTTTAATTTAGCATGCAATTTTTCATAGTAGTTGTTGTTTGCAACGTCAACTTTAGCTTCACGGTGACAGTTGATACACCAGCCCATTTGTAAGCTTCTTTGTTGAGAAACAACAGGCATTTTTTCAATTGGTCCATGACAAGCTTGACATTCAACTTTACCAATTTTTACGTGTTGAGCGTGGTTGAAATAAGCATGATCAGGTAAATTGTGAATTCTCACCCATTTGATTGGCGTTTTTTCTTTGCTTGGGTCATAAGCTCTTTTTTCAGCATCCCAACCCACTGCATTGTATATTTTTTGAATTTCAGGTGAAACTGAACCATTGTACTTTTCTTTAGCTTGAACATGCATATGACAGTTCATACATGTGCTCGGAGAAGGAATAGAGGCTTGCTTTCCTTTGTCTGCACCATTGTGGCAATACAAACAGTTGATTTTGTATTTTCCAGCATGTAATTCATGTGAATACTTGATAGGTTGTTCAGGAGCATACCCTTTCTGAACCCCAATGTATTTGTTACCGTAATCGAAACCATACAAACCAAAAACAAGCATGAACATCAAGGATACAACCAATGTACCAACAACTGGGTGTTTGATAAACAATTTGTACCTGAAACTTGATTTATTCAATTTCCAAGAGATTGTATGCTCTTCAGACTCTTCAGATGCTGGGAATTTTTGCGCATGCAACTCATCTACTACTTTTTTAACTTTATTGATAATGAATAATAAAATCAACAAAATCAAAGCCATTACAAGCAATGCATAAAATGTAGTTTGGTTATAGAAACTGCCATTTGAAGTACCACTTGCTGAAGGTTTGCTTTCTGAAGAAGTTGAAGCTGTTGCAGCTTGTGCAGGTTGCTCACTTTCTTTTTGAACATACTCAAGAATAGATTTCACTTCTGAGTCACTCAATTGTTCAAAAGAAGTCATTACTGACTCATTGTTTTCTTTGAACAAAGCAACTGCAGTTGGATCTCCAGCTTTTACAAGTGCTTGTGAGTTTTTAACCCATTTTAATAACCATTCAGGATTTCTTCTTTTGTGAACATCCTTGAGTGCTGGACCAACAATTTTTTCGTTGATGGCATGGCAAGCCGTACAGTTGGCTTTGAAAAGTTTCTCTCCTTCAGCGGCATCTGCCAAAACTGAATTCAATGAGAAAACAAAAATTACAACAAATGCGAGTAATCGATAAATCTTCATTTATATAATGATTTTCTGTTAGTTTGAGTTCTGTCAAAGCTTTGTCAAATAGTTTTATTTTAACTCAGGCAATTTGGAACACTGCTGCGAATATAATATGAAATCTTTTTGCGAAAAGCCTTGTGTAAAAAAAAATCAATTTAGAAACTTTCTAAGAACATATCAGAGAGATAGTTTTTGCTAAAGAAAAGCTTTAAATATTTGTTTTATAGGAGATTACTAAATCTCGCCTTGAAGTTTAAATGAGCATACAAAAAAATAGGGTATAATTATTTGTACAGCAAAATGGTGTTTTACTGGTCTAATTGTTCATAAATAGAGTTTTTGCTCTTGAATTCAGGTACAATCTGTTTCATTTTAGAAACGATTTCCATCATGTTTTGATTTTTATACAAATCAATCAATTCATTGATTTGTGTAGAAACCGATTCAAAATGGTATTGCCTTACTTTTCCAATCATTATTTTGTGGTGATGCGTAGGGAGTGCGTTTTCACCATCATTCAGAAGTTCTTCATATATTTTTTCACCAGGTCTCAATCCTGTATAAATAATTTGAATATCCTTTCCTAGAGTCAATCCAGACAGTTTCACCATTTTCTTTGCCAAGTCAATGATTTTAGTAGAATTACCCATATCAAAAATGAATATTTCACCCCCTTGTCCCATGTGACCTGCTTCTAGAACCAATTGACAAGCCTCAGGAATCGTCATAAAATAACGCGTAATTTCTGGATGCGTTACTGTAATTGGACCACCTTCTTCAATTTGTTTTCTAAATCTAGGTATAACTGAACCGCTCGAGCCTAAAACATTTCCAAATCGTGTAGTAATGAACTTGGTTGTTTCACCTTTTTCTTTGAGCTCATGAAATAAAGATTGCACATAAATTTCAGCAATACGTTTACTCGCACCCATCACATTTGTTGGATTCACCGCTTTATCAGTACTGACCATCACAAATTTGCTCACCCCAAATTCTACTGATGTATCAGCCAATGTTTTGGTTCCTTTTACATTTACCCATACGGCTTCGCTTGGGTTTTCCTCCATTAAAGGAACATGCTTGTAGGCAGCTGCATGGTAAATAATTTCTGGTTTATAGGTTTCAAAAATGCTTCTAAGTCTTGGATAATTGGTAATGTCAGCCAATACTATTTCTATTGAAAGATACTGATCACCTTTTATCAGTTCTTTCAACTGAGCTTCTAAATCATACAATCTAACTTCAGATTTATCTAAGCAAATGATTTTATTTGGTCTGAATTTTAAAATTTGAACAACTAATTCTGAGCCAATTGAGCCAGCAGCCCCAGTAACCATTACCACTTTATTGTTTAGTTGCTTGTTAATTTGAGTAATGTCTAATTCTATGATTTCTCTTTCTATTAATTCTTCAATTTTTACAGCTTTGATTTGATTGAAACTCAACTCCCCATTGATCCATTTTTCAATAGGAGGAATTATTTTTACATTGATATTTAAGGAGAGACACTTTTCAATTAAATCCTGCTTTTTGGTTTTTGAAATTGAAGGAATGGCAATAATTAAATTTTCAATATTGTATCTTTTGAGTGTTTCTTCAAGATTGTTATTCCCATCAAAAATCTTGACGCCATCTAGCATTTTTTTGTACTTGTTTGGACTATCATCAATGAACAAAACTACTTTACCTGCCCCTCTACTTTCCATTTCTAATTTCCTTTTCGTCGTCAATCCTGATTCACCAGCACCGTAAATTGCATAATTGATAGTTTGAGAATTGTTATTGGCAATAATTCTGATATAGAGTAGTTTTATAAAAACTCTAAACGCAGACAAGAAGAATATGGACAAACAAAAATCAATTAAAATTATCGATTTTGGGAAATAGGCTTTATCTGTAGAAAATGCATAACCCATTGCAATATCTGATAACCAAATCAAAATTGCTGATGTTGACATTGCATAAAAAATCCTCAAGCCATCTTGTACACTGGTATGTCTGATAATGAAGGTATGCAGTCTAAAGTATCCAATTGTAAAGCCTTTGATAATGATGTAAATGGGAATCAATTTAAAAGCAACTTCAATATGTGTGGTTGCATCTAAAACAGGCATGAAGCTAAACCTTGTAAACAAAGAGAAGATGTATCCGAAAACACAAAGTAAAATATCAAACAAAAAAATTACCCATCTAGGTATTTTACTTGACTTTGTGAATATAAATTTCAAGAATTCCATTTTGAATCAGATTGTTTGGTCGTAGTTTGAATGTTTCACACGCAAATATAAGTTTTAGGTACTTTTATAGCTATTATGCAAGTTAAACTTTAGCTATGTTAATCTAAATCAAAGGATTTAAAACATAAAAAAAGATTTTATAAAGTTAACAATCTTAACAATTAAATAAAAATAATTGACTAAAAAATGTAATTCTCTTGAAATTATTTTATATGTTTAAATTAGTTTAATTCTACAGCCCTTCGTTAAAAATGATTTTATCCTTCTATTATTTTATAGCTATATTTGTCAGTTCAAACAGGTTTTTTTGAATTGATTTTTAAAAACAATCTGATAAAATTTTACTACTCAATGTCAAAAGTTGCACTTATTACTGGAATTACAGGTCAAGATGGTTCTTACCTTGCTGAGTTTTTATTGACAAAAGGATATAAAGTTCACGGAATTAAGAGAAGGAGTTCGCTCTTCAATACGGATAGGATTGACCATTTGTATCAAGACCCTCATGAAAAAAATTTAAATTTTAAACTTCATTTTGGTGATTTAACAGATTCAACGAATTTAATTAGAATCATTCAAGAGGTTCAACCCGATGAAATATATAATTTGGCAGCAATGAGTCATGTTCATGTGAGTTTTGAAACTCCTGAATACACAGCCAATGCAGATGGAATTGGAACTTTAAGAATCCTTGAAGCCGTTAGAATTCTTGGATTAACAAACAAAACCAAAATTTATCAAGCCTCTACTTCAGAATTGTATGGTTTGGTACAAGCAGTTCCACAGTCTGAAACAACACCATTTTACCCTCGTTCTCCTTATGCTGTAGCTAAATTATATGCTTATTGGATTACAGTAAATTACAGAGAAGCCTATCAAATGTTTGCTTGTAATGGGATTCTATTTAACCACGAGAGTCCAGTTAGAGGTGAAACTTTTGTAACAAGAAAAATTACCCGAGCAGCAGCAAAAATTGTTTTGGGAATGCAGCAAAAATTGTATTTAGGTAACCTTAATGCGCAACGGGACTGGGGACATGCAAAAGATTATGTTGAAGCCATGTATTTAATGTTACAACAAGAAAAACCATCAGATTTTGTGATTGCCACAGGAATAACTACTTCAATCAGAGATTTTGTAAAATTGGTGTTTGCAGAAATGGGAATCGAATTGGTTTTTTCAGGAATGAATAGTGATGAGATTGGGAAGGTATCTCATATCGATAATGAAAAATTAAAACAATTTGGAATTAGCAATAGCCCTTTAAAAATTGGGGATGAAATTATTTCAGTTGACAAAAGATATTTCAGACCTACTGAAGTTGAATTACTCATTGGTGATCCTAAAAAAGCACAAATGGAATTGAATTGGAAGCCAAAGTATTCTTTAAAAGAACTTGTTGAAGATATGGTCCACTCTGATATTAAACTCATGCAAAAAGAAAAGTTTTTAATGGATGCCGGACACGCGGTATTTACTCAAAACGAATAAGCTTTGTTTTCATTTTAAGCAAATTATAGGTTGAAAGTTACAATCATTACTGTCTGTAAAAATGTAGAAACTGTCATTGAAAAAACAATAAAGTCGGTCATTGAACAAGATTTTCCTTATATTGAATATATTGTTATAGATGGGGGGTCAACAGATCATACACATTCGGTTATCTTAAAATATCAATCACAAATTAATGTTATCATACAGGAAACAGACCATTCTTTGTACGAAGCTCTGAATAAAGGGATAAAAATAAGTTCTGGAGATGTTATTGGTTTTTTACATGCTGGTGATATATTTAACGAAATAGATACAATTTCAACAATTGTAAATGAATTCAAAAGCAATGTAGAATTAGATGCTTTATTTAGTAATGTGGTCTTCATAAATGACAATAACAAACCAGTGAGGTTGATTGAATCAGAGAAATGGAATGTAAATAAGTTTTCAATTGGTTTAATGCCTCCACATCCTAGTTTTTATTGTAAGCGATTGGTCTATTCTCAATCAAGTTTATTTAGTGAAAATTATAAAATAGCTGCAGATTTTGAGTTATTGATTCGCTTGTTTAAAATTCAAAAAATCAATTTTAAATACCTCCCTAAGGTCACAATTAGGATGAAAACAGGAGGTATAAGTAACAGAGGAATTTTTAGCTATTTCACCAAAACCAATGAAATTAAAAGAGCATTGAATGAAAATCAAATCAAGTCCAACTATTTTTTGATTTTTTTTCGATTTTTATTCAAAATAAAACAGTATATTTAGATGTTTATACAAAGGAAATTAATTTGAGCTCATCAGTTTTAATATCAGGAACTTCAGGTTTTGTAGGTAAGCATTTAAGTGCGTATTTTAAATTAAAATATCCAAAAATGAATTTGATTGAATTGAACAGAACTTCAAACAATCAACAAAATTCAATCAACTGGGACCAAATTAAAAATATAGCATTACCTGATGTATCAACTTTTATTCATTTAACAGGTTTAGCGCACGATACCCAAAAAACAAATGGTGAAACTAAATATTTTGAAATAAATACAGATTTAACTGTTTTATTATTTGAAAAATTTCTACAATCAAATGCAACACAATTTATTTACATGAGCTCGGTAAAAGCAGCTGCAGACCATGTAAATTCTGAGTTATTTGAAACCATTGATCCCAATCCTAGAACAGCATATGGGAAATCAAAACTTTTAGCAGAACAAAAAATTCAAAAATTGTATGCGACATACTTAAACAATCATCCTCATTCTCAAAAAAAATATTATATCCTTCGTCCTTGTATGATTCATGGACCAGGAAACAAAGGAAATCTGAATTTGCTTGTGAATTTTGTGAATAAAGGCATTCCGTATCCATTTGCAGCATTTCATAACAAAAGGTCTTTTTTGAGTATTTACAATTTGGTATTTGTAATTGGTAAAATGATTGAGCGCAATATTGATTCTGGAATTTATAATGTTTCAGACGATCAAGCCATAAGTACAAATGAATTGGTTCAGATGATAGGGGAAACGTTCAATAAAAAAATTATATTGTTAAAAATTCCTACTTTTTTCATTCGAGTTTTGTTTGGAGGTTTAGATATTTTAAATGCTAGAATTGGCACTGAACAATTGAATAAAATGGTAGAAAATTATCAAGTAAATAATTCAAAAATTTTAAAAGCATTAGATGTAAAACTTCCTGTTTCAACCAAAGAGGGTTTAAAAACAACAATTTTTTCATTTCAAAATAATTGATCATGATAATAGAACTTATTGTATTAGCTATCATTTTGTTTCTAATAGAATATTTCTTTATTCAATTGGCTCCAAAGCTCAATTTCTTCGATTTGCCAAATGAAAGAAGTTCGCATGTAAAACCAACAATTAGGGGAGGAGGCATCATATTTATTTTCGCTGCGCTTATTTTTTTTATTTACAATCAATATGAATATCCTTATTTAGTTCTGGCTTTGACTTTAGTAGGTTTTATTAGCTTTCTTGATGATATTAAAAGTGTTTCAAACAAAATTCGTTTTGCTTTTCATTTGATTTCAATGCTATTGGTATTTTATCAATTGGATTTATTTAACAGTTTACCTACAGTTTATTTGTTCCTCGCTTTGATTGTTTTTATAGGTGTCATGAACGCCTATAATTTCATGGATGGAATCAATGGGATTACTGCCTTATACTCACTCTCGGTCTTGGTTCCTCTTTGTATCACCGAAACAAACGATACTATAAAAACCATTGAACTTTACACAATTGTAGCTGTTTTGATATTTTCATTTTTTAATGTTAGAAGAACAGCATTGGTTTTTGCTGGTGACGTGGGAAGTATCAGTATTTCTTTGTTGATTGTATTTTTTATTATTTCAAGAATTCAACAAACATTTGATTTTACACTAATTGGACTCTTATTGGTGTATGGAATTGACACAATTTACACATTGATGCATCGTATTTATCATAGAGAAAATATTTTCAAAGCTCATAGAAAACATTTGTATCAGTTTTTAACCAATGAAGGCAAATTTGCGCAATTAAACATCAGTTTACTTTATACAGTAATTCAGCTTGGAATTAATTTTTTAATTGTTAACCAGCTAGTAAATCTCTACCAATTTTTATTAATTTTGATTGTATTGAGCATCTTGTATTGGAAAATAAAATTCAATTTTCTTTCTAAAGCGAATTGATCATCTATTTTATTCGGGTGCTTGACTAATTCTAAATGCCAACAAACAAGTACCACAAATTATAGTTCCTAAACTAAATCTGATTGTGTGATTTACATTGTTTTGCTTTGATTTACTCGAATTTAGTTCACACGAACAGTCAATAGTTATTTAAGTAATTCCATCGAATCATGGGCATATAAAATCAAAAAAAAGAGTGAACTTGACTCAATCAAGTTCACTCTTTTTAGTTTAATTTTTCTGAAAAAGATTAGACCCCTAGGATTCTTTTCCAAATAGGCTTTTTCTCTTGTTCTACATCGCCATAGTTACCGTATCCATAACCATATCCATAACCATATCCATATCCATATCCATAAC
>Ga0214921_10009058_pt1 | contig 12697 bp, 8 predicted proteins | sample LL1505_MetaG_FD_177992 | JGI IMG/M metagenome (GOLD analysis project Ga0214921, IMG submission 177992) | Freshwater microbial communities from Lake Lanier, Atlanta, Georgia, United States - LL-1505 | ecosystem: Environmental > Aquatic > Freshwater > Lake | place: USA: Georgia | collected 2015-05-28 | reverse complement strand
CCCCGGAATCACGCCTAGCCCCGCGGTAGTGCCGTGCTCAAGCGACTCATCGGCGAGCAGTTGCATTCCGAGGCAGAGTCCAACTAGCGGGCGACCAGTGCGGACCTCCTCGCGAAGGAAGTTAGCAAGCCCATGGCGCTCAAGGGCGGCCATCGCCGCTGGGAAGGCGCCAACTCCCGGCAGAACGAGCAGCTCGCAGGTCTGAAGCGTGTCAATTTGCCGGCTGACGCGACAGCGGAAGCCAAGCGCTTCAAACGCATGGGCTACTGAAGCGTGATTGCCGACTCCGTAGTCGACCACACCGATAGTCAGCGGCATCAAAGTCCCTCGCCCACCTTGAAACGGGGACGTATCGTGTCGCCGGAAACAACCGAAAAAAGGTCGGGATTGACCGAGTGTCGGACCCGCTCCCAGAAGGTCTCTACGGATATCCCCAAGTAGTCGCAGTAGGCTTCGATGTATTCCGGGGCGCAACAATGATCATACCGCTCAACAAGGCCAATCGCCTGATTGCGATTCAAGCGCCCAAGCCGAATCTCTTCGTTCACGTAATCCGTGGTGCGACCAAACCCAAATTTGTAGTACTTGATCATCTGGTTGATCGGTGTGAAGTCTTCGTCTAGCGCGGTAATGCCATACAAATCACCCGTCATGTCAACCGGGTCGAAACGGACCTCCAACCCATTTGCACATGAATACATGGCATTGTTGACCAGCGACCAGTCGCCAAGGAACCAGCCGAGGTAGATGATGTTGAGGTCTGCCTCAAGGAACGCGTCGACGCTCGGGTAGGTGTAAGGAATCAATTCGCCCTCCCGGTAGCCGAGACCCAACATCCATTCCTTGCCGCTGGAAAGCGTGTTCATGTACCTGAGGTTGTTGCCGTCGTAACCGGTGCGGCCGAGAGTCTTCAGATCGCCAAGTTGCAATGCCGGATTCTCGCCCCAAAGTATGAGGTCAATGCCATAACGCAGAGCAATCTGGGGGACGCTGGCAAAGAGAGCCAACTCGGTCGAGCGAAAAGAGTTGGTGAAGCGCTCAAAGCCGTCACGCTTGAGCGCGCGCCAGGTTCCCGGCGCGGGCGAGGAAACCAGCACGTCGAAGCCCAGCTCGATCAGGTTGGACAGGTTCTGCACCCCGCGCTCCGTGACCTGCTCGGGGGGGTAACTCAGACACACAAGCAGTGGTCGCACACCCAGCTGGTCACGCACCCATAGAGCCTGACGCGTGCTGTCCTTGCCCCCGCTGATTCCGATGATGCAGTCGTGCTGCTGACCGGGCTTGCGCTTGCGGCGGGCAAAGATGTCGCGAAGAATATCTACCCGCTCTGCCCAATCCACCTCGCTCAGCGCGGCGAAGTAAGTACAGGCTGGACACACCCCGTCGTCGCCAAAGCGAGTGTTGGGCCGGGTGTCGGGCTGCAGACAGCGTTTGCAGTACTTCATCGGCAACCAGTACTCCAGCCGAAAGCCCTGAAGTATTTAGCGACGTACACAATGCCGCGTGTAGAAATCAATGCTCCAGACATTCCCATGTCACTGGTATCCCATACTCGACATCCACCCTCACCACTGACCCGACTACCGCATCAATGTATTTCGGTGCCAAACCATAGCCAGGCCTCACGCTCCGCACTGCATCAGCCGTCACCCGCTCGCCCGCCTTGAGTGACTTGACGAAGTAGAGCGAGCGGCGGAATTTCACATTACCCGCCTCACTCGATTTGCGGCCATAGTCCACGCGGCCGAGCGCCTCCCAGGCGGTTCGGGCCGACGTACAGAGATGCTTCAAGTCGGCGGGCTCCAGCGAAAAGCTGTCGTCGGGACCCCCGCCGTCGCGATCGAGTGTGAAGTGCTTCTCGATGATGCAAGCACCGAGCGCCACCGCAGCGATGGCAGTGGTGTTGTCCAGCGTGTGGTCAGAGATCCCGGTGACGAGGCCGAAGCGCCTAATCATGTCGGGGATACTCTTCAAATTGTAGTCTCCGGGAGGTGCGGGGTAACCGCTTACACAATGCAGCAGCGCCAGTTCCCGGCAACCGCTCTCTCGGGCAGCCGCAACAGCCTCGGCGATCTCCTCTGCATCGGCCATGCCGGTCGAGATGATCATCGGCTTGCCGGTGGCGGCAACGTAGCGGATCAGCGGCAGGTCGATTGCCTCGAACGAGGCAATCTTGTAGGCCGGCGCACCGAGGTCCTCCAAAAAATCGACCGCGGTGGTGTCGAAGGGCGAACTGAACAGCGTGATGCCGACCCTGCCGGCATGACGGAACAACTCAGCGTGCCACTCCCAAGGCGTGTGAGCCCATTCGTATAACTCATACAGGCTGCGCCCAGCCCACAATCCTTCACTTATCTTGAAGTCTGGTTTATCGCAATCCAACGTGATGGTATCCGGCCTGTATGTCTGGATCTTGATGGCATCCGCCCCGGCGATACGAGCCTCCTCTATGAGACGAAACGCCGCCTGCCTATCTCCGTTATGGTTGGCCGACATTTCTGCAATAACGAAGGGCGGATGAAGTGGCCCTATGGCACGTCCTCCAATCTGAAGCTCACGACTCATTGATTTTCTCTAACCGGATGGCGTACCTGTGCCCATGTATCTCGAAGAATGCGGGGAAACGGTTAGGGTCGCAAACACGCATTAGGTCAAATTGGTCTGAAATGCTCTTTTCTATGTCGAGGCGACTATCTTCAGGAGTGCGTCTCGCGTAGTAAGTACCAATGGAGCCGTGGGGCTGGTCAATGGGATCAATTAATCCGTATTGTTCAATTGCCAAATCCATTAACTCAATCTCCGCAGCAAACAGGAGTTCGTTAATCTCGTCCCACAATGCATGGCGAGGTACCGGGATCGTGGTCTTCTTCCAAATGCGCCCGCTATCGACAGATTCTGAAGCCTCAAGGAGCGTCAAGACGATTTTTTCGGCACCACCGATGATTTGCCAGATGTGCGGACTCCAGCCCCTACCATCGGGAAGATCACTAGCGTGAAGAACCAAAACGACCCGATATGCCTGAAGATCCGCCGTAGTTAACAGTTCCGTACACGAAACCAAGAAAAGAATATCCCCACCCCGCAACTCCCGCTTACGCCCCACGATTTCCACAATCCTCTTACCCGAGTGCTTAGCGGCCCAGTGTTCCAAATGGCTATTAATCGGGTGCGCGGCATCACTACAGATAACAGCAATCTTCATGCGGCGGCCTTCGCCAGTAAGGTGGCCACACGGCCAACACCTTTACCGTCAACGATTCGAGCCGCCAAGCTCGAAATTTTCGCAACCATGTTGGAATCCCGAAGTAAGTTGACGACCGCGGAGTTGACTTCAAAGCGCACTTTTTCCCGTGATAATGATATTGCCGCGCCAAAGGCCTCGAGTGCAGAAGCTATGCCAGTTTGGTTTTCGGCAAGCACCACCTGAATAGTCGGCATGCCCATGCAACAGCGCTCCCAAGAAGTACTCCCCGCTGCGCCAATCGCCAGATCAGCCTCGCACATCAATTCCGCCATATTCGACGCGTTAACCAACACCGAAGTCCGCAGCCTCATCCGCTCGGCCTTACGCTTAACCTGATCGATCCATGGCGCCGCGGCACCCATAACCACAGTCACACGCACATCCCCGTCGAAGCCGGAGGTCTCCAGGCCGGCCAAGACATCACACGTCACGTTGTCCATATCAACCCCCCCCATCGTAACAAGAATGTGCCGACAGTGGCCCAAGCGCTTCCGAGCCAGGCTAGCGGACCGCAGACGGGCGAACTCTGGGCGGAGCAGCGCGTATTTTGGCCCGATTAAAGTGTCGCAGGAGCAAGGCACAAGCCCATCGTAATCCGACACCGCCCGGCCGAGATTTTGGTCGAGCAGCAGATCACAGTCGTGCGGCCGATCGGCCAAATCATCGATGACCATTATTCGCTTACAAGCAGGGCGGAGTGCTCGTTCCCACGTCGCATCCAAACTGTAATGGTCGACCACTAGCCAGTCGATCTGGCGACCGCGTAACAGCGCGAGAGTCTCCTCAGCATCCTGTTGCACTGTCACGCCAAGCCAGTGAGCGTGATTGCCCGTTAAGGTTGAGACCAATCGGCCCTCGGCGGGCCCAGGCATCTCGAGCGCCGCAAAACCGCGGTTGCGGACAAGGTCGCAAAGATGCCCTCCCTGCAGCCGCGACGCGAACAGGCACTCGACGCCACGATCACGCAACGCTTCCGCGAGCGTGAGGCAGCGCATGACGTGGCCGCTACCTATCGGAAGGGACGCGTCGACCCTAAATAATGCGGTTATAGAGACCGAGGCAACCCTCCCAGCCGCATCCACAGGTAGCTCTGCCGCAAAGTAGCATCATCAAACATGACCCCTAAACCTCTCCGACAACCAAGTATCAACAAGGCGGGCGTAGCCACGACTGAAAAACGGCAAATTTCCATGTACGTCATCATCGAATACGCAAAACATAGCTTCTCGCAAGTATTCCAGATACGAGCCTTCACAGAGAAAATCCGCAGGATCCAAAAAACGCACGCCAAGCGAATAACACTCTGAAGAAAGCTTTTTGTTAAAAACCCTAGTTGCAGCGACGCGATCTTCAAGACCGCTTGCAACGCATCGGTTATCGTATCGAGTTATGGCCTCCATTGTCGCCGTATCGAGCAAAGCCGGCTTCGCCCCTACGACAAGCAAGTCGGCAAGTCTTTCACGGGGGAACATATCGATTAATCCCAACAGACCAGCCACCGAATCCGAAAGACAATCATTAATTGACTTACCATGGCGAGCAGCTCGCACCCAGGCCGCTCGCCTGCAATCAACTTCGCCAAAATTTATAACAATTTGGTCATGCAAAAGAATTTGCTCGAAACTTTTCTCGATGCCCAGCCTAGCTCCGGAATCGGATTCTTTGTTCATCAATCCGAAAGCAGACGCCCCGCCAAAAACAAATTTACTCAGCATCCACAATCGCCTCGAGCCGGGGAACAAGAACTTTTCCGAAAAATACATAACATGGCTATCCCCAACGACCGCGAGAGTCGAAACAGGAAGGCCAGCACCCCTAAATTCAAGCGCCAACTCCAAACTGCAAATATCGTGCCAAATTGGCTTGAGCGCCTCCAAAGCCTGCTTAGGCTCTCCCACCGCGGAGGCTATTCTCGCAAACCTTAGAGATGCACCGACTGACATTCGACGCACAATCGAATCGAGCTGCAAAGCCCAATGCCACGCCTCATCCCAGAGGCCCTTCGCGACGCACCAGTCGATATGACTAGATATCCCATCTGGATTTTTAAGAAAATCCGCCCTGTTGACGGAAACGAATTCCCTGTAGTCAACCTCTGAAAGCGCCCCTTTCTCTTTTATTAAACGAGCAAGAGAAGCGGGCGCATAACGACGCACCAAATCGTTTTTAACATAAAAATAACGCCTCGCCTCAGGCCTAACGAGGACAATTGATTCCCCCACTTCCGCAAACTCGGCTGAGACCTTGAGCCCATCGCAGATGTTGGCCGCCTCGAAGCCGTCAACGATGCAATCCATATCGAAATTGCACTTTCGCTGCAGTTGTTTAACCTCCGGGCCCGAGAATAACAGTCTTATTTTCTCGAACCTTGCGTCCCATTTCGGGATTTCATCGTCGAAAGTCGAACATACGTGGTCCGCAATAATATTAACATTATCAGAATCTGGCGAAAGCCCAAAAAATCCAGACTCGGATAACCTAGAACTTTGCGCCGCTAGAGTTTCCGCTCTGTTTGCGGACATCAAATTCAATAACTCGCCCGGGGATTCAGCGCATAAGTTTACCCGGTTTGAAATAAGCATGTCCGCATATGGGTTTCCGTTCATCGAAACGGAGAAAGCCGGTATCCCTGCAACGGCGGCCTCAAAACCTGTTGTACACCCACCATGCAATAGCGCTTCGGCCGCTAATGTCCACGGCACGTGAGAGCCCTCCCGAATAACAGAAATTCCTTTGCAACCCCTATATTTATTAATCCAATAATCGAGACTTTCGCCTGGGTGAGGCCTCAGAATTACTTCCCCACCCCGACCAAGCAACTCCGCAACCGCCGCCTCCAAAACTGAACGGACGTGGAGTTCGTAATTTATAGAACCCTCAAAAAGTGCCTCCGATTCAGAATTACCCGCAACAAGAACACCAGATTGGATCGCGGCCTTCCTAGGCAATTCCGGATCACCCCAACCAGAATTGGTATTGCCAAAATTTGTATTAATTAAAATATATTGGGGCTTTTCGTTTTTAATTTTATTTAATTGCCGCTCCCACATCTTTCGGTTGCGGCTTTTAAGAATGTCTGCCCGGAGATTGCCAGCTTTAATAATGGAAACGTTTTTGCTTTTTTCCCTTACTGCCTCAAACTCAGCTCGTGATTGAGCGAAAATTACATCTACAAAGCCATCGAAACCATCAGAGACCACCTGGTTTACCCCAGACTTTTCATCTGTCGCAAACAACTCCTCTTCGAGGGCAAAAACGCGAAAGTCACGTGATTTGCAGTAGCGCATCACGTCTCTATATATTCTGTGATAGCTTTTGAATAGAATCGCTCCGGATGGCAACTTTGGCAAACAAGCTTGGATTTTCCATTGCTGCCCGATTATGACATCCACGTCTCTCCTAACCAATTCGCGGGCAAGCAGTATTTTTCCGTCCAACTCTCTAGCCGAGAATTCTATTGGGAGGTAAGCGACACGTCGGCGCATGGGGTGTTTAAATGAACTTTTTTGTTAAAATTTGTGGCTTTTAAACCGGCGCAATCAATGCGTGACCCGTAGCGAAAAATGAATAACTCAACGAATTATTCGGACTTGGATTGGCCACGTCACAATCCGCAACCGACCCGTTTCGTACAAAACCCATGCCCCCCGACTTGACTGCCAACTCGAGGTCAATCTGGGCCCCGGGTTGACGATAGTCACCAAACGTCCAACACCCCTTTACCACCGCCTCGTCCTTCGAGCGATGGGCCACAGTCGCCAACCATTCCGTAGACGAGGGCCCAGTGGCGGACCACGCGGTGGGATCGCCCGTGGTTTGGAAAGGCAACCTTGTGGCGCCTCGTAACCAAAGGGAGTAGTGCACCGCTCCTGCGATTGTATCCGTACCCTCACTTAGCGATACGATGCGCGTCCGCGAAGTGAAAAGCTTCGTGTAAGACAAGGTAAGCGCAAGCGAAAACAACTCGTAGTCGGCCAAACCGGCTGGATTAAATCTAGTCTGTACCGCGTTGAGGAATGCCATAAAAGGCCCGGCCTCACCGATAGCGTAATCCTTGCGATTTATCGCAAGACACTCCCTATCCGACACAACGTTTTTTAGGTCAGGCAGATGTTCGGCAACTCGTTTATGCAGATTCATACGAAGATTTTGTTGAGCGCAGTGAAATAGGCGGACGTGTCAGCGCCGCGGACTTTACGTACGAGATGCACGTCCGGATAGACAATGGAACGTAACTCATCCAGCCCCCACACGAATGGCTGCTGCTTGTCGCCAAGGAGTACGTAAACCTTTTTCCCGGCGGCGCCAGCAAAGTGCACCAGCGCGGTCGAGATCGAAACAATAAGGTCACACCCAGCCGCAATCGATAGCCAAGCGTCTAGATCCTTCTTGAAATCAACGCCATCGATAAATTTGACGTTCCACCCTTTGGTACGCACGAATTCCTTTTCTTTGCTTACATCCCCGTATTGAAGGCAGACAAAACACATGTCTTTACGCGAGAGGAAGGGCTCCCACAGGCCAAGCTCGATGGTCTTGGTTTTTTGCTGACGCTCCCAGAAGCCACCCTTCCAGGAGATACCGACCAGAGGCTTCCCCTCGCTGAACTTGACAAGCTCGCGCCGAAAAGCGCCAACCTGCTTCGCCTTCGGCCGCAGATAAGGTGTGCGGTGATCGACGAAAGACTGCGTTGAGGGCCTAAAATCCTTCATCAAACTGCCAACTGGTATGTACCCCGCGATGTCACGCCTGCCCCTCATGAGCTGCAACATTCCGAAAACATCGCAGTCAATCTCTGGAAAGGAGCGCCGGACGAGGGGGACCATTCTTGAATCGCACAGGTACATCGTATTGGGGTGCACTTTTATAAAATCTCGGAGCGCCCCCAGGAAAAGCACTTGGTCTCCTATGCCTTGCTCGCCGCAAACAATGATCCGCTTGTCCTGTGGCACGACGTGCGGGTCGCGCACGCGGTCGAAGATGTTGACGATGTCAGGAATCGGACGACCGATCTTACCAATCGCCGACTCAAGACCCCACTCGTAATTCGACCAGCCGCGCTCGAAATTGCGCAACCGCAAATCCACAAAACTGCTGTTCCAAAGTACTGCCTTATCAGCCTGATCCTTTGGCGGCAACGCCGCAAACGCACTCGCCGCCCTTAAAGGGTCTACCTCGCTCAGTAGATCCGCCCGCATGCGCCAAACATCGCCGTGTTCCGGGAACATCTCCATTGCGCGGTCGAGGAGCTGCTGGGCAGCATCAATTCTAAAAAGGAGCCTATACGCGCTAATCAACGCGGTATAGATCACCGGGTTTTTACGTATGCCAAGCTCAGGCTCAAGTAGATCAACTACCAACTGGTGTTCTTGGTCGTTGAGTGCCACAACCGCGCGGTTACAAATGAATTGCGTGTCCTTTGGAAAGGCCTGGTATGCGTCGATCACAAAAGATCGGGCCTCGTCGTACCGGCGCTGCATCACCAAAAGGGTCCCCAGGTGCCCCCCCACCTGGACATTGGTTTGGTTGGGGGACAACTCGATCGCGCGCCGAAATTGAGACTCAGCCTCTCCAAACTCTTTGCGCTTGAAGGCAACAAGGCCACAAATAAAGCACCGACTCGCATCACTTAGGTTTTCAACGACATTGGTCTCCTTTAAGGCTTCCTCAAGCTGATTGCTATTGATCAGTTTCTCAATACGCCCCAACGCCAATTGAACTTTTTTCACAACAAGCCCCAAAAAAAACACCCCGCTTTCGCGGGGTGTCAATTTTACAACTAATCGACAACGAATCGACTTTTAGCGCGATTCAAAATCGATGTTGGTAACAATCCAGCCTTCCAGGGCCGAGCGATCGACGCCATTCAACTGGGCCAACGTAACGTCAGTCGAAGTGGCACCGTTGGACACGATATATCCCCCAGTATCCTCCGCAAGGGCAGTCGCATCGACCAAAGTGACGTACGAAGAATCACCATCAGTCCAGACCACCACAAGCGATCCGCCTGTAAAGCCACCGCCCGTTGCGGTACCACCGCTAATCGCGAAGGAACCACCACCCGCGATGGCACTGATCATCTCATTAGCATTTGCGAAAGACGTGCCGGAAATAACGACGTACCCAGCGGTAGCGCCAAACGTCTTGCCCGTCATCGAACCGCTACCGAGCTTCAAGAACTCCGTGGCGGTTGCCGCAAACACCGAGGTCGAAGCGGTGCCACCGTTCCCGGTCATCAACTCCATCGCAGTGCCACCGAGTCGAATGACGTCGCCACCGGTACCGACCAAGAACCGCGTAATGCTGTCGGTAGCCTGAGCGGTGTTGGTGTATTCGATCGTGTCCAAACCAGATCCTGCAGCGAGCGTGATGGTGTCATTGCCTAGGCCAGACACAATGAAGTTCGAAGCCGAACCAAGCTGGATGTCAATGTTACTCACCACCCCCGCGAAGTTCGCCGACACCGTGGTGTTCGCAGAACCAACAACCGTGCGAGCATCAAACGAGCTGAACCTTGTGGCAGTAACGCTGATCGAGATATCTGCGGATCCCGCAACAGTGATGGCACCAACAGAACTGGCGTGGATGCTGGCGATTGACGCCGTTCCAGCGACTCCGCTAAGCGAAATCGCGCCAATGGCCGCACTGGCACCATCAAGCTCGGTGACCGAAAGGCCACTGCCACCGGAGTACGTAAAGGTGCCGATACCGCTTGCAGCGATAGTGCCCACGCTCGCGTTGCCACCGCCGCTGATGGAAATGTTACCGACCGTGTTCGACACACTGCCAGTCGCCAACAAGCCAGCGAGGTTAAACTTGGCATCCGATGCCAATGCAGCCGTGACGGTACCGGCAGACGCCACCGTGATCTGATCCAAGCGGACGGTACCCGACGCGGCCTCGGTGATACTCACATTACCGAGACCGGCACCAGTTCCTGTCGTGGAGATAGTACCGGCGGTAACGGAAGCCAGAGTACCGGCAGAGATCGTGATCCCGCCGAAGCCAACCCCGGTGCCAACAAAGTTACCGACAACAATGTTGGAAGAACCACCTGCCTGGATCGACAAGCCTCCCAGGTTTTGGGCCGTGCCGATTGCGATATCACCAAGGGTGATATCGCCGCCGTCTCTACCGGTCAGTGCAATCACCGCGCCAGCACTGATGTTGTTATCGGCACCAACGCCGATTGCGCCCAAGGTGACGTCGGCCGCTTCACCGCTCGCGGTGACCGACAAAGACGTAAGGCTACCCACGGATGTGAAGGCGCCTCCACCTGTCACGGCGGCCGAGCCATTCGTGCTAATGCTGATGGTCGACGCACTTGCAGCGTCAAGTGACGAAATGGAGATATCGGCGTCACCTTGGGTGGAAATGGTGATCGACTTCACCCCACTTGCCGCGGTGATGTTGCCAAGCGTGTGGGTCAGGCTGCCGGTACCCAGGCCGGTGATGGTCGCTGCCGAAGCTGCTTCCAGCGTAAGGCTGGTCAGGGACAACCCTGCCGCGCTAGCCGAACCGGCCACAACGCTTAGGTTACCGCCCGAGGTGTCCAGCACAACAGCGCCGGCGGTGCCGAGCAGGTTGACGGTCGCAGCCGGCAGAGCAGAGAACGTAATGTCAGCCACGTTGCCTGCAGTACCACGGACGTTAACGGTCGAGATGGCATCTGAGCCAGACGCATCGACGCGCCCGGTCGATCCGACGAAATTGAGACTGAGGGTCTCAACGGCAGAAACATTACGGAGAGTCAAAAGACTCGAGCTGATGTATGCCGACACAGAGTCAGAACCAGCCCCGCCGTTAATGGTGTCATCGCTTGTCAAGCCACCCACGGCACCAAAACTGAACGAATCGCTGCTTTGGCCGCCGGTGATGATCTGTGCCCCTTGGACGACACTCGCAGTGCCCGAATACAAGTTAACGACGGACGTACCCGAGAACCCGGCGAGACTCAGAGCAGAGACCGATGTCGCAGCGGTGAGAGTCAGGCTACCGGCGCCGGAGACAGAGACGTTGTAGGCAGAACCGGTTGCGGTCGCTGCAGACAAGGTCAGAGAGTTGGTACCAGAGGCTCCAAAGTTAACGTTGCGAAGAGCATCGTCGGTCATGTGCAGGGTGAGGGTGGAGGCGCTCACACCATCCAATTTGACCTTGGCGGTATCTGCGGTCACCGAGGATTGGAAATCCAGATCCACGCTGTTCGCCGAGCCATTCATCACGAGCAGCTGAGAGGCGCTAGCGTTTTGAAGCGTGAGGGTCTTGCCTGAAATAGCATTTTCCGACACTTCAATCGTCGAAACGCCCTTAAAGTCAAGCGCATTGACCGTCGAGTCGCCCAGGAGACGAATCGAAACGGTCTCAATGCCAGACAAGCCGACGATTGCGGAAGCGTCGCCAGTCACCGTGAGGGTAAAGATGTCATTGCCAGCCCCGCCGCTGATCAGGTCGCCATTCTGGTAAGTGTCGTTGGTACCGCCAGTGACGATGGCGCTAAAAGTATCGTCACCGGAGGTGCCCACGAGGTTATCGACGGTAGTGCCGAGGGCGAAGGCCGAGCCAGCGGTCGTGGTCGTGGTACTACCGGTCGTCGTGTCGAAGGTCGAAACCGAAGCCTTCGCCTCATCGATGGTCACCGTAGCGGCGAGCTCAACCGCCTTGGTAGTCATCTTCTGGGTGCCAGCGGAACCCGCCAGGGTCACGCCCTTAGAGCTTCCCGACGAGAGGTACGTCGCGGTAACGCCACCGTCCAAAAAGCCGAGAGTGACGCCGACACCACCCGAAGCGATCTGGACCTGAATCTTGTAGGTCGGGGTGTCGATGCTGGTCAAGGTCAGCGTCTTGCCGCTAGCCTTGTAAGTGAAATCGGTGCTCAGACCGTCGATCTTGATGGTGTCGCCGCTGGCGTTACCAGTAAGAACGAGGCCCAGGCTGTCGCTCGAAACGACATACGTATCGGCACTGCTCGAGCTGTCGGCCTTAGTAAGGCGCTTGCCGCTGGTGGTGGTAAATGTGGCCATCTCTTGCTCCTGTTTTGGTGATGCTGGTCTAGAGGCTTTAAGTCCTGTGTGCCCGACTTCTCATACAGATGCGCCGGGCACGACAGGCGCATCGAACCTTTCTAGGGTCGTGCGGATATTGACGGAAAGACGGAAGCCTCGATGTGACGGCTGTCACAAAAATTAAAATGCGTAACGGATGCCTACAAAAACTTGACGATCGTTGAACACGAACAGCGGCAAGTTACTGTCTTCGTGTACGTTTTCCAGCTCGAGCAAAGCCGAAAAACGTCGATCTAGCCCGAACGGCTGACGCCACTCGATGCTCAATCGCTCACCAGTCCGCATCAAGTAACGCCGGGCGTTGCCCTCCAGCAGTGCCGAAAAGCCCTCCCGGTCACGACTGTAGGCCGCGTACAGGGACAGCTCGGTGCTGACTTTCGGCGTTGCCGCC
>Ga0214921_10009057_pt1 | contig 12698 bp, 6 predicted proteins | sample LL1505_MetaG_FD_177992 | JGI IMG/M metagenome (GOLD analysis project Ga0214921, IMG submission 177992) | Freshwater microbial communities from Lake Lanier, Atlanta, Georgia, United States - LL-1505 | ecosystem: Environmental > Aquatic > Freshwater > Lake | place: USA: Georgia | collected 2015-05-28 | reverse complement strand
CTTTAAATAAAACACTTTCTCCAGCCCCTATATATAAATATTATAGGTTACTAGTAAAATATAATATTATTGAAAAAACTTATGAAAAATTAATAGATAAATATTTACATCAATTAGAACAGATACCTAATAATTTTTACAATGATTCATCATTAGTATGTAATAAATTAGGTGAAGATAAAGCAGATTATAGCCCGAAGGGCGTATACGTTCTAAAACCTTTAGGTTTTAGAACTATAATCCATACTCACCTAAACATAAATTATCAAAGTTTTCAATTATAAATGATAGCCCTTTGGGCGTATACGTTCCCGAAGGGAACTATGATTTTTTAATACCAATTTCATTAGATGTTGATTATGGTAGTGTACATGATACAGTAATGTTAAATAAACAATTAGAAAAATTAAAAGAGAATCATCCTATTTTATTTAAAAATAAAATAAATTTAATAGTAGATGCTGGTTATGATAGTAAAAAATTAAAAGAACAAGTTAAAAATTTAAACTTAGGAAGAGTTGTTTGTTATAGCCCTTTCAGGGCGTATACGTAACTATAAAAATAGACGGAATGGTAAAAAGAGAGAAATTACCGAGGATTATAATCTTTATGATTATCTTTTATTAAAATCAAGAATGAAATCTGAACATATTATGTGTTCATTTAAACAATTTAAACGGATTGATAAAAGATATGATAGATCTATTAATAACTATATAAATTTTATGTATTTAGGAGCTATAAAAATAATAATGAAAAAAATAGGGTTGTATTTAATTAATAACTAAATAATATTTTCATAATAAATATATCAAGAGTTATAATTATACACATATTCATTTTAAAATGCGTCTGCAAAAAAAATATTTTCTCATGTATACAACTATAATATTTTTAAGTTATAAATATTTAGTAACTTAAAAATATTTAAATTTAAAAAAATATTTAATAAAATTTAAATTGAATATAGTTATAATAAACACAAATAATGATTGTTTATCATAAACATATCTATATAAAAAAAATAAAATATAAAATTATTTATATGGAAAAAATAATTAATTTAGTTAAAATAATTTCAAAGAAATTTTTATGTGGTCCAAATATATGGAATTATAGATCATCTTTAGAAATTTTAATTGATATTGGTGAATTTGAAAATTATCCATCTAATAAAATACCTAATTTATATGATAATTTAATTAAAGTATTACCATCATTATATTATCATAGATGTTCTCATAATGAAAATGGTGGTTTTTTAAAGAGACTAGAAGAAGGAACATATTTTGGACATATACTAGAACATTTAACTTTAGAATTACAAAATTATACATATATTGAAGGTGGTACTGGAAGAACACGTGAAACAGATATATCTGGAATATATAAAATAGTTGTTAGTTCTTTATCAGAAAATAAAATAGTTATAGAAGAATGTTTTGATTGTGCTCTAGAAATATTATTACTAGCTATACAGAATAAATCAATAGATTTAAAAATATATATGAGAAGGATACATAATTTATCAGAATACTATTATGGATATAATACATATCATATCATAAAAGATATTCCAAATAAAATATCTTATTTTAAAATAGATGATGATAGTAATTTTATTCAATTAGGATATGGTTCTAACTCAAAATACTTATGGACAACTGAAACTAATAATACAAAAGGTATTGCAGAATCAATTGTCCAAAATAAATATTTAACAAAAAAATTATTACAAAATCAAGGTATTCCAGTAGCAAATGGAGATATGGTTACTAGTTTAAAGGATGCTTATATATTAGCTGAAAATATAGGATTTCCTATTGTTATCAAACCAATTAATGGTAGTCGTGCTCATGGTATAAATTTAAATATTTTGAATAAATCTCAAATTAGAAAAGCCTTTAATAATGCATTAGATAATAATAAATTTAATGAAGAAAATGTAATGATTGAAAAATATATTGATGGTGATCACTATAAAATAACTGTTATTAATAATCAAGTGGTAGGTTGTTGTAAATGTGATATAAAAAAAGTATATACTACATTGATTGGAGATGGAAAATCATCAATCAATGACTTAATTGATGATATTAAAGCTAAAGAAATTTTACTAGAAATGTATTCAGACTCAAAAACAGATATAATAATGAATGTAATGTATTATTATTTTAATAAAACTAAACTATATTTAGAAAAAAATGGTTTTACATTAAATAGTATTTTACCATTAAATTATAAATTTACATTAATTCAAGAATATGATTCATATATTGATTGTTTAGATTTATTACATATTAAAACAATAGAAATGTGTTGTTTAGCAACTAGAATATGTAAATTAGATGTTTGTGGAATTGATATAATTACTACTGATATTTCTAAAGATTTAAAAATTACAAATGGTGTATTTTTAGAATTAAATGCAGGTCCAGCGTTAGGATTATATAGAAATAGTAAAAAATCTGTACCACTTGAATTAATAAATTATGTTTGTCAAGATTATTCAAAACTACCAATAATTAATATATGCGGTAATGAATCTTCATTTGTAAATAATTTTATATCTACATTCTTTATTTTTATTAATATGTATGTAGGATCATATGGAATTAATGGATATAAATTAAATAATATTTTAAAATCAAATAAAAATGAATTTAATTGGCAAAGTGTTAAACAAATTTTAATGAATAAAATGGTTGAAATTGCAATTTTTGATACATCATGTGATATTATATTGAATGAAGGATTATTTTATAATTATTGTAATAGTATTATATTAGATGAATTTCAAGATATTATATATCCAAGTGAATGTTTAATTAAAGAACCAGATAATATTTTAAAAACTTTGAGAGTTAATATTGATATAATTAGGAAAGATAATTATGCTATTTTAAATTATGATGATAAAAATATAAATAAATTAATAGAATTATGTGATGGATCTATAATATTTTATACAATAAATACAAATATGAATAAAAGTTTTAAATATAAAACAGTTTCATTTGAAAATAATAATATTATATTATATAATAATCAACATTCAAAAAAATTAATTGAAATTAATAAAATATTAAATAATAAAGATAAATATGATTTAGTAGCTTCTATTGGAGGTATATGGTCTTATTATGATTTATTCAATGATGAAAAAATAATAATATTTAGAAATTATATAAATAGTGTAAATTATTTAATTTAAAATAACTTTAACATTTTCATTTAATTTAATATTAGTTAATGATGAATTGTTTTTTATTTCTAAAATTTGTAATGAATCTGGTAAAATTAATTCTTTATTAAAAGAATCACCTAATGATAATTCAAGAAGTCCTTCATTTAATGTAAGTTCTTGATTATAGTTATTTCCTAATTTTAAAGTTAATAATCCAGATGGAAGTTTTAATGGTTTATTATAATTATAACCTAATGTAAGATGTTTAATATTTTTTAAATCAAGTTGATTATTAAATTTATCTCCTAATTCTAGGATTTCTAAATTTTCTGGAATATATAATTTAGCATTAAATTTTGGACCAGTTATTATATGTGTAATATTATTAGGTAAAGATTTAATTGATCTAGAATAATTAGATCCAAGATTAATTTTTTTTAATGTTATTGGTAAGTTTTTATTTGATATAGCTTTATCAAAATTATTACCAATATATAATTCTTCTAATTTAGTATTTATTAAATCTAAGTAATTATTAAAATTATTATCCATTTGTAAAATTACAGATGGTACTACAGGTTCAACAGGTGCAATAGGTTCAACTGGTTCAACTGGTTCAACAGGTTCAACAGGTTCAACAGGTTCGACAGTTTTACTAGATTTTCTACTTTTACTAGATTTGCCAGTTTTACTAGATTTAACAGGTTTAACAGGTTCGACTGTTTCAACTGGTTCTACTGGTTTAACAGGTTCTACTGGTTTAACAGGTTCTACTGGTTTAACAGGTTCAACTGGTACTGGTTTAACAGGTTCTACTGGTTTAACTGGTTCAACTGGTACTGGTTTAACTGGTTTTACAGGTTTAACTGGTTTTACTACAGGGGTAGCATGTGTTGTAATTATTTTCTCAGCTGGTTTATTTTTATGAGGTTTATTTTTTAATTTATTAAAAATTAAATTCTGTTTCTTACTAAACATGTATATATATATACATAGGAATAATTTTTTATTTTTTTAATTTTAAATTAAAATTAAAAAAATTTATAATTAAAAATTATAAAGTAAATATATTATTTAGGCATTAGGTAATTGTAACAATATACCATTAATAGTATTTTCCTTCGAATCTATATAATTTGGAATAGATTGATTTAAACTCGATGCTAAATTAGTTATCATTAAGTATTTACCATCACCTGATGGGAATATTTTAAAGTTTCCAATATTTATAGTAGATACATCAGCAAATGTTACACTTGTGTGTGAATAATCAATTGTACCTAATAATTGTTCTCCAGTTGGTAAATTTTGATAATTTGAGCTAGAAATAGAATTACCATCAAATGTATAGTATATATTAAGTGTAGTATAAGTTTGAGTTGAATTTGGGTTTCTTCTAAATATTAAAACATCGTTACCTGCATCTGCATACGAATTTCCATTATATTTATTTTGAAAATTTAAATATTGTAATGTAATGCTAGTAGATGATTGAATAATATTACCATTCATTTTAATGACTTCAACATCATTTACAACTACATCATTTTCATTCTTAAATGTAAAAGTAGTAATTATATTTTTTGAATTATTATCACTAGTATCAAACCCAAGAATTGTAGTACTCATAGCAATATAATATCTGGTAAATTTATTAATTGGTGTTAAATAATTACCATTAATAGTATTACCATCAATATAATTACCTTGAACATTTATTTTTTTATCAAAACTACCAGAAATTAAATCACTACCTCTTTCAATTATTAATAGTTTATTATTTGTTGTTGAACTACTAAAATCAACATTTTTTAACATTTCAAAATTATTGTTATCTAATAATTTTTTCATAGTTAAACTTATAGAGTTTTTCAAAGTTTCAATATATTGTAAGTTAGATATATTATATGAATGTATAATAGTATAATTTGATGCAATTGTATTAGTTATTCTACTAACTACACAATTCATTAAGAAATTACCAATTCTTAATGCTGTAGTTGTACCAGGTGTTATAGGCATCATTTCATAGGTTAGTGTCTTTGTATTATTACCATCCATATCAATTAAATAGTCATAATTATTAGTGGTACCATTATCAATAAATTTCATAGAACGATTAATGACGGTAGTATAATCATAAGGAGTTGTTCCATCTTTAGTATTTGTTCCAGTATCTGGAAATAATAATAATATTTTCCCATGTAATCTACCTGATAATTTAAGATTTATATTAAATGGAGTGTCTCTATATATTTTATTTTCAATAATACTTTCAGAAAGTTCTGCAATTATTGGGATTCTAAAATAATTTATATTTACAGTAAATGGAGTAAATCTGAGTCCATTACTATTATTAATTTCAAATGTTATATCATAATCTGTATCTAAATATTTTTCTTGAACATTTTCTACTGTAACATTAATCATATATCTTATTAATGTATCTGTTTCAGAAGGTGTGATTTCATTATTAGATTGGAGGACATATGTACCATTAATTAATGTATATTTAACTAATTCAATATTTACATGTTCTGCTCCTATTTCATTATTATCAATAAGTGTACCATCTAATCTAATATTTTCAACAGAAGGTATAAAATTTACATTACCACTATAACTAGTTGATGGAACTAATAATGCAATAGATCCATAATTCCATTGATATCTATTATCAATACCTGTTGAACTAATAGCTGTAAAATTAGTATTATCTAAAATTAAACTTTTCTTAAGTGAAACTAAATTATTAGCATCTAGTACTTGTTGTATATCATAATAATGATTAATTGAGTTTCCTTCTAATTTATATCCATAAATTTCATTATCTGTTATTTTATTAGTAATAGTTATATCTAATAATGGATTAGATTCAGTATGATAATATCTATTAATATTAGAATTTAGTTCTATTTCTATTTGTGCAGTAGTCCATACTTTAGGTGTATTTAATAATTTAATAGTTACTTTATTACTATTACCTAAATCATTTCCTATGGTATCAATTCCAGGATAAGTAATAGTACTACCTGGATCAAAATCTATTAGAAAAGTTTTATTAGTTAAATTAATATTTATTGGTGTTAAAAAATAAAATCTATTATTAATAATTGAATTAATACTAAATACTGCATCTTGTACTTTTTTAGCTTGTAATTGTTGATTACCATCCATAAAAATAAATGTTGAATCATTCATAGTAATATTATAATTATAATTTGTGCTATCTATATGGAAATCTGATGTAGTTAAAACAAAATTAGTATTTAAATATTCTTGAATTGTTTGTACTAAATTCGATGTAATATTAGATTCAATATTTGTTACTTGAGTAGTAATATTACTTGAATTTGTAATTGTATAAATATTTTTATCATTAATTATTGTTTCATCAGTAGTATCTGAATAATTTACTTTAAAAGTCAAATTAACATAATTTATTGTAGGCATTAAGACTAATTCAGTAGAATTAAATAAAATATTACCAGTTATAAATCCATGATTGTCATTTGTATGATTAATACTGTATGTGTCACTGAAAACATTACCTGAAATAAATTTACCTGTATGAGATGTTGTTGTATTATTATGTGTTTTTGTTAAAGAAAAACTAAAATGATCTAATTGTTTAGTGAAAGCATCAGGCGAGTAAGCTTGAACAAATTTCAAACATTTGTTAGTTGTATCTATTGTATCATTCCAAGCGGCAGATAATCCATTATTTGCAGTATCGTAACTTACATTGTTGTAAATAGGAACAACTGCATCAGAAATCCATGATTGAGCAAATTGGATTGAATTTCCAATTAATGGATTTATAATAGATGGTGATACTCTACTCATTTCATTTAAATATGGCCAATATATATAATTTTTAGAAATAATAGAATTGTTTGGTTTACTATTTACATTTAAAAATGTATTATCATTATTTTGAATAAAATAAATAGCTTTACCATACCAATAATTGCTGCTATTAATTTCAACAATTCTATCTGATAATGCATCTTGTAAATTTCTAGCTCTAATTATATTTATAAAGCTAATAGAATTATCTGTATTAGAATTAGTTGTGAAAGTAGAGTTACCAATAATAATTCTAGATAGAGTAGTATTACTTTCAATATTTAATGCACTACTATTTACAAATAAATTTCCTGATATATCAATAGATGAATTATTTAAATTAATAGTTTGTCTATTAGTTGTAATTGTACGATTATCAAATATATTTAAACCAGATGAATTTACACTTAATGATAATTCACTAGTATTATTTAATTCTTCAATATTAAGAACTAATCTTCTATTAAATAATGTATTCCCATCAACCCCTGATAATACTAATGTTGATAAAGGAACACTTTTAATATTACTATTTAAATAAATATCTTGATAAATAGATGTTTCAGTGTTTAGTTGTACTAATTTATCATAACCAATAAAATAGTTACCATCATAGTTTATATATAACTTATAATCAGGAACATTATTTAAGTTTGATACTAAATCAGAAGTAACTGAATAGACATTTGGTGTTAAATAAAAATTAATATTTGATATATCAAAACTAATATTACCTGATGTGTTACCTAAAATATTATTAGTAGATTGATAGTCAATATAATATTTTGGTTCACTTGATGAGAATAAGCTTCTCATTGAAAAATTAGAGAAATTAAATAGAGCTGTTGTTGTAGTATCAATAATCTCAATATCAACACTATTTGTTGTAATAGGTGATTTAGATCTTACCATTTTTTTAAGTCCAATAATATTAATTATAGAATTTACAATTTCAGAATAATTACCATTAATAGTTATATTATCATTTGATGACATATTAACATTTTTATTATTTGTATAATCAATAAAAGTAATAATTCCAGAATTAAAGTTAATTATATTAGATGTATCAAACCAATCTCTATTTTGAGTTAAAGTAGACATACTAGGTGTATTATAATTAAAATTAAATGTTGAATTCTCAATATTCACAAAACTAGAAGAATCATTATAAGTAGAAACTAATGGTTTGTCACAATCAATATCAATAACTGAATTTCCTAAAGTAAATACATAAGGTGATACAGTCCCAGTTAATATATTAACAAGTGTTGAATTACCAAGTGAATTTAAATAAGAATTTGTAACATTAATATTACCGCCTATTAATTTATATGAGTTAGCTAAAAGTTTAGATTGATCAATTATAAGGTTTCCCCTGTTAACTAAAAAATTATTAAAACAATTTAATTGAGAATTAGTAATAGTAGAAACTACAGAATCACCGCCAATATTACCAGCAATATTAATATTAAAATTATTAGATGAAGTATTAGATACATTTTTAGTTATAATTGAATTACCCATGCTAAATGTACCAGAGCCTAAAGTTATTTCTGGTTCTAATGTTTTATAATCAATATAGGAATTTGAAACTGTTAAATTACCTTTAACAATTCTAATAAAATGCAAATCATTAATTGTTGAATTTGTAATTAAATTTGTAATATAATTTCCAGAAGTAGTATTACCCAATATATCTAATTTTCCATCTAATATAGTATTTGAAATATCAAATGAATTTACGTTAAATCTATTATTACCACTGAAAGTACTATTACCTAATACAGTTAAATTTAATTGTGATGGAAAAGTATAATATGAAAATCCATTTTCGCCATTAAATATTGAATTTTCAATATTTATATTTTTAGATTTAAATCTATTATTGCCTAGTATATTTGCACCAAGACTTGAATTTAATATATTAAATATATCTGATGTACAATTATTTAATCCATTAAATACACATGTATTTACAGATGTATTACCATTAATATAATAATTACCTGATGTATTTAGATTTAAATTTTTATTTAAAGTTGTATTATTTAAAATTAAATTTTGTGAAATTACTGTAGTATTTCCATTTAATAATGAATCTGAAATATTGAAATCATTTGATGTATAATTATTAGTACCTGATATTGTACAATTATTTATATTTATGTTACCATATACAGTTACATTACCGTTTACATCATCAACTGTATTACCAACAATATTACCATTTATGATTGAATTACCTAAATTACATAAATTTGTAGTGTTTATTAAATTACAATTTAATGTTGATCTATTTATTATTAATTCTTTTGAATAACAAGTTATATTTCCATTACCATTAATTATAGAATTATTATTTATAGTTCCATCTATAATAACATTACCATAAGTAGTTGGAGTGAGACTTTGATTATTTATAAATAAATCACTATTAAAGACTGAACTTGTAATTTCAAGATTATTCATATTAACTATATTAAAAGTAGGATTAATTATTGAAGTATTTACATATATATTGCCATAAATATTAATTAAAGGTAATGTTTGAACTGTTAAATTATTAAAAGTTAAATCAATAGGTATTAAACTATTACCATTAGTAAAAAAAGAATCATTATTTAGATTTCCACTAATTGATAAATTATTTAACATATTAAATGTACATGGTATATTGACATTTGTACCATTTCCTAAAGATGATTGATTATTAATATTAAAAATATAATTTCCACCATTTTGAGTATTACCAATTGTATTACCAACTATTAAATCTATTCCATTTCCATCAATATAAGTTTTTAAATAGTTATTTGGTATATAATTATCAGTTCCAATTATATAATTATTTTCTAATGTCATATTATAATTAGATTTAATATATAAATTAATATTTCCAATAATACTAGCATCAATATTGGTATCTATAAAAGTATTATTAGAATTGAAATAATTACCAGCTATTCCTATCTTTTTATTATAAGAGTTACCTCCGATATTAACACAACTTCTTCCTGATGAAGCAGTTATATTTGTTAAAGGATTTAATTTAAGTGTAGTATTACCATCATTATTTATAATATTAAGAGATTTATTACTATATACTGTCAATATTAAATCATTAGTATTATTTCCTAAATCAGTATCATTTGAAATTAATAAATTTAATTCTTGATCTAATTTAGTACCACTTGAACCAAATCCATAAGATCCAGTTGCTCCTAATTCAAAGAAACATTCATTAAAGTAATATAAATCTTTTAACCAAGTAAGAGTAGATGGTATAGTTAATGTAATTTTAACAAAATTATTTATATCTGAAGGTTTAATAAAATCTGTATCAGCAATATTAGAAACTGGGTCTAAATTCCAATTCCATAATTTATTATTATAAATTTGAGCCTTTCTTGGATATAATATATTATAGTTATCATTATATTTTATGAAATTAACATTTGATGTATTATTAATATCATTATTGTATGTTGTACATAAAAAATTATCATTTATATTATTATCAAATGTACAACCACTAAATGTTATATCACTACCATTTAAATCAAATGTACATTGTCTTGTAAAGAAAGTATTTTCAATTATTACATCATCTAAAAGTTTAAAATTAATATTTGTACTAATATCTGCAAATCTAAAAGCAGTATCTAGATTCGCAGGATCAAGTTCAAAAGTAAATTTATCATGTAAATAAAATAAATTGTAAATATCTATTTTTTCTGTTGTATCAATAATGGGTTTAATTCTAAATCGTGAATTAGATGTAGTAATTACATTTTGAGCAATACCATCAATAGGAAGTGCTCTATTATCATAATTAAATAAACAGTCAGTTAAATATAAATTAATAATACCAATATTATATAAAATTAAACTTGAACCTGGATCTAAATAATTTGCATTAGAAAGAGAAAACTCACAACCAGTAAATAGTATATTATCAACACTTATTGTTATAGATTTGTCAAATGTAGAATCTATAATATGTATTTGATTTGTTACATCTGTAATTTTTTTTAAAATAAAATCCCAAGGTACATTTTCAAATTGAAAAATAACATCATCTACCATAATTTTAATATAATAAGTTGAATCATAATAAATTATATGTATAATATTATCATCATAAATTATATTTATGAAATTATCATCGATAGTATCTGTATTTGCTATTTTTTGTAAAGGAATAAAAGGTACAGGTATTTCATCATTTCTACTTACATTATTATTACCAAAAGAATATTTATATAACATTATTTGTATATATTATATATTAGAAAATTTTAAATATTTTAAATTAAAATTATTAAAATAAGTTTAAACTTATTTTTATAAATTAATTACTACTTTCAATTGTATTTTTCTTAACTTTCTTAAAGTATTTATTTTTTTAAAATTATCTGATTTTACTAAATCAATTTGTCTATTTTTCATTAATACTTAAATAGAAATCATCTTTAGCTATTATCATGAATAATAATTTATTTAATCAAAATTATTTTGATAATTATTGTGTTAATATCAAATTACCCTGGGTTGAAAAATACAGACCTAAAAATTCTAATGAAATCTTATTAGATACATTTATTAAAGAAAAAATTAATAAAATGATTGAAATAAAAATTATACCTAATATGATAATAACTGGAGAACCTGGTACTGGGAAAACATCCACAATTTTATATTTAGCTAAACATTTATATAAAGAGAAATATTCAGATTATGTTTTAGAATTAAATGCATCTGATGATAGAGGATTAATTATAATAAATAATACTATTCATCCATTTTGTAAGAAGAAAATTGATGATAAATATAATTATAAATTAATCATATTAGATGAAGCTGATAGTATTACTCAAAAAGCACAAAATTTATTATCTAATATTATTTCAGAATTTAGAAAAAATACAAGATTTGTTTTTATTTGTAATGATTATACACAGATTATCGAATCTATTCAATCAAAATGTATGATCATTAAATATCCTAAAATTGATAATCATAATTTATTTCTTAAAATTAAAAATATTTGTGAAATTGAAAAAATTGAATATACTGATGAAGGTATTAATACATTAATTTTTGTCTCTGATCAAGATATTCGGCAATTAATTAATAATTTAGAATGTATTTATTATTCTTTTGGTACACTCACTTATGATAATATTTATAAATTTATTGATAAACCTAAAACTTTTTATATCACTGAAATTTTAAATGCCTGTTTTAATCATAATTTCTCTAAAGCTATTATTACTATTAAAAGTTTATATTATAAAGGTTATACTCCTAATGATATTTTATTAACATTCATGAAATTCCTTTTTGAATTTAATAATAATATCATTTTAAATGAAGAAACTAAATTAAAATTATATGAAATTATTAGTCTTAGTTATATCCTTGTTAATAGTGAAATTGATACTTTATTACAATTATGTGGTTGTATCGCTAAAGTCTATCTATTCCTTAATCCTATATCTTAAATATTCTTTTTAATATTTAAATTATATAAAATTGATACTTTATTACAATTATGTGGTTGTATCGCTAAAGTCTATCTATTCCTTAATCCTATATCTTAAATATTCTTTTTAATATTTAAATTATATAAAATTGATACTTTATTACAATTATGTGG
>Ga0214921_10009053_pt1 | contig 12701 bp, 12 predicted proteins | sample LL1505_MetaG_FD_177992 | JGI IMG/M metagenome (GOLD analysis project Ga0214921, IMG submission 177992) | Freshwater microbial communities from Lake Lanier, Atlanta, Georgia, United States - LL-1505 | ecosystem: Environmental > Aquatic > Freshwater > Lake | place: USA: Georgia | collected... | reverse complement strand
ATATAGAAATTTTTATACTTTAATAATTTAATTATAATTATTTCAATTTATTAAGACATTATTATAATAATGTCTTAATAAATTTAATTTTAAAGTGGCACAAAACCAATTTTTTGGGTGTATATATGATTTTATTTTTTTATAATATAAATTATAAAAAAATAAAATTATATTTTAAATAATATTATTTATTTTTTTTAAGTTAAATTTATTTAATAATTTATTTAATAATTTATATAATTATTTTTTAATTTATCTAAACATATAGTGTTGACATTAAATAATTTTGTATTGAATTATCTTTAATTTGTCTATTTAATTTATACACTTTTAAAGCATTATTTAAATCATCTAATATTATTTTTTTTTTAAATTGTTCATCTAAACAAAAAACTCTAATTCCATGTTGAATTTTTACACTCAATAAAAATGTCTCAATATCTCCGCCAAAATTTGGGAAAAATTCATAATTTTCTTTAAAAAATGATATTAATTCTATATCAGATATATTTACTGACCATGGTAAATTTAAATTGATTTCACCAATCATTTTAATAAATATTTTAGCTAATTCTTCATGATTATAATTATCAATTGTATATCTAAATGGAAATCTTCTATTTAATCCTTCATTAAATGAAAAAAAACATGTATCTAATGCATCTTTATATCCTGCAATTATGACTAATAATTGATTCTTTTTTTCTGTCAAATTTTGATTAATAGTATCTATACATTCTTTTGCAAATGAATCTTTTCCATCACCATTTCCTAAACTATATGCCTCATCAATAAATAATACTCCTCCTAATGCAGAATTTATTACTTCTTGTGTTTTAATGGCTGTATGTCCTAAATATTTACCAATTAAATCAGATCGCTTGACTATTTTAAATTTAAATTCTGGTTTTATCTCTTTATTTATTTTTCTAGATCTTGTAAATGTTCTTGTATATTGTTTTATAATATCTCTAAAATCATTTAAATTATTTGTTTTATCTTTATCATCATAATCATCATCATTTTCACAATTATCATTTTCACAATTATTATTTTCACAATTATTATTTTCACAATTATTATCTTCACAATTATTATACTCTGATTGATTATATATATTAGGTGATTGTATAATATCTAATTTCCAATAAATTTCTCCAATAACATGACCCAATAATGTTTTACCTACACCAGGAGGTCCTTGTATAACAGTATGCATCATATCTTCATTTTTATTTTGTAAATCTTGTAAAAAATATATTATTTGACCAATTATTGTTTTTTTAACTTCAGACATACCTATAATATTATTTAATTTTTTTAATAATGGTAAGATGTCAATTATTTTTTTTATATTAATATTATAATTTTTACTTTGATCATAATTATCACCAATTTCAATTAAATCATCTAGTGTTTTGATTTCTTTATTTATTATAATTAATTCTTTTTCTATAATCTTTTTATTTTTATTTTTATTTTTCTTTTTTTTATTAATATCATTATCATTATTTATATTAATATCATTACTATCATTACTATTATTAATATTATCTGGTATAATTAAATTTAAATTCCTCTTTCTTCCCATTAAAATATATAATATAAATTATTTTTAAATATTAAAATAATTTATATTAAAAATATAAATTATTTTGTAATTAATAATTGTGTAAAACCATTAATTGGTAAAGTACACATTATTTGACAATTTTCTTTATCACATACTTTTTTACAATACCAATCATTTATTTGTGCATATTTAATAAATATATGTATTGAAATTCCTATTATAAATAATAATACATAAAATAAAATAGATTTTTTATATCTATAGAAAAAATTTGTTTCTTTTATTTCATCAGAACCAAATATATTTACTATTTTTTCAATAAATAACCCACAAAATATTGTTATTATACCTATTATTAAACTTTCAAATAAAGATATTTTTATCATTATAATATATAATTATATTTATTTTTTATCTTTGGAATATCCAAATATATTTTCTATATTTTGTTCTGTCTTATCAGTCGATAAATTATTATATATATAATTAATTTTTTTATTATCTAAATCAATTTGATTTTCAATATATGATAAATTTTTTTGTTGATTTATTTCATTTAGAAAAAATATATCTTTCATATCATTAATTATTGGTTTAACTTCTTCATCTATATTAGTATCCTTTTTATCATTAATACTAAATTCATTTGTTGGAACTGGGAATAATAAACTATTATCTTCTTCAATAATAGGTTGAGATAATAAAACACTAGTTTTTGTTTTTGTATCAATTATTTTATCATTTAATTCTTGTGAAATTTTAAAATTTGGGTTTATTGGCTTATTATAATGTAGAGATGATGGAGTATTATATTTTTTTATATTATTATAAATTAATTTTTGTTCACAATTTGATTTAGAATTAGAATTAGAATTAGAATCAAAATCAAATAAAATAGGATTTGATGATTCAAAATTTCCATAATTATTTAATTCATCATTTTTATCATTATCATCTATATTCTTCATATGTTCTATATTTAATTTACTATTAATTGTTTCATTTGATTTATAATTTGCAAATAAATTATATAACTCTGGACAAGGAGCTCTATCATCTAAATTTATAAGATTAGTTGATTCTATAGAATTATAATCTATAAAATTATAATCTATATATTCTTTATTATGTAGAATTAAATTATTTCTATTTAATAGATTATATAATTCATATGATTTATAATTTGATAAAAAATTATTTGATTCTGGTACTAGTACTGGTTCAGGTGCAGGTTCAGGTGCTGGTGATGGATTCTGTAAATTTATAAAATTATTTGATTCTATATTGTTCACATTTTCTTTATTATTTATTTTTAAATTATAATCTGATGGCGATGAGTTAAATAAATGTAAATTTTTTTTATTTGAGAAATTATTTGATTCATAATTTTTTACATTATTAATAGTATTTAATTTATCAATTATTTCTAAATTATCAACAAAATTATTTTTATCAATATCAGCAGTAGAATAAGCTTTCATTAAATATATATTTTTATTGTCATTTTTTTTAATTTTATAAAAATTATTTAATAAGTAATTCTTATTTTTATCAATTTCATTTAACATTTTATTATCATTAAAAGTCTCTTTTTTATTTACATTATAAAATATTATAAATAGTAATATAATAACTGATATATATAGTAATATATTTTTCATTAATATTATATTAGAAAATAATTATTTATAGGATATTATATTAATGAAAAATATATTGTTTTTTTTATTTATAATCTTAATTATTTTTTCTTTAAGATCAAATAAAATATATAAAGAATTTTTTTGTAATAATGATATTTATGATATTGCAAACACTATTAATTATAATAATTTATATAAAAAATATATAGATTTGTATTTTTCTGACATAATATATAAAAATCAATCTAATATTTATTCTAGTCCTAATAATAAAATATTTGTTTCAATTGCATCATATCGTGATCCACAATGTTCTATAACTTTAATTGATTTAATTAAAAAAGCTGAATTCCCTCAAAATTTAATAATAGTTATTTGTCAACAAAATGATATTGATGATGATGAATGTTCATCATTTTTTAAAGATAAAAATATAAAAACTATTAGATATAATGCAAAAGATGCAAGAGGACCATGTTGGGCAAGATTTTTAATTCAACAAGAATGGAATGGTGAAGAATATTATTTACAAATAGATTCACATACTCGTTTTGTAGATAAATGGGATACAAAATGTATATCCAATTTAAAAAAAGCTCAAGAAAAACAAAATACTGATCTTATTTGTTTATCAAATTATGTATCAACATTTAATATTAATACTAATGAAATTGAAATAAATCCTTTAAGAGGTCCAATGTATATAGAAAAATTTGATGAAAAAGATGGGTTTTTTAGATATAATGCAAAATATATAAATAATCTTTCAGAACCCCAAGAATCTAAAGGATGGTCTGGTTGTTTTTCTTTTAGTAATTATAAAATTATTTTAGATGCTCCATATGATCCCTATACACCATTTTTATTTTTTGGTGAAGAAATGGATATTTTTGCAAGATTATATACTAAAGGATGGTTAATGTTTGTACCGGCTGAACCAATTTGTTTTACTTTATTTGATCGTTCTTATCGAAAATTATATTGGTATCATCCAGATTTTTTTGAAACTGTTTTATTATCAAAATTAAGATTGTATTTACGTTTTGGTGTATATAAAGATGTTAATTCATTACCTGATGAAATTAAAAAAGATCTTGATTTAGAAAAATTCTCTTTAGGAAATAAAAAAACTTTTGATGATTTTATAAAATATTGTCTAGAATGATTAATTAAACATATAATTAATCATAACAATTTTGTTATTTATATTCATAAAATACTATTATTTGATTATACTTATTAATTATATTTATTTGATTATATTTATTAATTATATTTATTAATTATATTTATTAATTTATAAATTATTAAATTTAGTATATATAAGTTTGATAAGTTTTATTTAAAAGATTTTTTTAATAATTTTAATCTTGTTAAATTAAATACAAAAATATCTATTAAATATTTATTTAATAATATTCTTTTATTTAATATATATAATCTAATTTTTATAAAATTATCATATATATATATATTACTTTTTATATTTTTAATTGTATCCATAATATAATCCTTTATATATATATATGTAATAATAGTATTTATTTTATTTTTAGATATATCTAAAGTATTATCTTTTATTTCAGATAAAATAGATGTTGTTTCTGTTTTAAATGATAATTCGTCTGTTATATTATTTATACTATTTATACTATTTATACTATTTATACTATTTATACTATTTATACTATTTATACTATTTATACTATTTATACTATTTATACTATTTATACTATTTATAATATAATCTTTTAAATATCGAGATATATCTAAAGTACGATTATCTGAATTATCTGAATTATTTAAATTATCTGAATTATTTAAATCATCTAAATTATCTGAATTATCTAAATTATCCGATTTATTTGATTCAGACATTTTAGATGAATTATCTGATTTATCTGATTCAGATATTTCGGATATGTCAGATGATTCAGATGAATTATCTGAATCATCTGAATCAGATAATTCAGATAATTCATCTGAGTAATAATAATGATCATAATAATATAAATTATTAAAGCTATATTTAAATATTATATCTTTTAAATAATTATTTAATCTATAATTATTTAATTTATCATTCATTGATATATCATTCATTGATATATCATTTATTAAATTGTTTGATATATCATTTATTAAATTGTTTGATAAATCAAAATTATTATTATCATCTAATATATTATCAATATGTATATAATCTTTATCAGAATTATTATCTTGAATTATTTTTTTATTTGAAATATTATTACCCATTATATGTATATAATTTTATAATATATGTAAATATTTAAATATTATTTAAATATTTTATTATATTAAAATAATAATATTATCATCATCAATTTCTATTACATGACTTTCTATTATATTAAAATAATAATATTTCGCCATCAATTTCTATTACATGACTTTCTATTTTAATGCTAAATCCTTCAATACTTGTTGCATTAGCTAATAAATGACACCACCATAAAGAATGAATAGCTGGTCCTGAACTATTTAATGTAATATGAGGATATCCGGATGAAACTAAATGAGTTAAAATATTACCATTTTCTCCAATAATTTCAGAAACTCGGATAAATTGCCATGAATTATATTTAGAACTAATTGTAATTATATCTCTAGTTAAAACACTAACTTTTGTATCAATATATTCTAAATTACTTTGAGCTCCAAAATTTAATGTAACATGTTCTTCTGTATATTCATCAGATAATTTAATTCCTAAATAATTATTTGTAATTCCTAAAATCTCAAAATTAGTTTTTGTTAAAATTCCATAAAAATTACAAATAATTAATACAATCTTAGCATTATCTTCAATTAATGATATAGAATGTGTAGGATCACTTTCTTTTCTTCTTAATGCACTCATACAAGCTCCAAAAATAAGAGTAAAGGGATCATCGTTTGGAGAAATTAAACAGATTTTTGATTTAGCCTGTCTAACTTTTTCAATTGATTTTAATGAACCAGGACCATTTCTAGTAATGATAATGATATCATTTTCTTGGAGAACTTTTTCTAATCCTCTCAAATACTTTCCAGGATCGCCTTCATATTGATCTTGATTAATTATATGTAATCTAGCAAATAAGATATTATGTTGAATTTCTGATGCCAGATGATCTTTACCAATTCCAGGAATACCTGTCAAAAAAACTGTCAGTTTTTTTCCAAATTCATATTCAGAACTGATAATGTTTACAATTTCATCAATCTGTGATAAATTTCTTGGAGGCATTTCAGAAATACTTGAACATAATTCAGCCATTTCTCGATGTATTTGTTTAATATCATCAGAAAATTTTTGACTATTTAATTTTGTATTAAAAACTAATTTTATTAATGTTTCTGGAATATTTTTATTACATTCAAAATATTTTGTCTCGTAATGAGAAATTTTTTCTTGAATTTCTGGAATAATAGGTATTCTATCATTTTGTAATCTATATAATAGTTCTTCACAACTTGTAGTTATATTAGAACATTTTAATAGATCTTGGACTAATGCATTTTCTTTCTTTTCAATTGCTGTCGCAGAAGACATATTTTCTTTACTAATTACTCCTTTAGAAGTATGAGAAATAATAAGAGCATCATTTTTTAATGATGATATTCTCATATTTGATACTAGAGTAATACTAGAATTTGTTAAATTTGTTAAAGTTTTAATATTTTCACAAATTGCAAATCTAAAACCATTATCAGTAAGAAGTTGAATTATATCTGGTAATTCAGATTCTATTGTTCCAATAATGGTTGCTTTGAAAGATACATCTATAGGATTTTCAGAATAAACTTTAACTTGATTGTAAAAATCCGGTGCATCCAACATTGTTTTTTCTTTTAATGATTTCATATAATCTGAAAATAATGAACTTCGCATGTAATTTTGAACTAATTCTATAAAATTATCTATTTTCCATGATTCTGGTAAATATTGTTTCCAATTACTAAAAGATGCAGATGATAATTGAATATTATCATATGGTGTATGTCTATATTTAGAAACAATTTCTCTTATAGAACGAAGAATATAATATGATACATCTTTTGTTTTGATCATAATATATCTTTTTTTAATATTATCAAAAATATTAATAATATATCCTTCTGTTAATGTAAATCTTGAATAATCACCAGTAGCAATTGTTAATATATCGTGAGCACTCATAGATAGATTTCTTACAATTTCTATCATTAATGATACATATGCCCAAACATTATTAAAAATTGTAATAATATCACCAGAACATTGAATTGGTGAATCAATATATTCTATTGGTTCTAGAAATGTTAATATTTCTTCAAATTCAATTTTTGATGGTTTATCAGATGTTTTTGGTAATTCATCTAAATTCATATACACAAGATAAATCATTTCAAATATTTCTAAATTTGAAAAATTTCGTGATTTTTCAAATCCTAAACTAACAAATTTATTTAAAATTTCTAGATTATCTAAAGGTAGATCAGTTTCGGTATTTCGAATTAATAAAATATACAATCCAGATTTTTCAACAGCAATATGTTTGAATACACGATCAATCTTCTCAACAGGAATAGTATACTCTAGTAAAATACTATTTATCCATTCTTTGTCTTCTGATGATAATCTATCAAAAATATCAAAAAATATTGTTGCAATTTCTTTAACAGTTTTTAAACCATTATCAGTATAATTATCTAATTCAGATCGATTAGCAATTACTAATGGAACTGTTTTAGAACAAAAAACATATTTAATCTCACCATTAATTAACATTGCAGAAAACCATCCTGCTTCGCCATTATGTTTTTGTTTTATACTAATTAATACTGGATGTTTTTTTGTAATTGAATCTTTTAATTCAATATTTGAACCCATTAATTTTTCATCTTTGCTTCCAAATTTTCGGAGACCATAATAAATCTTAATTAATGTTTCATTATGATACACCAAAACAAGTGATCTAGGAATATTTTGATGAAGAACAAGACTTTTATCTTCATCTTTATCTTCATAATGTCTATCATTTTTTAATTTAACAGTTTGAAAAATTAAATCATTATATTCACGACTATTAGTAATAATCGAGTAGTTGGACTGATTTTGTCCTAAAAAAAAAGTTGTTAGTGAAACAGCTGAATTAAATTTTTGTGATTAGATCCATACTAATTATAAAATTAGTGTGAATCTAACCACATTTTATATATTTAAACATATATATATATAAATATATTTTCAATTTTTTATTAATGCAATTGCATTAATAAAAAAAATAACAGTAAATATTATAATATTAATTAACATTATATGATAGTGATATTAAATAAATTATTCATTATCACTATCATATAATGCAATTGCATTAATAAAAAAAATAACAGTAAATATTATAATATTAATTAACATTATAATATTAAATAAATTATTCATTATCACTATCATATAATTCAATGTGTTTATTTTGTATTATATTTAATTCATTAATCATTTTATCTATTTTATTTATTTCATTATTATTTTTAATATTATCCATAAAATTTTCAATCGTATTATTAATATTTGTTATAATTTTATTAATATCTATATTATTTTTTTTTGTTTTAATAAATATTTCATCAAATACATAATTAAAATAATTTGTAAATTGTCTTATTAATAAAATTTTATTTATTTTAATATATTCATCAAAATATGTATTTATTTTAATATATCTAATATTTATATTATTCCACCATTGTATTTTTTTACATAAATATATATTTGAATAATATATTTTTAATTTAAAATCATTAATACAATCATATATTTTCTTAATACTTGATAAAAATGGATTAATTATATCTTTTTCATTTGTTTCATTTGTTTCATTAGTTAAATATTTATTTATATTATTAGAACTATTGATAATGAAAATTAATGATATAAAAGAAATAAAATTAAAATATAAAAACCAACATTTAATAAATATTAATATAAATATTAATTCTATTAATTCCATTTAATTAATTATTATATTTCTCTTTTTAAATATTTTATATTATTTCTTATTTAATTTATTATAATTTAATTTTAACCAATTTTTATATTTACCACCATATTTAGAACTACATGGTTTTCCATTTTCAATTAAATTTATTTCAGATACTTGACAACATAATTTTTGTGCTAACTCATTTCTAGTTAATTTTAATTCATTTCTCATTTTAACATATTCATTAATTTCACTAGAATTTAATTTATATTCTTTAATAATTTCTTGATTATTTTCATCATATTTTAATGATGCTTGTGAGTAAGTTATAGTTGTTTTTTTTTTATCTTCTACTTTTTTAGATTTAAGAAAAATTACATTATGATCTTGATGAGCCATTATATTATAATATTAATATATATATAAAATATTATAATTTCAATTTTTAATTATTTTTATATTTTAAATATTTTTCTTTATATTTAATATATTTTTTACCTCTCTTCATTAATTCCACAATAGTTGGATCTATCATATTTTCTTTTTCTTTTTCTTTTTCTATTTTTGATTTTGAACTATGTGATGTAATTTCTGTATATGGATATTCTGATCTAAAACAATCAAAATATGATGATTTTAAATTAACTTGTTTATCTTCATCATCTTCATCATCAACTTTAACAACTTCTTCAACTGTTTCTTCATTTTTTTTAATCATATCTAAAGGTATTTTAGTTTTACATATACAACAAGGATTAAAATATCCTTTATCTATTATTTTTCTAACTTTATCATTTAATAATTCTTCTATCTCTTCTAAACTATTTGTTGTAATAATTAATAATATACTTCTAATTTTTGATTTAATAGTTCTAAAAAATATTTCTAAATTTGTTTGTGACATAGTTTTTTTTGCACATAATATCATATTTTCATTTGAACAACATGAACAACACGAACAACATGAACATTTATTACCTAATTCCATACCAATACATTGTAAAGGATCGGTGAGATTACAATATCCTTGAATACCAGTTGTATCTATATTATGATTTTCTAACCATTCAGTAGTTGGTTCTTTACCATAATGTTTTGTATACCAATCTATTATAGATTCTCCATAATTACATATTCCTGTTGAATCACATCCTAACGCAGATACATCTGGAATATTAGCGACACATGATATACATTTAAAAAGTTTTTGTTTCCATTGTTCAATTTCTAAATTCGTATAATATTTTATTTTATTTTCAATATAATCATCTATTGATTCTTTATTAATATTTATCCCAAGTATTTTTAAATTTTTATATATTTTAAAGAATGATTCATCATCAATTATATAATTATCACTAAAATCATCTGCAAAAGATTGTTTATGATAATTTTCAATCTCTTTTAATGTAATTTCTTGTTCAGTAAATATAATTTCTAGTTTAATACAATTTTCTTTATACCAAAATCGCAACTTGATCAAGTTATTTATATCTAATATTGATTCGATATCTAAATTTGTCTCAATTATATTTGTATATTTAGATATTGGTATATAGTTGCGAATTTCTAAATAAAAATTTATTATATCTTCAATATCATTTATGATATACTCGCTAGTACTTATAGTATTTTTTTTATTAAATATTTTCATAAAAGAATCATAAATTGGTTTTTCTCTAATTTTAATAGTACTTGTTGTTTTTTTTTTTAATTTTATATATATATTATATTTATATTGTGTTATTTTTAAAATATTATCATCTAATTCAACATCTATACTTTCTAAATTATATCTAGACATAGTTTCTAATTCTTTAGTTATATCTTGATTCATGATATTATAATATATAAATAATAAAAAAAAATATTAAATTATAAAAAAATTGATAATATTTTTTATTTAAAATATAATATATATTATTATAATAATGGATACTTCTATTTTTAAAGCAGAATATAATGATGATGAAAAAAAAAATATCATGTTTGAAAATATTGCAAAAATGATATATAATAGAAATATTGTAACAACAAATAGTGAAATCGAAAATGAATTTAAAAAAAATTTTGATAATGATACAACAAATTATAAAACAAAAGATATTAAAATTGCTGTTAAATTTTTGTTAAGAAGAATTACAACAATTAGAAAAGTAGAAGATATTGAAGATTTTTTATCAAAATATAAAGATTATTATAAATTTATAATTGTATCTAAAATAACTCCAAAAGTTTATAAACAATTTTTAGAATATCCAAATTTAGAAGTTTTTTTTGATGATGATTTCTTAATAAATAAAGTAGATAATATTTTTGTCCCTAAACATATTGTTTTAACACCAGAAGAACAACAACAATTAAAAGATGAATATGGATTTAATAGAAATGAAATTGGAAAAATAAAACAATCTGACCCAATTGCAAGATATTATAATTTAAAACCTGGAGAAATTATTGCAATTGAAAGAGCTTCGAGAACATCTGGTATAAGTATGTATTATAGAATATGTATTACCGCCAGTTTATTATAAATATTTATATTAACCATAAATTATAATCTTTAAAAGCTTGAATTTTTTTATCAATCCCTACCATCCAATTTGCATGAACTAGATATATTTCATTTTTATTCATTAAATTAAAATTATTTCGTAAAGTTATATATTCTCTATTTTCTGTTTTGACATAATCATCACCAAAAAATATTAATCCATTTGGAAAATTAAATATAGGAAAAGATGTAATATTTATATTATTTAATCTTGATTTTAATATGGAATTTAATAATACTTGATCATTAATTTCTGTATTGTGTATTCTAATATTTAATACATCAGTCATTAAATTTTTCATATTTTGATTTGATTTAAAATACATACACCCAGAACATAACATATTTATATCATTTTGTAATATACAATCATAATTATTATTATTAATTAAATTTAATATATTATTTAAATTTTCTAATACTACAATATCAATATCTAAATACCATACATCTTTATTTTGATTTAAAATATCTAATATAATTTTATACCTTAAGAATGTTATATTATCAAATTCTAAACTTCCAAAATCATATTTATCTAATGATCTTTTATTATATTCATACCTAATAACATTATAACCCAAATCTGTTAATTCTTTATAACTTTCATCATCTATTACATATGCTACATAATTTGTTATATTATTATTTAATAGAGATTTTAAATGATTCTTACCTAATTCAACTGCACCATAATTAAATACACTTATAAATAAAAGGTTATCCATTATATATAATTAATATATATACTTTAAATATTTAATTAAATAAAAAATTACTAAATTGATTTGATAATTCTTTAATTATATTTACATTATTTTTTTTATTAATATCATCAGTTTTTATTTCATCAGTTTTTATTTCATCAGTTTTTATTTCATCAGTTTTTATTTCATCAGTTTTTATTTCATCAGTTTTTATTTCATCAGTTTTTATTTCATCAGTTTTTATTTCATCAG
>Ga0214921_10009052_pt1 | contig 12703 bp, 9 predicted proteins | sample LL1505_MetaG_FD_177992 | JGI IMG/M metagenome (GOLD analysis project Ga0214921, IMG submission 177992) | Freshwater microbial communities from Lake Lanier, Atlanta, Georgia, United States - LL-1505 | ecosystem: Environmental > Aquatic > Freshwater > Lake | place: USA: Georgia | collected 2015-05-28 | reverse complement strand
AACACAAGTTATGGTTTAAGCAAATCTTCTCATGGAATTATAGTAGCAGATTTTAATAAAGATACAAAACCAGATATTATGGGTTTTGGAAGAGATGTAGCTAATGATTTGTATTATAACTTTTTAAATAAGGTTACAGGTACTACTTGTCCAGATTTTGAAATCAATAATTTTCAATATGTAAATGGGTTTAGCGAGGCATATTCAGGAGCAGGTGATGCTGCTGATTTTGACTTAGATGGCGATATTGATATAGTATATAGTGATGAAAATGGAGGAATAAAAATTGGCCTAAATGATGGGCAAGGCAATTTTACTCGTTCATTAGTGATGAGCAATGCTAATGCTTATCGTACACCTATTTTGGCAAGAGATGTAAACAAAGATGGCAAGCCAGATATCATTGGCGTACAGGGATTATACGTTTTACTAAATAGGGGAAATAATATTTTTACATCAATAAAACAAAGTATTAAACAAGGAACAGGTGCAGGTGGCGATGTAGAAATAGTAGATTTGAACAAAGATGGTTTCAATGATATTATTTGGGTCAATAGTGATTTGTCTAATTATCAAAGTACTTCAAAAAATGAAATTTGGCTAGGAACTACAGATACAACTTTTTCATATTCGGCAAGTTTTGATAATTATGCAGTAGGTCCTCGTAATTCATTGTCATTAGGAGATATTGACAAAGATGGTGATTTAGATATAGTTACAGGCGGAGCAAGCTGGAGTGGTCAGGTTTTAAAAAACAACAATGGTGTATTTATAGTAAGCCAAGGTTTGCAAGGGTATAGAGGAGGAGCTACTTTTGTTGACTGGAACAGAGATGGTTATCTAGATGTAATCACAGGAGACGACTACAATGGTTATGGCTTAAGAGTAAGTTTAAATGATAAAACAGGCACATTTGGAGCAGCTACTTTATTAGCCCCCAAGGGAGACAATGCAGTAATGCTAGATTTAAATGGAGATACCTATTTAGATGCAGTAATGCCAGTATTTGGAGGAAACACTAGAGTTTTTATCAATGATGGATGTAATTTGGTAGAAAACACAAGTTATGGTTTAAGCAAATCTTCTCATGGAATTATAGTAGCAGATTTTAATAAAGATACAAAACCAGATATTATGGGTTTTGGAAGAGATGTAGCTAATGATTTGTATTATAACTTTTTAACAACTGTTTCAGGTACAACATGTAAGTTAACAGATTTATCAGAAGAAATTAAATCTATTAATTTTAATATTTGTCCTAATCCTGCAAAAGATGAAGTAAAAGTGAAATTAGGTGCATATACTGAAGGAACATTATCTATTATTAACTTAAATGGTTTAGTAATTAAAAATGTGAAATTAAATACTAATGAAACTAGTGTTAGTATTTCAGAACTTAATGCTGGTTTATACTTTTTAAAGATTGATACTGATAAAGAATTATTCATAACTAAGTTAATTAAAGAATAATAATTTTATTTAAATTTTATTTAAAAGCGATAAGGGAAACTTTATCGCTTTTTTTGTTGAATTTTAAACATAAATCACTGTAAATTGTTTGATTAAAATAAGTAGGTAAATTTGGGCTGCAATGAAAAAAATAAGTTATATCATTTTCTTTATAATACTTTTGGTAACTTGTTTGTTATCATTTAAGGCTAGTAAACTAAAGTTTGATTATAATTTAGATCATTTTTTTCCAGAATCAGACAAAGAGCTAGATTTTTTTAAGCAATTTAAAAATGATTTTTCATCCGATGACGACTTTTTAGTTTTAGCCTTGGAAAATAATAATCAATCAGTATTTGATATTAAATTCCTAAAACAAGTAGCCAGTCTGACTCAAGATTTGAAATCTAATCAATTGATTGAGAGTGTGTTTAGTATTACCACTTTATCAAACCCCAAATTAACACCATTTGGAGTACAACAAGAAAAATACCTGCACCTTAATGATTTAGAAAAATTTAAGCTAGATTCTTTTAACATTTATTCCTCACAAAATATCGTTGGAAATTTTATAGCCAATGATGCCAAAAGTGTTTGTCTTTATTTAAACTTAAAGCCAAACATTATAAAACCGAATACAGATACTTTATTAAATCAAATTAAACGTGCCTTACATCAGCATAAAATCAACAGATTTCATATTGCTGGTAAAATTCAAGCTCAAAAAGTGTATATAGAGCAAATGCAATATGAAATGCTTCTATTTACTTCTATTTCATTGGTTTTAATAATAGTGTTGTTGTATTTAACTTTTAAATCATGGTGGGGCATTTTATTGCCAATTATTGTTATTTTATTGTCAATTATTTGGACATTAGGTATTTATGATATTTTTAATATGCATATTGATATATTAACCGTTGTATTGCCTTCTATTTTGTTTGTGGTGGGTATGTCGGATGTGGTGCATTTTTGTACAAAATATCTTGAAGAAATACGTGGAGGTTTGACAAAAGAAAAAGCAATACTTAAAACGCTCAAAGAAGTAGGTTTTGCCACTTTTTTAACTGCATTTACTACCGCTTTAGGATTTGCAACATTGGCTTCATCAAATATTTTACCTATTAGAAATTTCGGAATTTTTACCGCAATAGGTGTAATTATAGCTTATTGTTTGTCTTTCACATTGTTGCCAGCAATATTTATTCACATTCAAATTCCTATTAAAAAATTAAATGAAGAGTCATTTTGGGATAAAAAACTCCATCAGTTGCTTTTATTTATACTCAGAAAAAAGAAATTGATTGTGTTTGTTTTTTTAATTATTACAAGTTTTTCAATTTTCTATATTTCTAAAATAAAGATAAATTCAAAAATTTTGGATGATTTAAGTGAGAAAAGCGAACTATTGCAAGACTTTACTTTTTTTGAAAAAAAATACGGAGGTGTAAGGACTTTTGAAATGGAGTTGAGTGTGAAGGATTCTACTTCAATTTTTGAACTTCAAGCACTTAATGAATTGGAAAATGTAGAGCAATATTTGAAGGAAACTTATAAAGTAAATAATTTAACCTCGCCACTTACGCTTATAAAATCTTTAAATAAGGCCTTGAATAATGGTGAAAATCAGTTTTATACATTACCAAAAAATCAGAATGAATTGGATTTGATTTTGAAATATTTACTCAAGATTAAAAAAAGGAAAGAGTTTAAAAAATATATTCATTTAGAAAAAAACAAAGCAAGAATAAGTGGCAAAGTAGAAGATTTGGGAAGTTTATTGATGATGAAGAAAAACGACGATTTTTATACTTTTTTAGCTAAAATACCCAACAAGAAACTAAATTATAAAATTACAGGAACTGCTCATTTAATAAATTTAAACAACGATTACATTGCTAAAGATATGATTCAAGGTATTTCACTTGATTTAGTAGTGATTTTTTTAATTGTATTTTTTATGTTTTTGTCATTCAAAATGGGCTTTATTGTGGTGATAATTAATTTCATACCGTTGATAATGGTGGGTGCTTTGATGGGATTTTTAAATATTGATTTAAAAGTTTCAACCTCCATTGTATTTTCTATAGCTTTTGGGATAGCTGTTGACGATACCATACATTTTATAAGTAAATTTAAACAGGAATTGCGCTGCAAATCAATATTTTATGCACTTAAAAGAACGTATATTTCTACAGGTAAAGCAATTATTGTTACTTCACTTTTATTAGTAGGAGGGTTTGCAACTTTAATGTTTTCAGACTTTAAAGGAACCTTTTATCTAGGTTTTTTAGTAAGCATCACTTTGTTTATAGCTATTTTAACAGATTTATTTCTATTACCTATTTTAGTTATCTATTTTTATAAGAAAAAATCATGAGATTTGAAAAAATAAATAATGAATTGGTTGCTGATTGGGTTTTTAATGATTTCAAAACTGCGCTAAATTTTATCAATAAAGTAGGGGCTCTGGCTGAAATTCATGATCATCATCCTCAAATAATCAATACTTATAACAAGGTTCAATTGAGACTTACAACCCACGATGAGGGAGGTATAATCACAGAAAAAGACATAAAACTTGCGGCGGCAATTGAAAAAATTGAAATATAAATATTTGAATACTTTTTAGTTCTACTTTAACCATTAAAAATAAATTTTGAAAATATGTTTTTTGCCCACAGATTTCACAGATTTCACAAATTTATTTGTGAAATCTGCGAGATCAGTGGGAGACATTATGCTTGAAAAGCATTAAATCTACACTTAAAAAAACTCCTAATGAACTTTTTTATAAAATTTCACAAAATTGAAAACTTCGTTTTCAATAAAAATCTAATCTGTTAAAGTAGAATTAGAATTAAAAGCTGTTGAATTTTAGAAAATTCATCATATCGCTTAATGATATACAAAAAATTAAAATACATTTTGTAGTTTTACAATATGCAATCTCAATACAAAATACTTACACTAAAGCCCAATAGAGAAAAATCTGTTCTTAATAAACATCCTTGGTTATTTTCGGGAGCAATAGATGTGAAACCGAATCAAAAAATCAGTAATGGTGAAATTGTAGCTATAAATTCTTCAAAAGGAGAACGATTAGGGTATGGTTTTTATACTACTGAAAGCCAGATAGTTTGCAAGATGTTTGAATTTACAAATGTTAATTTTGATAACTTTGATACTGTATTTTGGAAGGAAAAAATAGAAACTGCTTTTTACAAACGTAAACAGTTTATTAATACTGAAACTACCAATACTTATCGTTTAATTCATGCTGAGGGAGACTTTTTGCCAGGTTTAATAGCCGATGTGTATGGTGATTTGTTGGTACTGCAATTACTTACCAAAGGTGTTTCATTAATGGGAGAAACTTTGAAAACTATTTTTCAAGAACTTGGTTTTCAGTTTATTTATGTAAAAGTAAAAGCAAGTACTCAAAATATAGAAAAAGATGATGCTAGTTCTTATTGGTTGACCTCACCAAGAGAATTGAAAGTGGTGGTGAAAGAAAATAATGTACTTTTTAATATTGATATAGAAAAAGGACAAAAAACAGGCTTTTTTATTGACCAAAGAAATAACAGGGCCATTGTGGAGCAATTTTCTAGGAATAAAAAAGTATTGAATTGTTTCAGTTACAACGGTGGTTTTAGTTTGTATGCACTTAAAGGTCAGGCTACTGAAGTGATTTCGGTAGATATTTCGGAACATGCCATACAAGAAAGTAGAGAAAATGCAGTTTTGAATGGTTTTGAAAGTAAACACACCGGCATTGCTGCAGATTGTTTTGATTATTTGAGGAAAATAGAAAAAGACCATTATGATGTAATTATTTTAGATCCTCCAGCTTTTGCCAAAAATGCAAGAGCCGTGCAAAAAGCAGCACAGGGTTATAAAGATATCAATCTACAAGCAATGAAAAATATTAAAAAAGGAGGGTTGTTGTTTACCTTTTCATGTTCACAACATATTGATTTTGTTCTGTTTCAACAAATAATGTTTGCTGCCGCTGCCGATGCCAACAGAAATGTACAAATAGTAAAAAGACTAGAACAATGCGAAGATCATCCTATCAGTATTTTTCACCCAGAGGGGGAATATTTAAAAGGATTTATGTTGCTGGTAGATTAAGGAAGTTATCAGTTAAAAGTTATCAGTTAACAGTTATCAGTATTCAGTTTTCAGTTAGGAAATAACAGTCTACAAGTATGAGTTATTAAATTCTTTAATTATTCAGTTGTTTTCTATTAAATTATCTAATATCTAACATCTAATATCTAATAAAAATGCCTCGTCACTTATCCATCAAAGATTTTTCATATCATTTGCCTGAAGAAAAAATTGCAAAAGAACCTTTAGAAAACAGAGATGAGTCTAAGTTGTTGGTGTTTAAAAATGAAACAATTACCGAGAGTGTTTTTAATAATATTACACAGTATTTACCTGCCAATTCATTGTTGGTTTTTAATGATACCAAGGTTATTTGTGCTAGACTTATTTTTGAAATTGAAGGGAAAACCAAACCAATTGAGATTTTTTTACTAGAGCCAGCTTCAAGTGGTGAAATGCAAAGTGCTATGGTGCAAAAGGGCAAGGCGAAATGGAAGTGTTTGGTAGGTAATAATAAATCATTTAAAGGGGATTTTATTAAGAAAAATATATCTTTTGAAGGGATTGAATATTTTATAAAAGTATATAAACCTGAGGTTTGTGGAGATGTTTTTGAAGTTGAAATTGAGTGGAATGAAGATGTATTTTTTGCCGAAATTTTAAATTTTGCAGGCTTAATTCCATTGCCTCCGTATTTGAAACGAGAGGTAAAAGAAAGCGACAAAGACCGTTACCAAACAGTGTATGCCAAACAAGAAGGCTCTGTGGCTGCACCCACTGCTGGCTTACATTTTACTCAGAGAGTTTTAGAACAATTTAAAAATGAAGGACATAAATGTGAATTTGTGCAGCTACATGTAGGCGCAGGCACATTTAAACCAGTAAAAGCCACTAGCATGGAAGGGCATGAAATGCATGCAGAAGAAATAGTGGTTTCTAAATCATTTATTGAAAAACTTATTGCCCAGAAAGAGAACATAATTGTAGTTGGCACCACTTCATTAAGAACTTTAGAAACATTGTTTTGGGTGGGGGCAAAGTTGAAATTTCAAAAGTTAGATAAACTAGATAATATACTTGTAAATCAATGGGATGCGTATGATTTGAAAATTGATAAAGATTTTAATTTTATAGATGCATTAAATGAAATTAAGCAATATTTGGAAAAAAATAAGTTGGAAAATTTAACTGGTAAAACACAAATTTTGATAGCTCCAGGTTATGAAGTTAAGTCTTGTGTGGCAATCGTAACCAATTTTCATCAACCCGATAGTACGTTATTGCTTTTGGTAGCAGCAATGGTAGGGGAGAAATGGCGAGAAATTTATGCCTATGCATTAGAGAATAATTTCAGGTTTCTCAGTTTTGGAGATAGTTCTATTTTGTTTAGAAATCAAAGCTAATTCTACTTTAACATTATATATTTTTAAGAAAACGTAGTTTTCAATTTGAGAAATTTTATTAAAATTTTACTTTTCACTTCGTGAAAAGCTGATTTTCTGCCACGAATTCACGAATTTAAATTTAATTCGTGAATTCGTGGCAGTATTTTTTGTTTATAGATTCCAATCTGTTTAAGTGGAACTAAAGTCATTTAACCTTTTAATATTTTAACATGTTCACTTACAACGATAAATATAAAACTCTCCTCGATTTCGAGTTCCCAAACCGATAAGATTGAGGGAAGAATAATGTGAATGATTAAGGAATAATTATTGAAATACTTAAGCTACAAGCGGTTTGAAGTCTTATGAGGACACCTGCTTTGGAGTAAAAATCAAGCGATTTATAATCTGATTTGGGTCGGTTTGCAATTGTTCAGACACCGTCTGAATAATTGCAACTCCCTGTAAATCTAACTCATGTAATTGTTCAGACACCGTCTGAATAATTTGAGGGTATGTCTGATAAAATTGTTTACAAAGATGTAGATTAGTAAAAGACAAGCCTTTGATATTTTTTTCTTTTAGCTTAATAGCCAGATTTTTAAATAACATTTGACCATATTTAGCTCTATCTAAGCCATGCAATTCATATTCTACAATGTATAAACCAAAGAGCCAGTTACGTAATGTAAGAGCAATATTTACTTGTTTCTGGACTTGTTTTTGAAAATAGGAGTTAGTATCTGTAATTACTACTACTAAATCATCTATAGACGAAAAGGAATTAATAGCTTTCATATAGTTTTTTAAAACAGTTTAAAAATTTACAACACCATTACTCTCATTGATTTATATATTTTATATCCTCTTTTTAATTTAAAGGTTTAATCTATGAAGTAGGTGTATGGTTAATATAGGTAACGTGAAAAAAATCAATCAGGCAACAAGCCCTGAAGTGTAATTAAAAAATCTCTCACCTTCGCCAGTGATTTTAAGGCTTCTTGTTTGTCTTTGGGGTTTTCTTTTTGTTCAACAATTTTTGGGGTTGGGTTCAATGCTTCTTGTTTCAGTAAGTCTTTGGCTCCCTGTAGGGTAAATCCTTTTTCCTTTACCAAAACAAATACTTGTTTGATATTGTCAATATCTTCTTGGGTATATTGTCTGTTACCTTTACTGTTTTTTCTTGGTTGAATGGTTTCAAACTCGCTTTCCCAAAAACGAATCAACGACGTGGCAACTTTAAACATCTTTGCCACCTCACTAATTGAGTAGTACTTTTTTACAATATCTTTCTCTTTATAAGCCATTTATGTTGAAAGTTAAATGTTAAAAGTTAAAAGTTTGAAATTTAAAGTGTATAAAACCTTTAACCTTCAACTTTAAACCTTAAACTTTATTCCCCGCCCAGTGATTGATTTTCTTCAGAAGCCATTTCAAGTAATTTCTGGTATTCTGCTGGTTTTAAATCGTTGTAGAAATAATGAATAGGGTTTACTTTGTTGCCAGCTTTTATTACTTCGTAATGTAAATGTGGAGATACTGAGGTGCCTGTTGTGCCCACCCAGCCAATCAATTGCCCACGTTTTACCTTTTGTCCTGCTTTTATTTTGAAACCGTTTAAATGAGCATATTTTGTAATGTAGCCAAAACCATGTTTAATTTCTATTTCGTTGCCATAACCACTAAAACTTTTGTTGGCCGTAATTACCACTCCGTTGCCAGTTGCATACACAGGTGTGCCTTTGGTGGCGGCAAAATCTAAGCCTGTGTGAAATTTTTTCACCTTATAAATGGGATGAATCCTCATGCCATATCCAGAAACAGGCGCCAATAATCTTTTGTTTGAAATAGGTTGAATAGCAGGAATGCTCTGCAACATTTTCTCTTTATTTCTTGCTAATTTTGTTACTTCATCATACGATTTTGATTGCACATACACCTGTTTTTTGAGTGCATCTGCTTTTGTAAGTGCCGTAATAATAATATCTTCAGAAAGTAAACCTTTGTCTAAAATTTCTTTGTATTTAGCAGTTCCTCCTGTCCCTGCTGTTCTGGCTTCAACAGAAATGGGGCTGGTTTCAAAAATTGAACGGTAAATATTGTCGTCCCTTTGTTGAAGTGAAATCAATACTTCTTGAGATTTGTCTAACTCTTTGTTTAATAGCTTGTAATAGAATTTTAGAGATGCATTTTCTTTTCTTAACAAAGCTTCAGTAGGAGATTCAAATACGAAACTGTAAAGCCACAATGCAAAAAAACCAGTTACCAAACTTGTTGCAACAAACAAAGCACCCCTAAAGATTTTTTGTTTTGCACTTAGTACTATTGGTTCGTACTTGCAGGTTTCCGGATTGTAATAATATTTTATACTTGCCATTTATTATAAAAACTACTAAAATTTGCTAAATTTGAAGCCCTATACAAGTGACTCAATTAAAGCGTTACTTTAATAACAGGGTTGCAATATATGAAATTATTAGCAAAAACAATACTTGTATTCAACTAAAGCTTTAAGTAAATATTTTAAAATGACTTCTAAAGAGATTCGCCAACAGTTCCTTGAGTTTTTCCAAAGCAAACAACACGCTATTGTTCCATCGGCACCAATAGTGGTTAAAAACGACCCTACATTGATGTTTACCAATGCAGGTATGAATCAGTTTAAAGATTTTTTCTTAGGAAATGCTGTGCCTAAAAACAGAAGAATTGCCGATACACAAAAATGTTTGCGTGTGTCAGGAAAACACAATGATTTGGAAGATGTTGGTTACGATACCTATCACCATACCATGTTTGAAATGCTTGGCAACTGGTCGTTTGGGGATTATTTCAAAAAAGAAGCCTTAGAATGGGCGTGGGAATTATTGACAGAAGTATATAAATTACCCAAAGATAGATTGTATGTTTCTGTATTTGGGGGTGATGAAAAAGAAGGTTTAGCGGTTGATAATGAAGCTTTTGATATCTGGAAAACCATGGTTTCGGAAGATAGAATTATTTACGGTTCTAAAAAAGACAATTTCTGGGAAATGGGTGATACTGGCCCATGTGGCCCTTGTTCTGAAATTCATATTGATTTAAGAAGTCAGGAAGAAGTAGATAAAATTTCTGGTAAAGACTTGGTAAACAATGATCACCCACAAGTAATTGAAATTTGGAACAATGTATTTATTCAATTTAATAGATTATCAAACGGAAGTTTAGAGAACTTGCCTGATAAACACGTAGATACAGGGATGGGTTATGAGCGTTTGGTGAGAGCTATTCAAGGCAAACAATCAAATTACGATACTGATGTTTTCACTGGAACTATATCTTACATTGAAGCCAAATCAGGTAAAAAATATGGTGATAATGAGCAGGTTGATATAGCCATGCGTGTAATTGCCGATCATATTAGAGCTGTAGCTTTTGCCATTGCCGACGGTCAATTACCTTCCAACAACAAAGCCGGTTATGTAATCAGACGAATTTTGAGACGTGCTGTAAGATATGCTTATACTTTCTTAGATTTCAAAGAGCCGTTCTTTAATCAATTAGTGAAAATTATTTCAGATCAATTTGATGGCGTTTTCCCTGAATTAAAATCACAAGAAGATTTTGTAACTAAAGTAATACTTGAAGAAGAAATTTCTTTTTTAAGAACCTTAGAGTTGGGCTTGAAGAAATTAGAAGATATAAGTGCTTCTGAATCAGTAAAATCAAAAGGTATTTTAGATGGTAAAACTGTTTTTGAATTATATGATACTTTTGGTTTTCCTGTTGATTTAACTGCCTTAGTAGCAAGAGAAAAAGGGTTGAATATTGACGAAGAAGGTTTTGAAATAGAAATGCAAGCGCAGAAAGAAAGAGCGAGAAATGCAACTTCCATAGAAACAGGCGATTGGGTGATTTTGAAAGATAATGATGAAGTAGAATTTTTAGGTTACGATTATTTAACTAGCTCAACATCAATAATTAAGTATAGAGAAGTTAAAGCAAAGAATAAATCACAATACCAGATAGTGCTGGAAAAGACACCTTTCTATGGTGAAAGTGGTGGACAAGTTGGAGATAGAGGCTATTTACAAAACGGTGAAGAAAAGATTTTTGTGGTAGATACCAAGAAAGAAAACGATTTAATAGTGCTTTTTACGGACAAATTACCTTCAAATCCTAGTGCTGTTTTTGAAGCCGTGGTAAATGTAGAAAATCGTAAAGCAACTGAAAATAACCATTCTTGCACCCATTTATTGCATGCTGCTTTAAAACAAGTGTTGGGCACTCATGTAAACCAAAAAGGTTCGTTGGTAAATGAAGACATTCTGCGTTTCGACTTTTCACATTTTGCTAAAGTAACTGATGAAGAATTGGCTCAGATTGAGAAAATTGTGAACCAAAAAATAAGAGAAAATATTTCGTTAAACGAACGTAGAAATGTTCCAATTGCAGAAGCAACTAGTTTGGGTGCAATGGCATTATTTGGTGAAAAATATGGCGATTTTGTACGTGTAATTACTTTTGACCAAAAATATTCCGTAGAGCTTTGTGGAGGTACGCACGTAAAAGCAACAGGTGAAATTGGCTTATTTAAAATAATTTCTGAAAGCTCTGTAGCGGCTGGCGTTAGAAGAATTGAGGCTTTAACTGCCACTAAAGCAGAGGAATACGTAAATGCTCAGGCCAATTTAATTACTTCTATCAAAGAAGCACTTAAAAACCCCGCTGATTTATTAAAAGCCATTGAAAATTTGGCAGAAGAAAAATCTCAATTACAAAAGCAAGTAGAGAAATTCCAATTACAAGCTTTGCAAATCCAAAAACAAGAATTGCTTACCAAAGTTCAAAACAAAGACGGTGTAAATTATATCATCTCTCAAGTCGAAGCCCACTCTGCTGATGCCCTTAAAACCCTAGCATTTGAGCTCAGAGCCAAGGTTGATAATCTTTATAGTGTATTGGCTACAGAAATTGATAACAAGCCTCAAATAGCAGTTATTTTAGCAGATAATTTAGTGGCAGATAAAAACTTAAATGCCACCAATATTGTTAAAACCCTTGCCAAACACATACAAGGCGGCGGCGGCGGACAACCATTCTTTGCCACAGCAGGGGGTAAAAATGTAGAAGGCCTCGGAGCTGTAATTGAGGAAGCGAATTTGGTGTTGAGTTAAGAAGTATAAAGCCTACATGAAAGTGTAGGCTTTTTTGTGAATAAATGTGTTTAAATGTATGAAAATAAGCTTATTAAATTTGATTGTTTTTGTTTTTCTTTTCAGTTGTAAACATACAAGCCAAAAAGAATCAAAGACTTCTGAAAAAATAGTAAAAGTAAAAACTAATCAATTAAATGCTGATTCAAATTCTATTTCAAAAGAAAAAGATTTGGAAAACGAAAAAAAAATCTTAATTGATACTTTAGAAAAATATGCAAAATTAGATTCTTGTGAATTTTTCTATGAAAATGGCGTTGTTAAAACTGGATATTTTCTTAAAACTGGAATTAAGTATGGTGTTGTTTGTATAAATAATTATAAGCTAGTCCTTTTTGAATTTTATAAAAATGAATGGAATTTAGTAAAAGAATTAAATTATCAAATGGATTATAGAGGTATTCAAGTTAGAGATATAAATGGGGATAAAAAAACGGACCTTATTTTCCCATATTTTTATGTTTATTCTAATACTAATTATTTGGTTTTTCATCTTATTAATAACAAAGGCTTTGTTCAATTAAATATATGATAAATCAGGTATTTTTTTGAGAACATTTA
>Ga0214921_10009051_pt1 | contig 12704 bp, 8 predicted proteins | sample LL1505_MetaG_FD_177992 | JGI IMG/M metagenome (GOLD analysis project Ga0214921, IMG submission 177992) | Freshwater microbial communities from Lake Lanier, Atlanta, Georgia, United States - LL-1505 | ecosystem: Environmental > Aquatic > Freshwater > Lake | place: USA: Georgia | collected 2015-05-28 | reverse complement strand
CGCAATGGGCCCGGTGGATGCCCAAACCCGGTCCCTGGATGGTGCATCTGCGCCAGTTCATGGCGTTTCCAATGGCCGCCACCGTGCTTTGGCTGCTGTGGGTACTGGGGCATATGGGCGGCCTGGATGCGGCCGCGTCATTGGCTGTCCTGCTGTGGTGTTTGGCGCTGACGGCTTGGGCATTGAGCTTGGCGGGACGCAGTCGCTGGATTTTTGGGATTTTGGCCACGATGACATTACTCGCCCTGCTGCGCGCGCTGGGGCCGAACGTGTTGCAAACCCAGCAAGTTTCGCTAGCGGAGTCCGCCACTGCGCGCCCCTCCGCGGCCGGAAATCAGGCCACCGAGCGCTGGCAGCCCTGGAGCGTGGAACGGGTGAAAAATGAAATCAGCAGCGGCCATGCGGTGTTCGTTGATTTCACCGCAGCGTGGTGCATCACCTGCCAGTACAACAAACAAACCACACTCTCAGATCCCGCCGTCCTACAACACTTTTCGAACAAGCAGGTCACCCTGCTGCGCGCGGACTGGACGCAGCGCGACCCCGCGATCACCCAGGCGCTGGCCGCCTTGGGCCGCAGCGGTGTGCCCGTCTATGTGCTTTATTTACCCGACAAAGCCCCAGTGCTCCTGTCAGAAGTGTTGTCGAGCACCGAATTGCGATCTGCGTTAAGCGCTCTGTGAGCCGTTTTTATGGGTGCTTTGGCGCCGGCGTATCACTGGACTTTCGGCGTTCAACACGCCTTTCGACGCGGTGTTTCCGGTCGTTGGCTGGATGGGTGTCTGGATGGATGCCACCGGTCAATCTTTGTAAACCAAAGATCCCCGACTCCGCCGCCTGCAACGACTGGCATGCGACGAACGCCAGTTGCCGGGCCTGCGCCGAAATGCCATGGATGCGGCTGGCAAGTTCGACCGCCATGGCGCTGCGCTGCTGGCGCTCCGGCTGCGTTTCAAGCGACATTCCGGATGGGGTTGGTAAATCGGCATGCGGAATTACCCGCTGCTGGGTTAGGGCTGAGACACTGTTCTGCAAACCAACGGTTAAGCAGCGAATTTCCTCCGTGCGCTGATGCATTGATTCCGCCACCGCTGCCGCGACCTCGGCCAAAGCGGGGACGCCAAGCATGCCACTGGAGTGGCTGCTGGCCTCCCTGTCATCCATCAAGCGTAATTCGAGCTGGCGCCCGGGCGCATCAGGCGGTGCCGCGGATGGGACCTCGGTTTCAACACCGCCACGGCGACTCTGATCATGTTGGATCGGCTCCTTCGCACTGCGAATGTGAAGCTGCCGTACCCGTATTTCCAGCACCACCCACGCCAAACCGCCGAGCATGGCCAACAGGAGCGGTGGCAGTATCCAAGCCGGGTGGACTGCACGCTGATGGATTTCGGCCAACAGCCCCCCCTTGATCGCCTCTAAATTGGCATTCAAGGCTTCCATGCTTTCGTTCACCTTGAATTGCGCTTGCTGTACCGCTGTGAAGGACGGAATCTGCCTGAGAACAGCACGCACTTGCGAGCGCATCGCCTCGACGATGAAAATAATTTCCACCAGTTTCCCCCTTGTCGCGCGGTCCACCGTGGCAGTAAGACCGCGCTCCGTATCGCCATAAAGGACCGACAGGGACAGCTGATTGAGTGATTCGATATCTGTTGTCAGTTCAAGTCCCTGCTGCGCGATCGAACCTTCTGGACTCAACAGCTTTTTTGACGCACGTTCAATCTGTTGAACCAAGGTTGATAGGTCTGCCAAGGCTTTGGCCTCTGTGCCCGAGAGGGCTTGCGATTGCTTCATCTGGGTGACCGCCTTGGTCAGCTCCTGCAAGGCTTCAGACTGATCGGCCAGGTGCGTGAGCGCTGCGGCTGCCTGCACCAGCAGCTCTTGTTGATCCAGAATGGTGTTGGCGCTTTGATTGGCTTGCTCGGCCATCGACTGCGTCTGGTCCACGGTCGGTTGAAGGTGATCGGGCAACGCAGAGAACCCGAAATCGGCTCCCCTAGGCTGCAGACCAGAAATCGACTTGGCCAATCCATCGGCGCTGGTGGCCAGGTTGATCAAGGCCTGCGCGTCGCCCTCCACGGCAGGAGTAACGGCGTCCGCGAGGCGTTTGGTCTGTTCCAAGGCCTGACCGACTGCGGCGATCCGCTCGGACCGCTGCGCCTCTTGCCCAGACTGGTAGCGCCCCAACAAAACCACCAGCGACAGTGCGACGGCGATCAGCAGTGCCAGGCGTCGCCGGTGCACCACCGAACTGTGCCGCCCTAAGCCGGGAAGTGCAATCAAGGGCGGTGGATCCTGCCCTGGCCACTGCAGGCTCTCATACGGCCTGTCAAACGCTGTTGCAAGCGAACCATTGCCCGGGGAGGAGAAGGGGGACAAAACGGGAATGGCCATGGCAACTTCCTGACTAAGCAATCATGATCACGGCCCAGGGCGATCGACCGTGGCGTTCAAGCCACCGGGATTCGGCCCATCAGCGCTAGGAAATTGGGGCCTACCAGACAGCGCCGACACCATCACCCGTGCTCCCCAACCCAGCTCCCACATGCCCACTTCAAATGACTGCATTTGTGATAAATATTTAATAAAACCATATTACATCAATAAATGCAGCCAAAAATTGGCTTTTGGGGCGCCTAGGTGGGAGTTGCGTACACTTGCCGCCATGCCCACCGGGGGCGGTTTGCCGACCCCGGAGCGCTTGCATCAGACCCGCGGTCCCTTAGAGGGTCCGGGGGGCTGTCCCGCAAACCCTGACCAAAGCGAGCGATCACGCACCCAAAGCCATGAATTCATCCAGCACCAGTCCAAGCCCTGACGCGCTGAACGCAACTTTTGCACCGCTGCACAACGACACCTTTTTGCGGGCCTGCTTGCGCCAGTCCACGCCCTACACACCGCTTTGGCTGATGCGCCAGGCGGGCCGCTACTTGCCTGAATACCGCGCCACGCGGGCCCAGGCGGGCAGCTTCATGGGCCTGGCGACCAACCGGGATTTCGCGACTGAAGTCACGTTGCAGCCGCTGGACCGCTATCCCCTGGACGCAGCCATCTTGTTCAGTGACATCCTGACCGTGCCGGATGCCATGGGCTTGGGGCTCAGCTTTGCCCTGGGCGAAGGGCCGCGATTTGCCCACGCGGTGCGTGACGAGGAGGCCGTGGCGAAGCTTGAAGTGCCGGACATGGACAAACTGCGTTATGTTTTTGATGCGGTTAGCTCAATTCGCAGTGCGCTGACGCAAGCCGACGGTCGCAGCCGCGTGCCGCTGATCGGTTTTTCAGGAAGCCCCTGGACGCTGGCCTGCTACATGGTGGAGGGTGCCGGCTCGGACGACTACCGTTTGGTCAAAACCATGCTGTACGCCCGCCCGGACCTGATGCACCGGATTCTGAGCATCAACGCCGACGCGGTAGCGGCTTATTTGAATGCCCAAATTGACGCTGGCGCCCAGGCCGTCATGGTGTTTGACAGCTGGGGGGGGGTGCTGGCCGACGGCGCCTTCCAGACGTTTAGCCTGGCCTACACGGCACGGGTGCTGGCCCAACTCAAACGCCACGGCCCTGCCGGCCAGATCATTCCCCGCATTGTGTTCACCAAAGGCGGCGGACTGTGGCTGCAGGACATGGCGGCACTGGATTGCGACGTACTGGGCTTGGACTGGACGGTCAACTTGGGCGCAGCGCGCGCCGCTGTGGGGGGCGTCGCAGGTGGCCCAGGCAAGGCCTTGCAAGGCAATATCGACCCCAACGTGCTGTTTGCGCCAACGGCCCACATCCACACGGAAGTGGCGAAGGTGCTCGACAGTTTTGGTGCGCCGCACTTGGGCACCGGTGCCGGCCCGACGCATATTTTTAATCTGGGACACGGCATCAGCCAACACACGCCACCCGACCATGTGGCCGCTTTGGTTGAAGCCGTTCACAGCCACTCCCGATCCATGAGAGCTCGGGCCTGAGCGACCGATGAGGCCCGTCGAACGCTGTCCGGGTAATGAATTTTCCTAGCACTTTTTTGTCGAGTTGGAGCATGACAAATCCAACTTGTGCACAAAATTTTGGACGAGGGCGAGTGTCCGAAAAATCTGGGTATGCGCGCGCGCTCCTAGCGTGATAGCACGCCAAGTGCTTGATTTATATCAGTTTTATTTTTTGCACATTTTCAAGGCAGCCTGTCAAATGCCCTGAATTCAGAGGGGTGCAGAGCGCTGGACCCGAGATATCAACAAAGTTATCCACAGAAAGAATGGGTGGCATGGAAATTCAATGAAAATCAAGGACTTAGCATCGATTCGTACAGTTCACTTGAGGCAACGACGCCAACTGTCAAACACCCTGGAACTGCACTCCCAGAGTCGGTTATGCACAAAAAATGTGCTGTCTTCCAATCTCCCCATTGGAGGCCTAGTCAAGCCTTCGGGTGCCAAGAAAAACTCACAAGTGCTTGATTTTAAAGAACTTTTAAAAAATGCTGAATTTCTAGGCAATCTGGTGAATCGGCCATTTTTCTCAGGCAAAACACGCCAGAGCGTCGGATATCAACAAAGTTATCCACAGTATTTGGGGGTAAGCTTCGTTTTCTATATAAATCAAGGACTTAGCAAACTTTTCGGCGTCGAAACATGCACATCGTGCGCTGAGGCATCGAACCGCACCGTTCGGCCGCTTCCAGCTCGAGCCCAAGGCGTCGTGTTGGGCTGAGGCCCGCTGTCTTTATGGCCTGGATTTCCGTACTCGTGCACACCCCAGCGCATGCGGCGCTCGGGCCGGTACTGACCTACCGCAGCGCTGGTCCATTGCCCAGCGGCACCTTGGTGCGCGTGCCCCTGGGCAAACGCGAGACTTTGGGCGTGGTCTGGCAGGACACCGTCCAGGAATCCAGTGGCGAAATTGACACCGACAAGGTTCGGGAGATCTCGGGGGTGCTTGACACCGTAGCGCCCTTGGGCGAGGCCTGGCAACAGTTGATGCGATTTACCGCGCAGTACTACCAGCGCTCCCTCGGTGAGGTCGCCTTGGCGGCTCTGCCGCCACAGCTGCGAGAGCTTTCGCCCACCCAAATGCACCGGAGGACATTGCGCGCCCAACGCAGCGCAGAAAAATCAGCCCAAACGGCCAGCACGTCGGCCTCCGGCCGTTCACACCACGCCGCAGCGGTCGCCGTTCCGGTGGCATCGGAGCCCGCCGCGCCATCTCTCACCAGAGAACAAGCGGACGCCGTTACCCGCATTGCAGCCGAGGACGGGCCTTTTTTGCTGTTCGGGGCCACCGGCAGCGGCAAAACGGAGGTCTACCTGAACTGCGTGCAGTCCTTGCTGACGCAAAACCCGCAGGCTCAGGCGCTGGTGATGGTGCCCGAAATCAATCTCACACCGCAATTGGAGGAGCGCTTTCGAGAGCGTTTTACGCCGCTGGTGGGTGCAGACGCCGTGGTCAGTCTGCACAGTGGGATGACCCCAGCGCAGCGCCTTGCCGCCTGGCTGTCCGCCCACGAGGGCAGTGCGCGCATTGTGCTCGGGACCCGCATGGCGGTGTTTGCCTCGATGCCGCAGCTTCAGTTCATTGTGGTGGACGAAGAACATGACCCCAGCTACAAGAGCAGCGAGGGCGCCCGATATTCGGCACGCGACCTGGCCATTTACCGGGCCAAATTGCAGGGCGCAAAGGTCGTACTGGGCTCGGCCACGCCTTCGCTGGAGAGCTGGTACCAAAGCCGGCCGACCTCGGAGGGAGGGCGTTATCAGCGGCTTTTGATGCCAGGACGCATCGGCGCCAGCGGGCAAGCGCTGCCGATGGTGCGCCGGGTGGACATGAACCACCAGCCGCGCAAGGCCATTTTTTCACTGCCCCTGCTGGAAGCCATCCGGAGCCGCGTCGCGCTAGGCGAGCAAAGCATGGTGTTTTTGAACCGACGCGGCTATGCCCCGGTACTGCACTGCCACGACTGCGGCTGGAAAAGCGAATGTGCGCACTGCAGCGCGTTTCGGGTGTTCCACAAAGCCGACCGCACCTTGCGCTGCCACCACTGCGGCTTTACCGAGCGCGTGCCACGGGCCTGCCCGGGATGCGGCAACCCGGACATTGCGCCGCTGGGCCAGGGGACCGAGCAAATTGAAGAGCAGTTGGAGGCCCTTTTGGCCGACATACGCCGCCCCAACACCGTGAGTGAGGCGTTTCCTGACGGAGAGCCGGTGCGGGTCGCCCGCATCGACGCCGACACGACCCGGCGCAAGGGGAGTCTCCAAAGCCAACTGGCCGCCGTGCATTCGGGGGATGTCGATGTGTTGGTCGGCACCCAGATGATTGCCAAGGGTCACGACTTTAGGCGCATCACACTGGTCGCGGCGATTAACCCCGATGGCGCCCTCTTTTCCAGCGATTTTCGTGCGCCAGAGCGACTTTTCAGCTTGCTATTGCAGGCCGCCGGGCGGGCCGGACGCGACGCGGCGTGGGGCAAGTCCAGTGAAGTATGGATTCAGACTTTTGTGCCGGCACACCCGCTGTATGCGGCGCTCAAGCAGTATGACTACCCCTCTTTTGCCCAAAGCCAGTTGCAAGAAAGGGAACAGGCAGGCATGCCGCCCTTCAGTTTTCAGGCCCTGGTACGGGCAGAGGCGCGAAGCCAAGAAGCGGCCCAAGCGTTTTTGAATGCCGCCAGCGCCAATGCCCGCCAGGACATGGCTGCCTGGGAGGGCTGGGCCGACGTGCTGGCGCAAGTGACGCTGTACAGCGCCGTACCGATGGCGATTGCCCGGGTGGCCAACGTGGAGCGCGCCCAAATGCTGGTCGAGAGCCCGTCCCGCAGCGCATTGCAGCGCTTTTTGACGGGCTGGCAAGCGGTGTTACACGCCACCCGCTCCCAAGCCGAATGCAAGGGTCTGATCCGGTGGGCGATTGACGTGGACCCGTTGGCGATATGAGGGTCGCCTCCAACCACTAGCGTTTACCGTCCTCACAGCCAAACTGAAACTGGGCAAGGTCGATGGGCGTACTGACCATCGGCGCAAAGGTGGCTCCCGAATCAAAGGTGTACAAGGGATCGCCTTTGGCCAGCCGAGCGGCAAAAACCGCGGTTCGCACGGTACGGTGCCACCCATTGGCGCAGTCGTACTCCTTCAACTCTTTGACCGACTGGTAGTTCAGCCACAACAGCGGCGGTGGAAAACGGGAGGACTGCACCGTTTTGTAATCACCCATGACCCAGACCTTGGCGATGGTGCCGTTGCGCTGAATGCTGGTGGGGTCGCCGTACATGGTGAACTCCGGGGTCCTGCCAATGAAATTCCAGTCAGCCCAGGCCTGACTGCCGAGCAACAACAGGAACAAAAAGGTCCACTTCTTCATCGTGCATTTCCTCATTGAAAGTGCGACTCAGCCACCGTACCAACGCGTTGACACCGCAATGTAGCGGAAAATCAAGCCCGGGGCAGCCAAGTCACCGCGCCCGAGAAGGTAAGAAACGCCAGGGCGGTCGACACCAGAATGATGCGGGCAATGCGTCCATTGTCCGCCCCAAAGCGCTCCGCCAGCATGGAGACGTTGCTGGCGCTGGGCAAGGCCGCTACCAGCACCACCACGCTCCAAGCGCTGCGGTCCAGCGGCAGCCCGAGTGCCAATACCCCCCAACCCACCGCCGCCACCAGTAGCGGATGCAATAACAGCTTGATGCCAGCCACGGGAAGCACCTCGGCCCAAGGAACCGGCGGCGCATGCCCGCTGGCCGCCAACATGTTGGAGCGCGCTAGCACGGCGCCAATGGTGAACAGCGCCACCGGCGATGCCGAATCGGCCAGCAATCCCACCGTGGTAGCGACAGGCCCGGGCAGGCGCAAGGAAAACGCCGACACCACCGCACCCGACAAAATGGCCCACGGCATGGGGTTGGCCGCCACGCCCTTGAGTGCATTTTTGGCGGCCTGTGCGGCCGACGTCTGTAGCCCGGCCGCCGCAGGGTGACCGGGATCGGCCGCCGCCGGCCCCAATCGGGACAGCGCAATGCACAGCGAGGTGGTAATCACCATGTCCACCAAGATCGTGACGATGGCCGGTCCGGCCGCCTGCGCACCCAACAGTGCTACCAACAGCGGCACTCCCATGAATCCGGTGTTGGGAAAAGCGCCGACCAAGGCGCCAAACGCGGCATCGTTCCAGCCAATGCGTCCGCGGCGGGTGAGTGCCACCACCAGCGCCACCATCACCAATGCACAAAACAGGTAACTCAACGCCACCCCGGGGTCCAACAACTGCGCGATCGGCGTGCTGGCGCCAAAGCGGTACAACATACAGGGCAGCGCAAAAAATAAGACGAAGGTGTTCATGCCCGGAATGGCCGCCAAGGGCAGCAGTCCCCGGCGCGCGGCCAAGTAGCCACAAAGCACCAGCGCAAAAAATGGAAAGGTCACGGTCAGGGTCGCAAGCATGACGCCATTGTCCGGGCAAATCGATGGGCGTACGGGCTAAGATGCCCGCCGGCGCGCCCGTTATTTCATGACCTTTTGCGCACACTGTCCGATTGCGTCCGATTTCTTCCGTTTTAGCCCCCCGTCCTCCCCCGTTCCCAGATGTCCGCCCCCGCCAGCAACGCCATGAACCTCGCCCAGCAAGAGGCGGTCAATTACCTACACGGGCCCTGTCTGGTGTTGGCAGGGGCTGGCTCGGGCAAGACCCGGGTGATTACCCACAAGATCGGTCGACTGATCCAGATGGGCATGGCGCCCCAACGCATTGCCGCCATCACCTTTACCAACAAGGCCGCCGCCGAGATGCGCGAACGCGCCCGGGGCTTGATTGGCAAGCCGGCCAGCGAGGTGCTGATTTGCACCTTCCACGCGCTGGGTGTGCGCATGTTGCGGGCCAACGGCGCGGTGCTGGGGCTCAAACCCCAGTTCAGCATTTTGGACACCGACGACGTGACCAGCATTCTGAAAGACGCCGGGGGCAGCACCGACGCTGCCACGGCCCGGACTTGGCAGTGGACGATCAGCGCCTGGAAAAGCGCCGGTCTGAACGCCGCTCAGGCCCAGATCCTGGCTTCCAACGACAGCGAGCGTCTCGCCAGCGTCGTCATGGCGTGCTACGAAGAGCGCCTGACCGCCTACCAAAGCGTGGACTTTGACGACCTGATCAGCCTGCCGCTCAAACTGCTGCGCGAACACAGCGACGTGCGCGCCCAATGGCAGCAGCGCATGGGCCATGTGCTGGTCGACGAATACCAAGACACCAACGCCACCCAATACGAGATGCTCAAGCTGCTGGTGGGCTGCGAGCCCGACGGCGGCCGCGCCTCCCATCTCGAGGGCGACGCCCGATTTACCGCCGTGGGCGACGACGACCAGTCCATTTACGGCTGGCGTGGCGCAACACTGGACAACCTGAAAAAACTCCCCCTCGATTTTCCCAAGCTCAAGGTGGTCAAGCTGGAGCAAAACTACCGTTCCACCTCGGCCATTCTGCGCGCCGCCAACAACGTCATCGGCCCCAACCCCAAGCTGTTTCCCAAAAACCTGTGGAGCGATCTGGGCGAGGGCGAACCGGTGCGCGTAGTTGACGCTGACAACGAGGAACACGAGGCCGAACGCGCCGTGGCCCGGATCCAAAGCCTTCGGGTGGAGGGCACTTTGGCGCAAGCGGGCGCACAGTACCGCGAATTTAGAGACTTCGCGGTGCTGTACCGGGCCAACCACCAGGCCAAACCCTTCGAGAAGGCTTTACGCAAGGCCAACATTCCGTACAAGGTGTCCGGTGGACAGAGCTTTTTTGACCGTGCCGAAATCCGCGACCTGTGTGCCTGGTTTCGTCTGTGGGCCAACAATGACGACGACCCGGCATTTGTGCGCGCCATCACCAGCCCCAAGCGCGGCATTGGGCACCAGACGCTGGCCAGCCTGGGCCTGTTTGCCAGCAAATACAAGCTGAGTTTGTTCGAGGCGCTTTTTTCTTCGTCGCTGGCTGCGGCGCTGCAGGCGCGCGCCTTGGGTAGCTTGCACGAGTTTGGCCGGTACGTGAACGACCTGCAATTTCGGGCCAGGCACACGCAGGGCGCCGAAAACGCCCGTGTCTTTTTAGCCGATTGGCTGAAAGAAATTGGCTATGAGAAGCACCTGCATGACGGGGAAGAAAGCGACAAGATCGCTGCCGCCAAGTGGTCCAACGTTTTAGAATTTTGCGATTGGATGGCGCAGCGCTGTGGGGGCTTGGTCGATGACACGGCAGGCCTTAACACCGCGCGCGAGGTCAAAAATCTGCTCGAAGTCTCGCAGACTATCGCCCTGCTCTCCACCATCAGCGAGCGCGAGAACGACCAAAACGTGGTCACGCTGTCCACCCTGCACGCCGCCAAAGGCCTGGAGTGGCCGCACGTGATGTTGGTGGGCGTGACCGAAGGCATGCTGCCCTTCAAACTGCGCGAACAGGCGGCGGACGCCGACACGCTGACGACCACCGCCAGCGCCCAAGAGGCCGGAGAGGTCCACCTGCAAGAAGAGCGCCGCCTGATGTACGTGGGCATCACCCGCGCCCAGCGCAGTCTGGTGGTGAGCTGGACCAAACGCCGCAAAAAGGGCCGCGAACTGGTCGCAGCCCTGCCGAGCCGCTTTATTGCCGAGATGGCGCTGGACAAAACCACCGCCAAAGAAGACCCACGCGAGAAGCTTCGGGCGCTAAGGGCAGAGTTTGCGGCGCGGGCGGCGGCAGCGCCTGCCAAGACTTAAGCCCGCAACATCCCCAACAAGCCCGCCGTCGAGCCATCGAGCCCCGCGGTGTCGCCGCTGTCTAGGCGCGGCGCGATGTCTTTGGCAAGCACTTTGCCGAGCTCCACGCCCCACTGGTCAAAGCTGTTAATGCCCCAGAGCGCGCCGCTGACAAACACGCGGTGTTCTTGCAACGCGATCAGCGCGCCCAGCGAAGCGGGGGTCAGGTCGTCGAGCAGCAAAAAGGTACTCGGGCGATTGCCGGGGAAGTGCTTGTGGCCGCCCGCATCGGTCTTGCCGACCATCAAGGCCTGGGCTTGGGCCAGCACATTGGCCAGCAGCAGCGGGTGGTGCGCGTCCAGGTGGTGGCGCGCCTTTTTGACCGCCACAAACTCCACCGGAACCACATCGGTCCCCTGGTGCAGCATCTGAAAATAAGCGTGCTGGCCATTGGTGCCTGATTCGCCCCATAACACCGGCGAGGTGCCAAACGGCAGCGCCGCGCCACTCGCGTCCACGCGCTTGCCGTTACTCTCCATCTCCAACTGCTGCAAATAGGCCGGGAGGCGGCGCAAGGCGCTGTGGTACGGGGCAATGGATCGGCTGGTAAAGCCGTGAAAGTTGCGGTACCAGACGTCCAGCAGGCCCAGGCGGACCGGTAAATTTTGCTCCAAGGGCGCGCTGCGAAAGTGCTGGTCCATGGCGTGCGCCCCGGCCAAGAATTCGCGAAAAGCGTCTGCGCCAATGGCAATGGCCAGTGGCAAGCCAATCGCCGACCACAAGGAATAACGCCCGCCGACCCAGTCCCAAAAACCAAAAGTCGTGGTGATACCAAAGTCCTTGGCGGCCGCCACGTTGGTCGTGAGCGCGGCAAAGTGGCGCGCAATGTCGGTGCCGCCCTGAGCGGCAAACCAGCGCTTGGCGGACTGCGCGTTGGTCATGGTCTCAATGGTGGTGAAGGTCTTGCTGGCCACCAAAAACAGGGTGCTGCTGGCTTTGAGGTGCGCCAGCGTGGACGCCAGCTCATGGCCATCCACATTGCTCACAAAGTGCAGGCGCTTGCCGGAGCCGGCAAAGGCGTCCAGCGCCAGCACGGCCATTTGCGGCCCCAGGTCGGACCCACCGATGCCAATGTTGACGATATCGGTAATGGCGCCGTCGGCACGCACACTCTCTGCAAAAGCGAGCATGGCTTTCAGCGTGCCGTGCACTTGGGCCAAGGCTTGCGCCTCATGGGCGCTGCCGGTGGCGGCGTCTGCCGGAGCGCGCAGAAGCGTGTGCCAGACCTCGCGCTGCTCGGTGGTATTGATCACCTCCCCGGCGAACATGGCGTCGCGGTGCGCCAGCAGACCGGCTTCGCGCGCCATTTGGAGCAACAGCGTTTGCGTGGCGGCGTCGATCCGGTTCTTGGACAGGTCGGCGAACACCAGCGGTGCGGCTTGGCTGAACTGGGCAAACCGCTGCGGGTCAGCGTCAAACGCGCGGCGCAAATCGAAGTCTTTGCCGCCGGCCTGGTAGGCGGCTTGCAATTGCGCCCAAGCGGGCGTGCGGTCACATCGGGTACGGGTCATGGGCGGGTCTTTCAGGGGAGCGGTGGCGCTCAGGCCGCCAGCAAGAGGTGTTCCAGTTTGACGGCGTCCACGCAAAAGGCGCGGATGCCTTCGGCCAGCTTTTCGGTGGCCATGGCGTCCTCGTTCAGGGCAAAGCGGAAGCTGCTCTCGGTGTGCTGCACCGCTGCAATGTCCATTGCCTGGGCGGCGCCCGCGCTCAAGGTCGCCGATAAGGGCGCGTCGGTGGCGGCCAAAATAGCCAGCAAGTCCGGGCTAATGGTCAGCAGGTCGCAGCCGGCCAGCGCCGTTATCTGGCCCACGTTGCGAAAGCTGGCGCCCATCACCTCGGTGGCAATGCCGTGCTTTTTGTAGTAGTTGTAAATCTGGCCCACCGACTTGACGCCGGGGTCATTGGCGCCAGCCATGTCAGCCTCCACCCAAGCGGCACCGGCGGTCTTTCTGTACC
>Ga0214921_10009050_pt1 | contig 12704 bp, 9 predicted proteins | sample LL1505_MetaG_FD_177992 | JGI IMG/M metagenome (GOLD analysis project Ga0214921, IMG submission 177992) | Freshwater microbial communities from Lake Lanier, Atlanta, Georgia, United States - LL-1505 | ecosystem: Environmental > Aquatic > Freshwater > Lake | place: USA: Georgia | collected 2015-05-28 | reverse complement strand
TCTTTGGGATGGGGTGATCTTCTATAGCCTAAACGAAGCCCAGATCATCGTGGGGGCCAAACATTACAGCCATGTCAGGCCCAATAGTGCTTTAGGTTATAGACCACCAGCACCCCAAACCCAAGTACCTTATATAACACAGAATCAACACAGATTGGTGAAAAGATTTACTATGGAAAAACTTTTTTTGGTTAGGGACCTAAATTTACAGCAGTTCAATCATGTTAAAATAAAAAAACATATAAATTTGTATTTAAAAAAAATGAATATACCAGAAGAGTTATCTATAAAAAATATTACTTCACTTTTACAAAATAATTTTATTAAATTACTTTGTAGTTTGGTCTTTGGATTATTTTTGTCATTTATTGTAATTATAATAACACCTGCTAAATATAATGGTGAATTAGTTCTTATTAACAATGCTTCAAATCAAAAGAAATTTGATGAATTAGCTTTTATTATAAAAAAATTATACTACTCTATGCCATACGATTTTATTCCTTCAAATGGATGTAATATCGATATTGATTTTTTAAAAAAAAACGGCGGTCTATCTTTTAAATCTGATCAATCTATGATCACAATTACTTTGTCGGATACAAAGCGCGATTATTTGATAGTATGTTTTGATGAATTTAATAATTTTTTTACAAATCAAATTAATGATCATCTCAGTAAAAATAATGCTCATCATATTACTGATAAAGCAATAATTTATGAATTAGCTAAACTTAAAGGTATTAATTCTTATGATTTTTATCAATTAACAAAATTATTACTTAAATTAGAAAATCAAGAAGTATTAAGTTTGAGTAATTTTAAAATAATTATTAAAGTTAATGATATTATTGATAATAATATACGTACTATTTTTAGAACTACATCCATAGTTTTAATATTATTTTTAGTTTATTTATTTACAATGAATTTTTTCTATGTGAAAATTAACAATCGCAATAATTAAATATTTATTGTCTTTCTAATTGTTATTTTTTTCACACCTTTATACACTGTATTCACGTATATTTGTTTTTTTTATAAAATTCTTAATAATTTACCCTTATTATATTAATTTTTTATAATTATTAATAATTTATCAATTAAGTATCGTGTACTAATATACTAATATTTAATCGGATTAATGAAAAAAAATACACTCGGAATTGATGCAACAAATCTTCGGCATGGTGGTGGGCAAACCCATCTTATTGAAATAATTAATTCAATAGATCCAAATCTTTATGGTTTTAATAGAGTAATCATTTGGGGTAATAACCAACTTTTAACTCAAATTCGAGATTTTTGTTGGTTAACAAAAATTTCTACTAATTTTCATTCTGGTGGAATTCTTAAAAGAGTTTATTGGCAACTAATGCATTTATCATCTCAAGCTAACTCGCTTGGATGTAATATTCTTTTTATTCCAGGAGGAATTTTTTTTGGAAAATTTTATCCTGTTGTTACCATTAATCAAAATTTATTACCCTTTGTATGGAAAGAAATATTTAGATATGGTTTTAGTATCAAATTTCTTAAATTATTTCTTATTAGGTTTTTACAAATATATACATTTAAAAAAGCAAATGGAATAATATTTTTAACTAATGCTGCTATGTCAATTGTTAAAAATACTACTGGTGAAATTAAATGCAAAACAAAAATTATTCATCATGGTTTTAATAACCGTTTTATTAAGATTCCAAAAGAACAGTTTTCAATAGATAAATATTCTGCTGCTAATCCTTATAAAATAATTTATGTTTCTACTATAGATGAATACAAGCATCAAAACCATGTCGTTGAAGCCATATCATTTCTACGTAATAAAACTAAATGGCCAATAACTTTAGATTTATTTGGAACTTCAGGTAATCCAAAAATACAAAAAAAACTTTTAAAGGCAATCTTATTACATGATCCTAAATGGACATGGGTAAGATTGAATGGGTCTCTAGCTTATCAAGAAATTCATAAAGTATATGAAAAGGCTGATTTAGGTGTTTGGGCTTCATCCTGTGAAGCTTTTGGCATAATCCTCCTTGAAAAAATGGCATCTGGATTACCAATTGTAAGTACGCAAAATGATATTTTTAAGGAAATTCTTGGTGACTCAGCATTATATTTTGATCCCGAGATAACGATTACGATTTCAAACGCAATACAAATGTATATTGAAAATCCACCACTACGATCATTAAAAAGTGAAGAATCATTTTTAAAGTCAGGCTCTTTTACATGGGAAAAATGTGCACATGAAACATTTAAATTTTTATCAGAATGCATAAACGAATGATTTTTTAAATTTCATTGAATATGTGGCCTTATTTTATAAAATATTAACAGTACCTTAATTCTTTATTATATTTTTCTGAAAAGGCCTTAAGATTAAGTTTTTTTTAAATTATTCATTTTTAATATTTTGTAGTATTTTTTTAATTTCTTAATTATCTTTAATTAATAATAATTTATAAATAAAATCTTTCAATTAAGAAAAAACATTGTATAAAATTTGCGATTATCAAAGCTATTAAATTTTGAGCAAAAAAAATAATGTCGTCGTATAAATTAAAAATGATAAAAAAAATTTAAAAATTTAAGTTAATTATTAAAGCTTCTTATTTATCAACTTAATTTTATTATAAATAAATTTTAGTAAGATTGAAATGCCCTGATTTTAATGCCGCCCAGGAAGAGAAGATTTTTGATAATTTTTTTACTAAAGAAATGCTAATCATGGCGAAAAGTCAACGATTGAAGCCATAGTAAATCCTTACCTTATATCGTCAAATCGATGTACTTACAACGAATAATAAACCCTAGACCAGGCTTGAAAGGAAGTGGGATCTGTCGAGCTGAGCTACTAAGGTTTGCTTAAGATCTATAGGGGCTTAAGGGTCGACCAAGCTAATAAGTGCAAAGTTCTGGATGTGGAAAAAATCCGGCCTATGAAGCGCGTATCGGACTTATCGCTACGAAAAGTAATTCTTAAGGAAGTCATTAAGGGAAACTTCTAGTCCCTGATAAGGGTTAAAATACGACTTATGGATTGTACAAATTCTCTGAGCGTGTTGCTTTTAGTTAAGTGGGGCTCTCCAGAGCAGCGTATTGCTATATGCCACTGCCAAAAAGTTACGAAGAGCCGCTTAGGACGGAAATCTTTCGAATAGCAATCTCCTAATGCCGGTATGGCTACTGATTTATTTCCAGAATGATGCGTAATTCTGGTTTTGGTTATGCAACTACCGCAAAGGTCGCTCGCATCTAGCGGCAAGAAGGACTGAAGATCCCACAAAAGCACCCCCGCCCGCCCTCAAAAAAAAATGAAGACTTATGTATAACGATGGAAGTATTATGAGGCTAAGTGTGAAGCTAAGATTTTGTCTTTATTAGGGACACCTATGATTGCATGAACAGCTTGCCCACCCCCATTGGTGAAATCAGTAGAAAGTATTTAACTAAACACTGCGCTAGAAGGATTGGATTGATCGGATGATTGAGCAACATGCGAACGCCATGATTACCCATGGCATACTAAAGTAAATAGGTTCAGATAATGGCGTAGATTTATTGCCATATAACTGCACAGTTGATTATCCGTATTGGAGGCAAAACTGCTTACATTGAAGCCGGCAATCTATGGAAGAATGGTTTTTGAAAAAGTTTTAATGTCACCTTCAGAGATAACCTTTTTGATGGTAAAGCCTGAAAGAAGCACAGATTATCGTGGGTATCCGGGTCAAACACTATAACCATGTCAGGACCCATAGCGCATTAGGTTAAAGAACACCAGACCCCTCCCCAAAAAATATAAGACTCCTACTCATGCAGAATCAACCCAGATTGTTGCAATTGTTTACTATAGAAAAAACTCTATGGTTTTTGACCTAAATTGACGGAAGTTCAAACCTATGTGAAAAACTGAAAATATACTTAGTTGAATTTAAGTTACAAAAACATAAATTTTCAAAAAAAATAAATTTTATTTCAAAAAATTTTGATAAACCTATAGTTTTCGACTAATTTATATATATGTGGATTTAAACCTTTTTTAAATTTCTTTATACCATCTGGTGTATTTTTATCTAATCCACCGATATCAAACCAATCAATTCCATTTGTTTTCGAATAATTAATTGCATGCCACAATAATGCTGTATTAGCTTGGAAATATCGACCATCTAAGGTTGTAAAACCTAACAAATACGTTGCAATCTTACCCGTATGCACTGTGACAACATAGCCAAGTGCACTATCAACATCAGGTGGGATTGATTGCATGCCAATAGTTGCAACAAATATATTAAACGACCAATTAATATTATTATTATGTTTGGAAAGATTCCTTAACAATACCCTATTTAACCCAAGAAAATTTTTATTAACTACAAATTTTTCATAAGCAGAAATTAAATTTGCCACATTTGTTTCATTATTATCTAATTTTGTTACATTTACACCTACTTTATTACTTTTGGATAATGCATTTTTCCAATTTTTATGCAAATCATAATGTAAATCACTAATATCTTTTGACAAATCTAAAATACCCGAACACCAAGCTGTATTTAATTGCACTTTTAAACCAAGTGCTAAGAAGATTTCATGTGAATCTTTAAAATCATCAACATTAGGAGAAATACTAAAATAAGAAAATTTATTTAAACCATGACGAATAAAAGCTGCAATCGATAATATTTTTAAAATTCTTTCATCATTATTTTTTATATTATTAAAAATTAATGGGCCTCGATTTAACCTTACTATTTTAAAAAAGAAAAAATTAATAGAAAGAGTATTAAATGCAGATACTGCTTTACTATTTTCATCTCTTAATATGTATCTATTTTTTTTAAAAAAATTATTCTGTGATGCACAGTATTCATTTGACTGTATGAGATTAATATCACGTAAGTTTTTATAAATTGAATTCCATTCACAATCATCATCGACTTTAATAATAGACCAATTTTTTACTTTATAATAAATAATGTTTGAAATCAACGAATGAATTTTAATTGAGTCATGTATTGGTAAGAAAATCATGGAAGACTTTAAATTTTCAGCATTATTAAAATTATTTGAAAAATTAGAATCATAATTGGTAGGTAAATCAGGCCATGATAAAAATGGAACATTACATATGCTTAATTGCTTAATTAAAGCATGATAATATTTTTTATCATTAAAATGATATCTTGCTAAATAAGGATTTTTATGATGATTTTGCGGTTCAAACTTATATATTTTTAGTATCAAGTCTAAAAGAATTATTTTTGACATTTTTCCATGTTCAATGTCGACTAATTTATTGACTAAAATAGAAAAAATTTTTTTACTTAAATAACTTATTCCTGGGCGGGAATGGATAATTTTATTTTTAAATAAAATTTCATCATAAGGCAATCCTAATTTATTATTAATGCCAAAGTATTGAAATATTTTTTTTAATAACCAAACAAAGTCTTTAAAATAAAAAATGCTGACGCTGTTTACTAGATTATGGTGAATTTGCTTTAAAGTTTGATTAATATTAATATATTCTAAATTTAATTTTTTTTTGACAACTAAAATTGCACCATCAGCTATAGAAAGAAATTTATAGGGACTATACATCACAAAATGTGAATTTAATTCGGATAGTTTAGGTAATAATTGATGTGTACAATCCTCAATAATCCAAATATCATATGGAGAGATAAGTTCATTAATATTAAAAGATAAATTTTGCGAATTACCAAAATAATTAACAATTAATAATAAATCTATCTTATTTGTACTTACTATTGAATTTATATTAAGTAAATCTGGATCTAAATTTTTATCAATATTATAATAAAATATTTCAATATTTTTATTATTTTTAATATTTTCAATTACAGATTTACAAATGTATGCTGGAACACAAATTTTGATTGATTTTTTTTTAAAAACTGAAATACGTAAAAGAATTATTGCCAATAAAGACCATCTTGATTTTGAAAAAAGATAAGAAGTATCTCCCACATCACGCCATCCTTCAGTAAGCTTTTCATCACTTAAGGATTTATTAACAAATGATAAAAATAGTACTCTTAATGACAATTTATTTGTCATTGGTTGATTATTTAATAATGACATTATTGGTTATTTAAAGTAATTGATTTGATAATAATTAAAATAAATTCTCATATTTTTTTATTTGATAATGATAAAGAAAATCCACAAAACCTTCAAGATATGTATCAATTAATAACCTATTATCATATGGTGTTATTGAATCACGTCTCAGGGCCCAGGGATAAATTTGCTTTGTGTTTACTCCACGTAATCCAGTATAAATATATTTAAATCTTTTTTTTGCAATATTTAAAGCAAGCGCATTTATGCTTGATAAATCGCCAAAAGTATAGGCAAAATTTTCAACTTTAATCCCTAACTTATTTTCAATTTCATCAGAACTTTTCACAATTTCGTTTATAAGTTCAGTATTGTCAAAAATTTTCGAAAGACGTCTATGAGATTTTGTATGTGCTCCAATTGTGTGACCGTTAGTAATTAAAAATTCCAAATCCTTCCAATTCATACTATATGAATTATCATTATCTTTTAATTTTGAAAAATTAATTTCTAAATTATTTTTAATAAAATTTTGCTGATCATTAAGATCTACTAAATTAATAAAGTCAGTTGGTATAAAAAAAATTGATTTTATATTCATTGGATTAAGAATTTTTTCGGCTACTATTCTTTGAGAGTAAAATCCATCATCAAATGTGAGTAATATATTCTTTTTGTATTCTAAAGAGTCTCCACTTAAAAAATTATTAAAATCTCGAGGAGTGATAAATTTCCAATTTTTACTTATATAATTCAGTTGTAAACTAAATTTATTAAAGTTATCCTTTTCAATATTATGAAAAGTTAAAATTCTTACAATAGTAGAATTATTGTAAAAATTAAAGATCCTTTTTATTTTTACAAATGGAAATGCAACGTATGAAATTAATTTTTTCACAAGTTCTAAAATATCTTAAAGAATAAATTTATATGTATCTTTCTTACAATCTTATTAATAAGGAAAAAATTTGATAACAATGGATTTTTAAGAAAAATAAAAAATAATTTAATTATTCGATATTCTATATTTGTTTTATTTTTATATAAATAATTAAGCTCTACATTTACTTTCATTTTTTTCCACAACCTAATTTTGTTTTTATTAAATTCTTGAACAAAAAAAACATGGTAGTTTAATAAGTTTAATTCATTACAATAATGTTTTTCATATTGCTGAGAAATACTTTCCTCGTCAACTATATATTCACCTAATATATTATTTATAAATTTGAAATTTCCATTTTTAAAAGCTATTTTTAGCCAAAAATCATAATCTTCTACTGCTATAAAGCTATGTCTCTCATTAAATTCTATTACATTATTTGTTAAAAAAATTTTTTTAACTGTTGTTGCAGATGTAGATAACCGATTTCCGTATATCAAGAGTGTTTTATAAAAATTTAATGTTACAGGTCCATACTTTAATACTTTTTTTAAACCTTGATTTCTCAAATTTAAAAATTCATTGTGACATATTACATCTATATTTTTATTATTCATAATTATTTCAGCCACTTTAGATAGTTTATCTTCGTACCAAATATCATCTGCATCAAGAAAAGATATCCAATCTCCTTTAGCATTTTTTATCCCAATGTTCCTCGGTCTAGCTGGACCACCAGAATTATTTTGCCAAATATATTTTATGCGACTGTCTTTTAACGATAAAATGTAGTTATTAGTACCATCTGTAGACCCATCATCAATAATAATTACTTCGAAATTTTTATATGATTGTTTTAAAACAGAATTTAATGAATTAATTAATTTAATTTTCCTATTAAATGTTGGTATTATTACTGTAAATAGTATTAAATCTTGGTTTAACATTTTTTTATTGCTTAATTTTTCAGAAATATTTTTTTAATTATATTTTACGTATTCACGCTTATTGTCATTTTTATTTGATCGTCTTATTGCAGTAATTATCTTTAAAACTTTAAATGCTTCATATGAATTATTAAAAGTATAAGACTTATCTTCAACGCATTTATAAAATAGTTTCCATTGTTTAACATAAGAATATAAACTTGGTTCTTTATCTTTATATAAAATTTGCCAGGTATTTTTTTTAGGATTAAAAAATTCTACAGATCCATCAATTGCATCCCACTTTAACGTTCCAATATCACCAATAACTTCGCAGCCCCTCTTGGTATCCCTCCTAACAAAATCCATACTTATCTGTGCTAATATATTTGTCGAAGTTTTAAATTTAGGGTAGGATAGGGTTAAAAAAGCTGTATCTTCTACATTAATTTCTAAATTGCTTGTTCTGCCAATCCAAGCACTTACCCAATTAGCATCACCAAAAATCCATGCTAAATAATCTAATTCATGACTTAATTCCAGTAATACACCTCCGCCCAATTCCTTATTAGCACTTACTGATTTTTTATAATCAACATTAGTTCTCCAATTTGGTAAAAATTGGCCAACTTTACAATTTATATAGAAAATATCTCCAACTAAATTTTTATTAATCATTTTTTTAAAATATTGAAGAGACTTAATAAATTTCAAGTTGTAGGCAATATGGCATACTAAATTAGCTTTCTCTATTTTTTTTATGAGTTTATCTACTGATTTTTCTGAATTTGACAATGGTTTTTCAATTAATAGATTACACTTATATTTGATTAATATTTCACATATTTCTATATGAAAGGTTGAGGGATTTGAAATTACAGCAATGTCTGGTTGAAAAATAGATATATCTTGAATAGATGAAATTAGGCCATTTGCTAAATTTGGAATTTTTTTATAAGGATTTCTTGAAAAGATCTTTATTATAGAATCAGGTTGTTCTGACCGTATGACCTCTAGGTGTTTATTTCCTATACTACCAAGACCAACAATAAGTATTTTTTTTAATCTTTTCATTATATTAATAATTTATGATTTACATATTTTTTAAAGGATCCTAAAGAATTTAAATATACACGGTTTTTTTCTATTAATATTTTGTTTAAATAAATATTATTTGGCAAACAAAATTTTTCTTTACCAATTGATTTATCTATTATTTTATTCATAAAATAACGCCAAGTTAATTTTTGTGCAAAAAAAATTTTATTAATATTTTTCTTTTCTGGTAATCCGCTAATAAGATTTTGTGATTTCTTTAACATATTTTCATCGCTATTTATTGTAGTAGCGCCTATTATATTAAAAAATTTTTCTCTTAAAAATGTTAATTTAATTGATAACTTTTTATATGAAATATTTTTATGAGATGAGTTTTTATATATATTGATAAGATTATCATGCTCAATATTTGATAATGAATATATTTCTTTTAAAAAATCCATCTTAGATATACCATGCATCGGCACTACATACACTACTTTGAATTTTGATTGATATAATTTTATTAGTTTCTCAATGTCAAAACTATCAACATCAATAAATTTCATCACTTTGTTATTTATGAATTTATTTAATAAATTGTATGTCTTAGAATTTACAAAAAAATTATCAGGAAGAATAATATTGCCTTCATGAATCTTTTGTACATATATACTTTGATAGTATTCATAGGGATCTCTAACAGTAATTATTATCTTTGCATGCTTTCCAAAGAGCTCAAGATTTCTGTTGGCTGCCATTTCCCAAAAATGTGGATTCCAGTTTACTAATTCTTCCGATGAAACTAATATATTAGAATATGTTTTTATTAAATTATTAAAATTTAATATTTCTTTATCAGAAAGACCTATTAATCTATCTACTTCTAATAATTTAATTATTTTTTTATCATTAAATATTATATTTTTAAGCTCAGCAAGTTTTGGGTAAACATATCCCTGCAGGGTGCTGGTTGAAGTTTTACCTAAACCAATGTGAACTACTATCATTTAATTATTTAAATATTTAATTTGGTTGATATTTTTTTATAAATTAGGGTATATTTTTAAGTGTCACTTCTTCAATATCCGGCCAAGATGCTAAGTTTATATTATTTAAAAGTATGTTTTTCCTTGCGCGCTTTAATCCGTCTCCAACAAAATTAAATAAATGTGCTGTTGCTGCTGCATTTACAATTGGATTGCGAAGCCCCTCTATTAAATGCTTATCGTGACCCACCCCACCAGCAATTATTATTGGTAATTTAAAATCCGCTGGAATTATCTCTAACATTTTAAAATTATATCCATTACCGGTGCCATCATGATCTATGGAATTCATATATAGTTCACCTATATTTTTTGTGCACAATTCTTTAAGAAAAATGGTTGGATCTAATTCACTCAATGTATTTCCTCCATTTGTATAAATTTTAAATAAATTATCTTTTATTTTTAAGTCAACAGATCCAACTATACATTGCGCACCAAAATTTTCTGAAAGGCTCTTTACTATATCTAGATTTGAAAATAATACTGTATTAATAATAATCCGATCTGCTCCGGATTTTAGTATTTTATTTGCATAATCTAATGTTCTTATTCCACCTCCAGCAGAGATTGGTACAAATGTATTTAAATTTAAAATTGAAATAACATCACAAAAATTATCTTCATAGTTTTTATTTTTTGTAACATTTAAAATTACTAGCTCATCTACGTAAAATGATATATTTTTAAAATTATAATTTGTTAATAGCCAGTTAATATCACCTACATTTTGTAACCTGAAGTTCCTACTTAATGCGAACTTACCCTCGTTATACAAAAGTGTAAAAATTAGTCTTTTTTTTAACAATTTAAATCTCTAAAAAATTTTTTAATAAAAGTAAACCATTTGTTTGACTTTTTTCAGGGTGAAATTGCGTTCCAAAAATATTTTCGTGCTGATATGCTGCTATAAACTTCTCACCATGATAACAAGTTGCAATTTCACCTTTTTCAATATTAGTTTTATATATATATGAATGTGCAAAATAGAAATCAATACTTTTTTTACTAAACCCCTTAAATAAACCATTACTTGAATTTATAAAATTTACAGAATTAAATCCTATATGTGGTATTTTGATATTTGTACTTAATAATTGAAATTTTTCAACATTTCCAGGTATTAAATTTAAACCTAATGTAAAACCATCTTCAGTACTCGAAGTTCCCATCATTTGAAATCCTAAGCAGATTCCTAATATTTTTATTTTTTTTTCTTTAACTACCTCAATAATGGTATGGGAAATTGCTCTATTATTTAATTTTTCCATTGATGATTTAAATGATCCAACTCCAGGTATTATTATAGATTCAGCTCGTAATATTTTATTTGGATTGCATGTTATCTCAAATTTTACGTCTAGAAACTGAAGGGCATTTACTACTGATCTTAAATTACTTGACCCGTAATCTATTATTACAATTTTTTTCATTTTATTTAATTTCAAATAATGGTGTCCACTTATTATTTTCTTTTTTAAATAATTTTTTATTTACCCATTTATCAATTATTAAATTAAATTCCTCTCGACTCATTTTATAATATGTTAAATATATAGCGATTAATTCTTCTGGCAAGTTTCCATCATATAATTTTACCAAATTAACAGCTTGATTTCTATCCATTGCCCCCCTTCTGATTTCAATTGATGCGTCTTGATTTGCCCTACCAAATCCAAATTTTAGATACATCAAATATGTATGTAATGCATATGTATATTGATCGTTTTGTGCAAAATTTGTAAATGTATCAATATTAGATTCGTTTAGCTCCTGGAGTCCGCAATTTTGTTTCGCAACAAGGTAGTTTCTATATGGATCCCAATTTTCAAAGTATGACCACGTTGTTATGCATGGTGCCGTCTTAAATTCAGATAAATCTGGAAATTTAAAAAAATATAAATCTTTCTGATCAAGATTAAGCATTTGTGTTAATTTTTCATAATCACCGTCCTCCAACCATACCCTTTTTATATAATCCAATGTTAAATATGGGCTTTTGCTAGTTTCTGTTGATCCACCATACTCTACCTCACCATCTTCACCATAAAATATTAGTGGTATATCCATCAGTGCTGATATTCTTAAAACAGCAGTGTGGATCGCAATCAACCATCCATAATATGGAAATCCTTTTTCTATAAATCCAATTTTGTTTATCATTCTCATTGTTTCATGAGGACAGTTAATTGAGATATGGCTAAATCCACATTCTACAAATGCTTTTAGATTTTTTTCACCTAGCGGAGTTGGAAGCGGCGGGGATACCGTTACGCACAATGGATTTATTTTGTATTTATTTTTTAATTGATAAGAAACATAAGATCCATCCTTACCTCCGCTAACTGGTACTATACAATCAAAATTTTTATTTTTATTTTTAAATTTATTTAGTAAATTTAGTAGTTCATCATGTCTATCTAACCAATTTAAATTTTTTTTTCTTTCATGCCATAAACAGGCATTACATCTACCGGTTTCATCAAATTCGATTCTGGGTCTTGTCGACATAGTTAAGCAGGATGTACACCACTTTAAATTCATTTCATTATTTGACATTTTTAATCCTATTTAATTTTATTAATCAAAATACTTTGTAGCCAATTTTTTCTTGGTAATGCTGATATTTACTGTGGTTCATATGATTTTAGTTGAGCGGCCAAGTTGTTTTAGTTCTGTTAGGTTCGTTAATATGGTCCGTTGCCATTT
>Ga0214921_10009049_pt1 | contig 12705 bp, 13 predicted proteins | sample LL1505_MetaG_FD_177992 | JGI IMG/M metagenome (GOLD analysis project Ga0214921, IMG submission 177992) | Freshwater microbial communities from Lake Lanier, Atlanta, Georgia, United States - LL-1505 | ecosystem: Environmental > Aquatic > Freshwater > Lake | place: USA: Georgia | collected... | reverse complement strand
AGAAATGAACGTGAATTTTGATATAAATGATAAAAATTCATATCAATATACACGTGTATATAACGATACAAAAGCAAATAAAGAATATAGAACGAATGAAACCATGTTTGGAACAGCGCCTTGCGAATACACATCACAAGAATGTGATAGAAAGTGTAATGAAATAAAAAAAGGTGGATACAAAAAGAGGAATACAAAAAAAAGAAATAACAAAAAAAAGAATACAAAAAAGAAAAATAATAAAAAAAGAAATACCAATCGCAAATTGTAAATTTTACACTATTGAAAGTAAATATTTTCAATTTACAAATCTTACCTTTTTCATCAAAGGCGCACCTTTTTCAAGTAGGTCTTTCGGTGGAGTTCCCATATATTTGAAATATTTTTTATAATTTTTTATAACATATTCAACCGAATTATCTTTTGCTTTTGGGTACAGATATCTTTCATAAGCATCTTGAGATAAACTACTTGTTAATACTGCCTCTATTTCTTTATTGTCATCAATGTCATTATAAAATTTATTTGATTCTATAAGTTTTCTAGGTTGATTCACAATTTTGTGTTTTCCGTTTTTATAAATAACTACAACATTTTTACCACTTGCCAACCCTTTCCAAAATTTTTCAAGTGGTTTATTTTTACCCCATACTGAAGTAGGGTCTTCCCACATTTTTAAAACTCTTTTAGATACTTTTTTAACCGTTTTATTATGTGTCTTTTTATTTTTTCTTGTTTTTATTTGTGGCATGTGTTTATAATATAATATAGTATAAAAAAGTAGATTTTATACTATATTATATGGTATATAATATCATATTATCATCATCCTCCTCATCCTAGACGTCAGCATAAAGTTTCCAACTAAGCATAAAGTTTCCAACTAAGCATAAAACTTTTGAACCTTCTCATTTACTTTTATTTTTTGCGGATTGAATGCGGAAAGATAAAGTCCATCCAAACTTTTCACACGCGATAATGCGACATATGTCTGTCCGCATTCAAATATATTACTTCCAGCGTCAATCTCAGCCAATTCAAGTGTCACGCCTTGTGCCTTGTGTATGGTAATCGCCCACGAATGTATAAGCGGTATTTGTTTTATACTAATCCCCTCCACATTTTCAGTCGTCCAACTATGATACCCAAACACTTTCACCAATCCATTTAAAAACTTCACTTTTGGAAATCCATTCACCATTTCAACAACAACACCCTGACTTCCATTTACAATCGGCAATGCGCCGTCTACGTCAATATTCGCAATACACATCACTTGTGTTCCGACTTTCAATACCAATTTATCATCAGCAATAATGCTAGCACGAAGCTGACTTATTTCTATTTCCGTTTTTATATCATCATTGTCGCTTCCACTTCCACTTCCACAGCCATTGACACCGCTCTTCTTTTTTTTCTTAGACGGAACAACATCATTCACAATAGACAAATTATATGTAAATACTTCACCCGTCAACTTTTCCAATTCACTTGTATTAATCTGCTCTACATCACGACGACGCGGAAGCAAAATAGTCGGCTTAATTCCATTTTCGGGATATTTCACACCTACACGCTTCATAACAAGTTCATACGATGATTTATATAGTTTTCCTACACGTATTTGATTAAGTATTTTTGTATAATTTGTATCTGTCTGACGAAATATGGTTTTTAATTGAACGACATTTTCTTTCGTAAATATTTCTTTCCATTTTTCACTCTCAAAACAAAACGCGGATGTATCTTCGTCGTCTCTATCGCCAACAGGTGGAAGCTGGTAAAAGTCGCCGGATAGAACAATTTGAATACCGCCAAATGGTTTTGTTGGATTATGTCTGGTTCTTCTACCGATAGAATCCAATATTTCAAATATTTTTTTAGACATCATACTAACTTCATCAATGACAAGAACATCTACCGAGTTCCACGCTTTTGATTTAAAACGATTTTTAACAACTCTATCTACTACACTACCGAAAGGAGCGGATGCGATTCCAATACCCGCCCACGAATGTATTGTTTTTGAACCGGGACAACCAAGCAAAACGGCGGCACATCCGGTTAGGGCACATACCTGAATACGTTTAAATTGTTTATTTGCTATATCTACAAAGCGTTTTATAAGTTCGGTTTTTCCAGAACCGCCTGGCCCAGTTAGAAATATATTTTTACCTTTTTCAAATAATTGTAGGGCGTTTTCTTGTTCTTGTGAGAGTTTTATGCTGCCTATACCGTTACTGCTACTGCTACTGCTGCCTTCACAATTTTTATGTTCTATTATAGTTTCATTCATTTTTATAATACAATATAATTACTAATACTAATACTAATATCATAATTTGTCTTTATTATATTCAATTTTAGACTTTACGTGTTAACGTTTTACTTATGAAAGAAAAAGAAAGGTTCTCTTTCTCTCTTCTTTTTATGTTTATGTTATGTTTATTTTACATTTATTTTTATTTTACAATGAATATTCAATGTCGTCGTTTTCTTCGTAAGCATAATCTTCTTCATCGTCATAATAGTCGCAATTCAATATACAAATATTGATAGTTTCAGTATTTTCTTCGGTCACAAATTCTGTTTTATTTTTGTATATATTTTCATACAATTCTTCATTTACAGCATCAACATTGATTTCATTTTCGTGTTCGTTATCATTTTCTTCATATTCATCAGATGATGCGTAATCGTATTCATCGTCTACATTTAACACGTATGTGTTAGTTTCATTATTGTAATGATGAACTCCGATTTCTCTAACCAATGTAGGTGGTCTAAGTTCTGATGGAAGATGGTTATAATCAGCGCAAACAGCAGTCATTTATTCTTTAATTTGTGTTGTGTTTAAGTTGAACTGCCTATTATATATTGACGGAAAAGTAATTCAATTTTATAAGGGTGCGTAGCACCCCTATGACCCCGTTAGGGGCGATACATATGACCCCGTTAGGGGCGATACATATGACCCCGTTTTATAAGGGTGCGTAGCACCCCTATGACCCCGTTAATGGCGTAAAAAAACAAATATAACATCCATTATTTGTTTTTTTTATGTATTTACATTTACAGTTACAGTTACATTTACAGTATCATAAAATCATCATCTGTATATACGTCATTTTCATATTCATAATCTTCATTTTTTGTTTCTTCTTCTACTTTTTCCTTTTCATTATTATCTTTTTCCTTTTCTTTTTCATATTCTTCGTCTCTTGCTTCTTCAACAGTGACTTCGTCTTCAACAGTGACTTCGTCTTCAACAGTGACTTCGTCTTCAACAGTGACTTCAGCGGTGCCTTCGGCTTCGGCTTCGGCGTCGCTTGCTTCTTCGTCACTGCTTTCAGTTTCGCGTTGTTGTTGTCTTAATTTTTTATATTCGTCAAACTGCTTTTTCACATCATCATATGTGTACTCATATTGTTGTTCTTCTTCATCTGCTTCTTCGTCTGCTTCGCTTGCTTCTTCATCGTCTTCTTCTGCTTCGCTTGCTTCTGCTTCAGTGACTTCTTCTTCATCCTCTTCTGTGCTTGGATAGTCAATTTCCTTATCTTCATCATCATCGTCGTCTGCTTCGCTTGTATCTGCTTCGCTTGTATCTGCTTCGCTTGCGTCACTTGAAATATAGTTATTACAATAATAATTTTCCAAATCTTCAATACGTTTATTCAATTCAACAATTTTGGTTTCAAAGAATTCAATATCATTTTCATTCTCAGCAGTCAATGCGTCAATCTTTTCATCCTTTTCTTTGAGTTCATTCTCTTTTTGAGACAATTCTCTTGCTTTTTCGTGAAGTTGCCCGTCCAACAATATAAGTTGCTTTGCCTTACGTTGAAGTGCTTGGTCTCTATCATAAATGACCTCATTGCTAATGTCAATTTCTTTGAGTAATTGTGCGATTGTATTACGCTGGTTAGTATATCTTTTATGCAACTCGTTATAAGACAATACGTCGTTATTTTTTTTCACAATCCAATATCCGTTTCTAATTTTGTTATTAAATGTAAAGAATGTTTGCTTATGTTTCCCAAGAATTTGTTTTTGGATGCCACGAGACATATCATTTTCAACCCAATCAAAATAAACATACGCTTTATAATTAGTCGTTTTTGCGTTTCTTTCCAAATCAACGCGTCTAACCAATCCTATATGCGCATCCTCAAATGCCTCCTTTATAAAATCTTTATTGGCATACTTGGGAAATACGACTGGAATATAGAATGATAAGTTGCTGTCAAATTGAAACATTGTTTGGGTAGTTGGTTTTCTTACAATATAGAGAGAAGATAATCTCTAATTCAATTTTTTGCAATATACACAATGTATATTTTTGACCTGGTACAGGCACAGACACATTACACCTTCGCACTTTTCAAGTGCGTGGTAACAGTTACCTTTGCACATTTAAAACGCCGATAAAGTCAGCGTTTTAAATGTGCAAAGGTGTAATAATTTGTAAATAATATTTTTATCTCTATATGTATAATGGAGGATGGCATAGACACAAAATATATAAAAATAGAGATAGATGAAAAAACGAGAGAGATTGAATTGGACGAGATTGATTTGAGTGACATAAAAATAGAAATAACAGACATTTCCGCGTCTACAACATTCACATATGATACAACAAAATATATGATTTCGTGTCCTCAACAAACGATAACCGACATTATACTAAAATGTTTGAAATATTCTAATGACGCATATGGTGTAAATAAAGACACAACACTAACTCACAAGTTGTTTGATAATAATATATTCAATCGTGTAGATTTATACTATGAGAGAATTGACAGTGATTTATTTATAGCGATACGTGGAACAGTCACAATGTATGATGTAATTAATGATATAAATTTCATTCAAGAAGAAATGGATATGTCAGATATAGAGAATGCTACTACGTCTGCGGCTGCTCTCGCGCCCACAATGAACGTCCATAAAGGTTTCCACCAAGACTTTAAAGATATAAAAAAATTCTTGAAAGATTTCATAAATGAAAATCTCTCAGCATATGGAATAACCAATTTATATTTTACAGGACATAGCAGAGGAAGTAGTGTTAGCACACTATCTGCCATATATATCAAAACAGCATATCCACAATTAAATGTATATAATATCGGTTTCGGATGTCCTAGACTTGGCTGCGAGGCATTCGCAAATTATTATAATAAGATGTTGAGAGATACGACATATTTATTCAGAGAAGAAAAAGACATTGTTACAAAATTGCCGATTTATGGATATTATGACATTATGAATCAATATATTGTTAGAAATCATAGGGTTATTTCAAAATATCAACAACCAGATACAGTTATAGAGTTTATGGATAGTGGTCTAGACCATCACAGATTGATAAATTATATGAATTGTAATTATATTCTTCCGAACGAATAAATCTCTCATATAAGCATCATCATCTGGCATACCGGTATCCAAATCATTTCATATATACGCGTTATTTTCAATTTATTTTTATTATTTTTATATGTAAAAAATGATAAACATTTTACATAAAATTGCCGCGTTTAACAAAACGAATCGTTCTCTAGTAAATGTATGTGAAAAATACAACAAACACATATTGGGCGTAGACCATATTGCGTTCAGGTCATTATATAAAGGAATGAATGTGTTTGACCCAATAATATATGAAAAAAAGAGTGAAATATACAAATTCCCAGAATACAATGTGAAAGCAAATGAGTATTACAAGATAAACAATTCAGTATCAAAAGATTACCCATTGCGTATATTTAGTTCTTATTACGCAGGTGAACACAGTCATAACTCAAGCATACGTAAAATGATTGACACATTAAAGAATAACGAATTCGGAGATATTTATTCATACAACGATTTTCTAAAAATATACAATTGGAACCAATATTTAGCATGGACGATGTTACATAAAGACACAATTAATCACATTGCGTTTCAGGTGGATGATATAGAAAAGGCAACAAATACAATGATACAGGATGGATTTACATTTTCCAAGACAAATGACAAAATATTGAATATCTCTCCGGATGGTAATTTGTTACAGTCAAGTCACGTATCTATCAAAAAACTTTACAAATTTACAGACGGACATTATAATGTTCCATATACATTTTTGGAATTTGTAGAGAGACGAAATGGAAGAGAAGGATTTTCCGAGTCAAACGCAAATCAAATTATACATAGCACGAAAAATATGTAATATATTATATTTGTAACACTTGTATTACTTGTAACTTTTGTAACATTTGCGTTTTACAAATATAAAAAGTATAAGATGTAAAAAGTATATGTCGTCGCATATACCAAAAATAAAAACAATATATAAAACGGGCGACTATACGAATCAAAGTTTCATTGTTTCAAAGGATGATAAATATAAATATGGAGAGATTTACACACCCTATTCTCTCATCAAACAAATGTTTAATCTATTTCATCCATCCGTTTTCAGTGAAAAAGATAAAAAGTGGTTAGATACCGGAGCAGGAACTGGTTATTTTTCCATCTATCTTTATAAATGTTTAATGGACGGATTATCAAAAGCAATACCAAACGAAGAAGAGAGACACAAACACATTGTTAGAAATATGATATATATGATAGAAATAAAAGAAACAAATATTGCGACATTGAGAGAATGTTTTGGCGATGAGGCAAATATTGTATGTGCCGACTATATACAAAACTACAAGACCGACCAAAAATACGATTATATTATAGGAAATCCGCCATATAATTCGGATGGCATTAAAAAGGTGCCTACAAATAAAATGATAGATAAGAAAGAGGAGGATGGAAAAACAATATGGATTTATTTCATTCGTCATTCAATTTCTCTCTTACAACCAAATGGCAAATTGCTTTATATTGTTCCGTCTATTTGGATGAAGCCGGACAAGGCAAAAACATATGATTTACTTACCAAATATAAATTGGAGAAGATTGTATCTCTCAACAATACAGAAACCAATCGTATTTTTAAAGGGAACGCACAAACACCTACGTGTTATTTCCTTTTATCTAATACAAAACAAGAAGACAATAAAATAGAATTGTATGATAAACATAGAGAGAAATTTACGACATATACTCTTGAAAATGGAAAACCAATCCCTGTTTCGGGCTCACATATTGTAAATAAACTCAATCCATTTGTAAAAAAATACGGATGTTTAAAGCCAATAAAAACCAATTTACCAAAAAAAGGAACAGAATTATCTCTCTATAAAGACGAAACACATCCATATCCGAATATAAAAACGTGTGTGGTTGAGAATGATATATCATCAAAGTTGGTTATAGAATATTCAAATATAGAACAAATTTATTCAGGCACACCCAAACTAGTTCTGGCGCATAAAATGTACGGGCTTCCATATTTGGATGCGTCAGGTGTATATGGCATAACCAATCGCGATAATTATGTATTTCACGGTATAGAAATGAAAAAGATGGAGAGATTAAAACAATATCTCTCTACAAAGACAGCACTTTACATATATGACGCAACACGATACAGAATGAAATATTTAGAGAGATACGCATTTGAGTTTATTCCAGATATAAACAATATACCTGATTTTCCAGAAACAATAAATGACGAAACAATCGCAACTTATTTCGGATTTGATGCGGAAGACAGAGCAGTTATAGCACCATTACAACATTTGTTACGACATACATCTCTCACTAACTAGCTATGTAACAATACACCGATGAAGATTTAAATCGGCACGCTATGCGTGCCTGTTAATTCATTTATCGGTAACGTTACCTTTGAATTTGAACGGCACAATGTGCCGTTTTAATTATTCAAAGGTGTAAAATAAAAACTAAAAATTGAATAGTTTTCATTGAATGTAGAGAGAATGATATACACAACAATAAATGTATGTATGCCCTTGCGACTACCCGTTTTAATTCGCATACGTGGAATGAAAATGTGCGATGGAGAGATACAAATGGCATGAACGGATGTATATATGGAACGCCTATGCCGATGAGCCCGAAAATATTATTGGAATCAACCGTATTTATGTTAGAAATGAATAATGATGAAAATAAAATAAAGGGTGTTGGAATGGTAACGAATATATTAAATGTAAAGAAATATCACAACATCTATTCTAATAAGAATTATAATAGATATACATACAAGAGTGAGTATAGAATAGACCGTAACGATATGTCGTGGAAAGAATTGGCATATATCACTATATTAGAGAATTATATATTTAAGACGCCAAGACATTTAAAGAGAGGTTCAGGTATTACGTTGGTTCCAACGCGAATTGTGGAAGATATAACCGTAATAAATATGAATATAAAATTTATAACGGTTTTTAAAGATATGTTTTCGCTCCACTATCCACAAACGTCAGTAGAAGCAGCAACAGTAAAAGCAACAACAGAAAATAAAAATAAAGATAAAACCACAGTATAGTATATAGTATATAGTATAATATACAAATTATGAATATATTGTCAAATACACTAATAAATACGAAACAAATTCGTGGATTGAATATACCACCACAACCACAAAACCAACAGCAGCAACAGAAAGTAGATACAGACGTGAATAATTATTCGGTGAGTGATATATTAACCATATTTAATTTAGTAGATGAACCAACTTTATTTCAAATAAAGGATGTTGCGAATAATTTAATTGCGCGTATGAAATCGGAAGGGAAGATGGATATGGCTGTTTTTTTTGAGAAGGCGAAGCAAAAAGTAATTGCCGAAATAGAGAGAGAAGATGAAGATAGCGATGATGATACAGATACGGATGTAGACAGCGAGCAAGATAGTAGTAATGATAAAAAGCACTATAACAGTTCTGCGTCGTCATTAATTGGAGATAATTGGTGGGAACAAGAAAGTCCTATAAAAAGCCAACATAGTCGTGAAGCGCCACATACACAGTATATAACCAATAAAAGCAAAAATGAGAATGCTAATAAGAGTTCAAACAGTATGATAGAATATGAAAAAAATATAATACTTGAAAAATTAAAAATGACAGAAAATAAGTTGAGAGAAATGGAAAAAGAGAACAAGAAACTTAGAAAACAAATAAAAATGTTATTGGATAAGTGAAACGGATACACATTTATTTTTTGTCAAATAAATGTATATATAAATGTTTCCAAATCAAATATGGAACCTAGAGAGAAATAGATTTGCACTGTTATGTGGACTTATTGGAGGCGTTATACCAAATAATAAATCCAATATTCATCCAGTTCTAATGGGATTTATTCTCTCTATATTAGCAACAAAAGTCATTTATGGAGACTATGATAACGGTTATCAATGGACTACAAATGACATTTATTTTGTTATAGTTGTTGGTGGGTTGGGGTCATTCGGTGCGTGGGTTTCATCTCAGCCGAATATAATATATAATAAAAGGATTTAAAGAATTGTAATATTAAATGGACTTAAAGAACATTCTCCGAATATTCGTCGTCATAATCATCATAAACACCTTCATTTTCAATCATATGGTTGCTTTTCATTTCAATATTTTCTTTTGATTTGGCTAACATAATTTCTTTCATATTGCTTTGTTTCAAAATGCAAAATGATGAAATCTTTTTCAATGACCTTTCAACTTCCGATTCGGGTAAATCGTGTGTTAAAAAATAAATAGTTTCAACCCATTTATCCTTTTTAGATTCGGTATTTTCCCAACCGGGATACTTTTCAGCCCACAATACATTAAATCGGCGACTTAGCATTGTTTCGGTTTGTTTAATAATTTTACGACCATTATCTTCAGTCCATCCATCCTTTGCGTCATTTATCATCCATTTAGAGTTTTTCGGGTCAGTGCAATGAATAGGTCGTTGAGTGATGGGTATTGGTTTTAAAGTATCAATAACAACATTTGAAACACCTTTGAAATACTTTTCTTTGCGTTTATTTACAATATCATCTATATCCATTACAAGATTTTTTGTAAAATGTTGTATTGTCATAGCGTCTTTACAGTGCTCGTTTAAAAAGACTTGGACGTTTATAGTATTGTTACTGTCTATAGTGTTATTAACTGTGTTATTAACTGTGTTATTAACTGTGTTATTGATATTAACAGTATTATTGCTATTACTATTGACCGTGTTATTTGAACTACTAATAGTTGAAGATATATTTGAAGTTATAGTAGGTATTGCTTCTTCAATTGCTTCTTTTACAATTCTTTTCATCATACCTTCTAACATTGGATTAGGATTAGTATTTTCAATAATAACATTTTTATCACTTGACAATGTAATCCCAAAAACTCTTTGTATCGTATCTAATATATTATTGTATTCATCGTTTTGTTTATATTCAACACATTGAGTATTTTTATTTTTACATATCATTTGGTGTTTATGTAAGCTTTGACGATGTTTATATGAATGATTACATACATCACATATGAAAAATTTCACATTGTTTTCAACGTTTTTAATATGTTTTATAGTTTTAAAATGGCGCAATAAATTTGACTTTACGTTACAGACATAATTACAATTTTCACATTTGTGACGATAACTCATTATAAAAACTATAATATTGTATATATAAATGTCTTTAAGCTATAATTAAAACGAACAAAAAGAACAATTTGTAAGTCTTTGTAAGTCTTTTTAAAAATCGGGCAACCATAAAAAGCAAAATAAACAAAACTATTAGCATTTACAGTAACAAAAAATATTTTTATGAAAATCCGGTTAAAAAACGATTAAGAAAGAGCAGTTTGTAAGTCTTTGTAAGTATTGTCGGATAATCACCCAAAAAATGAGACCATAAATTTGCTAGGTGATTTTTCAATGAAAAAATAAAAATGAGACCATTATGGTCTAAAATGAACTTTTTTTCAGTTTTTAAAAGTCAAAAATATTTTTTCGCAAAAAACACCCCTCAAAACCAAAAAAATCAAATTGACTTTTGAAAATGATTTTTTGTGACTGAGATTTTCATTTGTATATTTATGATTTATTATGTGACGATATATGGTTTAATTATAATATTTTAAATTTATTTGTTATTTTTGGGACAAAAAGGACACTTTGTAAGTATTTGTAAGTATGGTGTAAATCAAAATACATATAATATAAAATACATACATCATTAATGGTAATAAAATATGTTATAATCATAAAATGACATTAAAAAAAAGTCAGAAAATGACAGTTTGTAAGTATTTTGGAAGTATTGATGCGTTTTCAACTTTATCCACCAATAAATGAGACCATAAATTCGCTAGGTGATTTTACAATAAAATATTAATAATAATACCATTATGGTCTAAAAAAGAAATATTTTCAAGATTTAAAATGTCAAAAATATTTTTTCGCAAAAAACACATCTCAAAACCAAAAAAATAAAATTGACTTTTGAAAATGATTTTTTGTGACTGAATTTTTCATTCGTATATTATGGTATAAAATACATACCATAATAAGTGTTAAAATATTTATCTTCTTTTATGTGATGATTTTCTGCTTTTTCTAACTTTTCTTGACTTTCTCTCTTTTCTAACTTTTCTGGATTTTCTTTCTTTTCTAACTTTTCTAAATTTTCTAACTTTTCTAGATTTTCTATCTTTTCTATCTTTTCTAGATTTTCTAACTTTTCTAACCTTTCTGGATTTTTTACCTCCTTCATAATGTTCTTTTTCTTTTAAACCCATCTCTTCTAATATATCAAATAAAAGAGGAGTATTAGAATCATTATCACTCAAGTTTTCTTCATTTCGAATAAAAAAATCATTAATAAGTTCTTTTTCTTCATCGATGAATGTATCTATATTATCTCTATTAAATATTTTGGTTGCTATATTGTTAATGAATAGATTATTAATTTTTTCTTGATTATTTTCATTATTAAAATAATCATTTTTAAGCAATTCTTCAACAATAAGTTCTTTAGTCATATCTTCTTTTTTGAGTTTTTTATTGTCAGACATTATATAATATAATAATATAATTAAAATTTTTCACAACAAAAATCAACATCTGTAACATACGCAGGAACATTTCTCTCAATGCCAGTAAAATCAAAAGGTATTTTCCATTCCAAAGTTAGAGGAACAGTTGATGCGTCAGGTGATTTACTAGTCCAATTCTTTTTATTGAGAACAGCATATAATTTTTTAATCCTATTTTTTATTCCTCCGGCATCTCTAGGTGCTACATGTTTTACAGCCCATTCAAACATTAAACATTGACTTTTTGTTTGAAACCCATTAACAATACATAAATGCTTCCATCCAGGTCCTCTACCGGTCGTATATTTCGCGCCTCCAGAAATCTCTCCATTGTGTTTTCTTAATCGTTGGATATAGTCATTGGACATACCGGCATAAGTTGCGGATTGGTTATATATAATATAGAAAGTCCATGTGTCACTATCTGTCATATGAGTGTGTATAAGATATAAATCTTTATATTTTCTGTATTATATCGCATATGATAGCAAACGTATTTGTCGAAAAGTTTATAATTCGTCTAGCATAATAAGGAAAGTCTGATAATAATTGGCTAGTGTCCTGATACAAGAATGTATGAATAGTATCATTATACAAACTATTATGGTGTAATATATTTTTTATATACATTTGACAATTATTTTCAAACGCATCATATGAAAAGTATTTTAAATTTTTCAGTTTTTTTCTTGTAT
>Ga0214921_10009048_pt1 | contig 12708 bp, 10 predicted proteins | sample LL1505_MetaG_FD_177992 | JGI IMG/M metagenome (GOLD analysis project Ga0214921, IMG submission 177992) | Freshwater microbial communities from Lake Lanier, Atlanta, Georgia, United States - LL-1505 | ecosystem: Environmental > Aquatic > Freshwater > Lake | place: USA: Georgia | collected... | reverse complement strand
CATCCTCACCGGCTTTCTCGGCTCCGGCAAAACCACGCTGCTCAAACGGGTGCTCTCCGAGGCCCACGGCCAAAAGATCGCCGTGATCGAGAACGAATTCGGCGAGGAAAACATAGACAGCGACATCCTGGTGTCCGACACCCAGGAGCAGATCATCCAGATGAGCAACGGGTGCATCTGCTGCACCATCCGGGAAGACCTGCGCGGCGCTCTGCGAGACCTGGCCGAGAAAAAGCGCACGGGTGAGCTGGTCTTTGACCGGGTCGTGATCGAGACCACCGGCTTGGCCGACCCCGGTCCGGTGGCGCAGACCTTCTTCATGGACGACGAAATCGCCGAAAGCTATCTTCTGGACTCGATCCTGACCCTGGTCGACGCCAAGCATGCCGCCAGCCAGCTCAACGAGCGCCAGGAAGCGCGACGCCAGGTCGGCTTTGCCGACCAGATCTTCATCAGCAAGACCGATCTGGTGGCGCCGGCCGAGGTGGATGCCCTGATGCACCGGCTCAAGCACATGAATCCGCGTGCCCCCCAAAAAGCCGTGCACTTTGGCGAGGTCAGCTTGGCCGAGGTGTTTGACCTGCGCGGCTTCAACCTCAATGCCAAGCTCGACATCGACCCTGATTTTCTGAAGGACGATGCCCATGGTCATGACCACGATCACGATCATGGTCACGATCATGGTCACGAAAGCCACGACGACCATGTCCACGGCGAGCACTGTGACCATCCTTCGCATCAGCAGGACCATGCCGGACACGGCCACCACCATCACCATGACGACGATGTCAAGAGCTTTGTCTTCAAGTCAGACCGGCCGTTTGACCCGGCCCGCCTGGAGGACTTTTTAGGTGCCATCGTCAATATTTATGGTCCGCGCATGCTGCGTTACAAGGGCGTTCTGCACATGAAAGGCACGGGCCGCAAGGTCATCTTCCAGGGCGTGCACCAGCTCATGGGCAGTGACCTGGGCCCGGCATGGGGCGCCGACGAGGTGCGTGGCAGCAAAATGGTCTTCATCGGCATTGATTTGCCGCGCGACATCTTTCTGCAGGGCCTGACGCAATGCCTGACAGACTGAGTCAGGCCAGTTTGCGTCCGTCGCCCCACTTTGTCTCTCTTTTGCAACGAAGGCGTTTCTGCTTGAGGAAACCGCTACACTCGCGCGCCGAAGAAATACCTGACGGTCGACCTGAAGAGGGCGAATTGCATGCGCAGGGGCATTCCGCGAGAAGGGACAGACGTGAAAGCTACAGCTGGACAACCGAAGGCCGGGGCCAAGAAGCCCGGCACGACCGCCAAAGGCAAGCCCGCGCCGGCCCCTGGCACCAAGCCCGCGCTCAAGGCGCCCGTCAAACCGACGCCCAAGCCTGTGGTCAAGCCCGCAGCCAAGGCGGCTGCCAAGCAGACTCCGGGCCGAGCGTCTGCCCCGAAACCGGTCCCCGCCAAAACTGTGCCGTCCAAGCCTTCAGCGGCCCAACCGTTAACAGCCAAGCCGGTTCCGGCCAAAGCGCCGGCGGTCAAGGCCCCGCCCCTCAAATCTGCGGCGGTCAAAACTGCTTCAGCCAAACCTGCGCCGGCCAAGCCGCCGGTGACAACCCCAAGAAAAACCACAATGCCCCTTAAGGCCCCGGCGGCGGTCGCCCCCGCGACCAAAACGCCTGCGCCAGCGGCACCCGCCCGCCCGCCCGCCCCGACACCGGTGGCCACGGCGGCTGTGCCCGCCCGTGCCGGCCGCCCTTCGTCCCGCTTGGCGCAGCTGACGGTGCCCTCGATGGCGCAGTCGGTCGCATCCACGGCAGCCAAGGCCAGCTACACCCAAAGCCAGCCCGCGCCGCTCATCGTTCCCCCGCTCGCGAATTCCATCAAAAAAGACCCCAAGCTCGCCAACAACTGGAAATCAAAACCGCTTGACCAGCTGACCGACGCGGACATCATGGCCATGCCGGACGATGGCTACATGAATGAGGTGCAGTTGGCTTTTTTCCGCGCCAAACTCTCCGGCATCAAGCGTGACATCCTCAGCAGCGCTGGCGAGACCACAGAGCATCTGCGTGAGGACACCGTGGTGGTGCCCGACCCGGCCGACCGCGCCACGATCGAAGAAGAGCACGCGCTCGAACTGCGTACCCGTGACCGCGAGCGCAAGCTGCTGAAAAAGATCGAACAGTCGATCATGCGCATCGACGCTGGTGATTACGGTTACTGTGACGAGACCGGCGAACCGATCGGGGTGGGCCGACTGCTGGCCCGTCCTACCGCCACCCTGTCGCTAGAGGCGCAGCAGCGTCGCGAACTCAAGCAAAAGATGTTTGGCGATTGACAGCGCCCTGGCGCGTTTGCGATGCCCGGCTTGCGGCCCATGACAGTGCCTGGCAACCATCCTCCTTGGCTGGATCGGCTGGCCGGGTTGTTACTGCGTATCGGTGCACTCGGTCGTCCGGCTGCGGGCGACTCGCAACCAACTGACGGCAGTGCTGGCCGGCGGGCCTTGCGTGAGACCATCGAACGCAAGCGCCGAAACGACCTCGCGCGGCGGCTGGAACTTGACCAGCTGCGGTTGATCCTGCGGCAGGAGACCCGCTCAAGCGCCGGGCAAGGCGCGGCGGTGACGGGCTTTGTGCACAGCAGCCTGTTGCCTTTTTTACAAGAGCAGAGCCGCACGATCGAAAAAATCGATGCCGTAGAGGCACAACTGTCGCGCCAGTGGTGGAAAGGCCGTGTCGGCGGCGGCGCGGTAGAAGTTGCTCGCCCGTTGCGATCGGTGGCCCCGGCGGGCCAGCACGCCGCGCCAGACGAGCGGGCCTACGCCACCACCCGGCTGAGTTCCTCGGGCCACTCGGTCGAGCCCGCTGAACCCTGGTCGTCGGGCGACGCGGCAGCCCGCTTCAAACCCGTGGCCTCGCTTGCACCCTCGCCCAACACGATGGCGGAGCCCCGGACTGCGGTCCTGGCCAACCCTTGGACAGACAAGGGGTCACGGTCGGTCGAGGCAGCACTCGAGAAAGCTGCGCTGCGCTTTGCCAATGGTGACGATGGCGGCGCGCAAGCCTGTCTGACTGCGGTGTTGGCCAGCGACGGCTTCACCGCTGGCGACCCGCGCCCGGGCCTGGCACTGTTGGACCTGTTCCGGCTCACAGGACAGCAGGCCCTGTTTGATGCCGCACTGCCGGTCCACCGGCAGCGTTTTGCCGGGGCCCCACCGTCCTGGTTTTCAGTGCCGGCCGGTTTGCTGGCCCCGACAGCCCATGTCTGCGCAGCCACCTGGGTTTGCCCGGCCCGCCTGACCGCAGACGACGTGGTGGGGCTGCAGGCTGCCCTGGCCTCGGCTGTTGCACCCTGGAGCCTCGACTGGGACCCGCTCGAGGCCATTGCCAGCGATGCCGTGGCCCCTTTGCAGGCGGTGTTCGCACAATGGTGTGAGGCGCCGCTAAGTTTGTCCTTCTATGGCGCTGCCGCCTTGGAAGTGGCCATGCGGGCGCTGACGCCTTCGGCTGACGCAAACAGCCCGCTGACGGGCTGGCAATTGCGGCTGACCGCCTTGCGCTTGCTGGGTCAACGTGACGAGTTTGAGCTCGCAGCGCTCGACGCCTGCATCACCCACGCGATTGCGCCACGGCACTGGTCCGTCGCCCGCTGCCAGATCAACCGCCTCGTGGATGCCGACCGGCTGACGCCCGGGTTCGCTGTCCTGCCGCTTGGCCCGGATCCGGCCCCGTCGGGCGCCGCGCCGGCGCTGCGTGGCGAGCTGCGGGGGGACCGACCAGCTACTTTGCACGCGCTGGTGCCGGCACCTGCCGGGTCAGGTGTGTTGGTGGTGTCCTGCGCTGACCTGATGCGTGTTGATTTTTCAGCAGCGGGCCGGCTGCTGACCTGGGTCTCGGCCTGCCGGGAGGCGGGGCGCCAGGTCCGGTTCGATGACGTGCCCCACTTGGTTGCCGCCTTTTTCCATGTGATTGGCATCCACGAGCATGCCCAGGTGGTGGTGCGCTCGCGCTAAGCTTGATTTATTCTGAACTGCGGCCGGTACACGCCTTGTTTTCGCGTGTCTCAGCCTGAACTGGACACCCTATGGAACAATTTCACGGCACCACCATCATCAGCGTTCGGCGTAACACGCCAGACGGACCGCAAGTCGCCATCGGCGGCGACGGGCAGGTCACCCTGGGCAGCATTGTTGTCAAGGGCACGGCGCGCAAGGTGCGCAAGCTCTACCATGGCAAGGTGCTGGCTGGTTTTGCCGGGGCCACCGCAGACGCCTTCACCCTGTTCGAGCGCTTTGAGGCCAAGCTGGAGAAACACCAGGGGCACCTGGTGCGCGCCGCCATCGAGCTGACCAAAGACTGGCGCACCGACCGGGTGCTGCGCCGCCTGGAGGCCATGCTGGCAGTGGCCGACCGTGATGCCTCGCTGATCATCACCGGCAACGGCGACGTGCTCGAGCCCGAGCATGGCGTGGTCACCATTGGCTCGGGCGGTGCTTATGCCCAGGCCGCTGCCCTGGCTCTGCTGCACCACACCCAGATGCCGGCCGAGGACATCGTGAGGCGTTCGCTGGAAATTGCCGGCGAGCTGTGCATCTACACCAACATGAACCACACCATCGAGACCCTGCCATGACGCCACAGGACATCGTCGCCGAACTGGATCGTCACATTGTCGGCCAGGCCCAGGCCAAACGCGCCGTGGCCATTGCGTTGCGCAACCGCTGGCGTCGCCAGCAGGTCGAGCCAGGGCTGCGCGCTGAGATCACGCCCAAGAACATCCTGATGATCGGCCCCACCGGGGTCGGTAAGACCGAAATCGCTCGGCGCCTGGCGCGGCTGGCCGACGCGCCTTTCATCAAGGTCGAGGCCACCAAGTTCACCGAGGTTGGCTACGTGGGCAAAGATGTGGATGCCATCATCCGCGACCTGGCCGAGATCGCGGTCAAGCAGACTCGCAACAGCGAAATGGCCAAGGTGCGCGAACGCGCCCTGGACGCGGCCGAGGACCGGGTGCTCGACATCCTGGTCCCACCGCCGCGCGGCGAATTTGGTTTTCAGCCCGGCGGCGAGCCGGAGAGCGCGGCGCGCCAGACCTTCCGCAAAAAGCTCCGTGAGGGTCAACTGTCTGACCGCAGCATTGAAGTGGATGTGGCGCGACCGGCGCCAGCGCTCGAGGTCATGGGCCCGGCCGGCATGGAGGAGATGACCGAACAGCTGCGCGGCCTGTTTGGCCAAATGGGGCAGGGCAAGCGCCAGACCCGCAAGCTCCCCATCGGTGAGGCGCTCAAGGTGCTGACGGACGAAGAGGCCGCCAAGCTGATCAACGAAGACGAAATCCGCGCGCAGGCGCTGCAGATGCTGGAGCAGAACGGCATTGTGTTCATCGACGAGATCGACAAGGTCACCTCGCGCAGCGAAGGGCAGGGGGCCGAGGTGTCCCGGCAGGGCGTGCAGCGCGACCTGCTGCCGCTGGTGGAGGGCACCACCGTTTCGACCAAATATGGCCCGGTCAAGACCGACCACATCCTGTTCATCGCCTCAGGCGCCTTTCACCTGAGCAAGCCGAGTGACCTGATTCCTGAGCTGCAGGGGCGCTTCCCGATCCGGGTCGAGCTGCAATCGCTCTCGGTCCAGGACTTTGTGGCCATCCTGACGCAAACCCATGCCTCGCTGGTCCGACAGTACCAAGCCCTGCTGGCGACCGAGGAGGTTCGCATCGACTTCACTGACGCGGGCATCGCGCGATTGGCGCAAACGGCCTTTGACGTCAACGAGCGCACCGAAAACATCGGCGCTCGGCGGCTGTCCACCGTGATGGAGCGCCTGCTCGATGAGGTCAGCTTCAGCGCCACCACCCTGGCTGGGCAAACCGTGACGGTGGACGCCGCCTATGTGGACGAGCGCTTGGGCGAGCTCAGCCGCGACCAAGACTTGTCACGCTACATCCTGTGAGCTGCCCGGTCGCCTGACCGGCACAAGCCCCACTGAAACCGCGTCGATCGCTGCGGTTTCGGTTGGGCTTCATATTTCACTTTCACAACGCGCTCTAAGTTCTTAATTTAGAACAGATTTTTTGTCTGAATTACAGTCAAATCTGCTTCTAAGTCTTTGATTTTATTGGAGAAAACCAAAAAGAAAGCGCGTCCGCCTGTCGATTTCCCTGGCTTTTGCTGGTACAGTGCAAAAAAGTGCAATTAAGTGGTGAAAAGTGCATTTGGCGCTTCACTTTCCAGGTCGAAAATCAAAAGCAGGTGCAAGGTCGTGTTTCAAGGCGCTTCGTCATTGAGTCTGGATGCCAAAGGGCGCCTGTCGGTGCCGACCCGGCATCGTGACATCCTGAGCGCCACCGCTGCCGGCCAGCTGACCCTGACCAAACACCCCCACGGCTGCCTGATGGTGTTCCCGCGCCCGGAGTGGGAAAAATTCCGCGAACGCATCGCCGCGCTGCCGATGTCGGCCCAGTGGTGGAAGCGCATCTTCCTGGGCAATGCCATGGATGTGGAGATGGACGGCACCGGCCGCCTGCTGGTCTCGCCCGAGCTGCGGGCTGCTGCCGGCATCAACCGCGACACCATGCTGCTGGGCATGGGCAACCACTTCGAGTTGTGGGACAAGGCCACCTATGACGCGCAGGAGGCGCAGGCGATGCAGGGCACCATGCCCGACGTCTTCAAGGACTTCTCTTTTTGAAGGCCCGTGGTGACGACACCTGGGCTCCACACCACGGTCTTGTTGAACGAGGCTGTGGACGCGCTTCTGGGTGGTCCAACGGCCTCGCCCGCCTCTGCGCCAGCGGGCACCTGGGTCGATGCCACCTATGGCCGGGGCGGGCATTCCCGGCTGATCCTGTCTCGCCTGGGGCCACAGGGCCGGCTGGTGGCGTTCGACAAGGACCCGGAGGCGCTGGCCGCTGCGGCCAGCCTGACCGATGCCCGCTTTTCGATCCGGCACCAGGGTTTCGCCCTGTTGGGCGAATTGGCCTCGGCCAGTGTGTCGGGCGTGTTGCTCGACCTGGGCATCAGCTCGCCGCAGATCGACACCCCGGCACGCGGCTTCAGCTTCCGCTTCGAGGGGCCGTTGGACATGCGCATGGACACGACGCGGGGCCAGAGTGTGGCGCAGTGGCTGCAGCAGGCCGACGCAGACAGCATTGCGGAGGTGATACGTGACTACGGCGAAGAACGGTTTGCTGGCCCCATTGCAAAGGCGATTGTTGCTCGCCGGGCGGCGCAGGGCCCTATTGCAAGCACCAGCGAACTGGCCCAGCTCGTGGCTGACACGGTCAAAACCCGCGAGCCGGGCCAGAACCCAGCCACGCGCACCTTTCAGGCTTTTCGGATTTTCATCAACGCCGAGCTTGACGAGTTGCAGCAAGCCTTGACCGCCAGCTTGGACGTGCTCGCGCCAGGTGGTCGACTGGTGGTGATCAGTTTTCATTCGCTTGAGGACCGCATCGTCAAGCAGTTCATTGCCCTTCACGCCAGCGACCCGTATGACCGGCGGCGACCCTTGGCCACACCGCGCGCCCTGAAGCTTGAGGCGATTGCGCGGGTGCGGCCCGGGGCGGCCGAAGTCGCCGCCAACCCGCGTGCGCGCAGCGCCATCATGCGCGTGGCGCAAAGGACGTCCGCATGAGCCGCCTGAACCTGGCCTTGCTGCTGGTCGTGCTGATCAGCGCCCTGTACCTGGTGACTGTGCAGTACGAGTCGCGCCGTCTGTTCACCGCACTCGACAGGGCGGCGGCAGAGTCCCGGCAGCTCGAGACCGAACATGACCGGCTGCAAGTGGAGAAGCGGGCGCAAGCCACCCCGTTGCGCGTGGAGAAACTGGCTCAGGACCGCTTGCAGATGCGCTCGGCCACGCCGGCTGTGACGCACTACGTCGCGCGTGGCGCGGCCACCGCCGTCGCGCCAGCCTCAGCGGCAGGAGTCACCCCGTGAGCCGGAGCGTGGTCTACACCTCCAGCCCGCTGCTGACCAGCCGGGCCCCGGTCTGGCGCAGCAAGCTGGTGGTGGCAGCCATTGCGCTCGCCTTTGGCCTGCTGGCGGCCCGCGCGGCCTACATTCAGGTCATTGGCAACGAGTTCTTCCAGCACAAGGGCGAAGTCCGTTTTGCCCGCACGCTGGAGCTGCCGGCCAACCGGGGGCGCGTGCTGGACCGCAACGGCCTGATTCTGGCCTCGAGCGTGCCCGCGCCCAGCATCTGGGCGGTGCCGGATGAGGTGGACCGTGAGCCGGCCCGCCGGCAGGCCCTGGCGCAGCTGCTCCAAATGCCCATTGTTGAACTCGAGAAGCGGCTGGCTGACGTCGACAAGGACTTCGTCTGGCTCAAGCGGCAGGTGGACCTGGGCGTGGCGCAAGAGGTGATGGCGCTTGGGCTCAAGGGCATCCATCAGCGCGAGGAGTACAAGCGCCAGTACCCGGAGGGCGAGGCGGCGGCGCATGTGGTCGGCTTCACCAATGTCGAGGACGTGGGGCAGGAGGGCATCGAGCTGGCCTTCAACAAGGACCTGGCCGGGCGCCCCGGCTCCCGGCGCGTCATCAAGGACGGACGCGGCCGGGTGGTGGAGGCCGTGGGCGAGCAGGTCTTGCCGGTGGACGGGCGCGACCTGCAGCTCAGTATCGATAGCAAGGTGCAGTTTTTCGCCTACCAGAAGTTGCGCGATGCGGTGCTCGAGCACAAGGCCCGCGCCGGCAGCGTCGTGGTGCTGGACGTGCAGACCGGCGAGGTGCTGGCCTTGGCCAATTACCCCAGCTACTCGCCGGCTCGTCGCCAGAACCTCAGTGGCGAGCAGTTGCGCAACCGCGCCCTCACCGACACCTTTGAACCCGGCTCCACCATGAAGCCTTTCGTCATCGGTCTGGCCTTGGACAAGGGCTTGGTCACGCCCGCGACCATGATCCAGACGGCGCCTGGGCGCATCACCATCGGCAGCGCCACCATCAGCGATGCGCACCCGCACGGCCTGCTCAGCGTCAACGAGGTGATCCAGAAGTCCAGCAATGTGGGCACGGTCAAGATTGCCATGCAGATGCAGCCGCGTGACATGTGGACCATGTTCAGCCAGGTCGGCCTAGGGCAGAAGCCGCAGTTGCCTTTTCCGGGCGCAGTCAGTGGCAAGTTGAAGGCCTACAAGACCTGGAAGCCGATTGAGCAGGCCACTATGAGCTATGGCTACGGCCTGTCTACCAGCCTGTTCCAGTTGGCCCATGCCTACAGCGTGTTCGGGCGCGATGGTGAGCTGGTGCCGGTGACCATGCTCAAGTCCACCCAGCTCACCGGCGGCGTGCGGGTCATGGAGGCCGGTCATGCCAGCGCGGTGCGCAACATGCTGCACATGGTCACCAGCCCGGGCGGCACTGCGCCCAAGGCGCAGACCATGGGCTACTCGGTCGGTGGCAAGACCGGTACGGCGCACAAGGTCGAAGGTCGTGGCTATGCCGACAAAAAATACCGTGGCTTCTTCGTCGGCCTGGCGCCGATCGACCAACCCCGTATCGTGGTCGCGGTGATGATTGACGAGCCCAGCAACGGCAAGTACTACGGCGGCGATGTCGCCGCGCCGGTGTTCAGCGAAACCGTGCAGCAGACGCTGCGTCTGCTGGGCATCCAGCCCGACATGAATGTCAAGCCGCAGATCGTGGCGCAATCCGAGCCGGAGAGCTTCTGATGCAGCTCTTGCAGACACCGACCGAGGCCGCACGCTGGCTGCGCAGCCGCGTGCGCGGCACCCTGTGTACCGACAGCCGTCGCCTCAAGTCGGGCGACGGCTTCATCGCCTGGCCCGGCGCGGCCAGCGATGCCCGACGCTTCGTGCCCGAGGTGCTGGCGCGCGGTGCAACGGCCTGCCTGGTGGAGTGGCAGGGCGTCGAGCCCTTTGGCTTTGACGACGAACGGGTGGCGGCTTGTGCCGAACTCAAGGCCCACAGCGGGCCCATCGCTGCCGCTTACTTTGGCGAGCCGTCGCAACAACTGGCCGTGCTGGCGGTGACCGGTACCAACGGCAAGACCTCCAGCGCCTGGTGGCTGGCTCAGGCGCTCTCAAATTTGAAGCGCTCTAGCTATACGCCATGCGGTCTGATCGGCACTTTGGGCCTGGGACGGGTGCCGGCGCCGGGTGCTGCAGCCGAGCCCGGCGCGATGGTCACCACGGGCTTGACCACGCCGGACCCGGTGCTCTTGCAGCAAACCCTGCGCCGCTTTGCCGACGGTGGCCTGAGAGCCTGCGCCATCGAGGCCTCTTCTATTGGCATTGCTGAGCACCGACTCGCCGGTACCCGGGTTCACACCGCCATCTTCACCAACCTCACCCAGGACCACCTCGACTACCACGGCAGCATGGACGCCTACTGGCAGGCCAAGGCGGCGCTGTTCCGCTGGCCCGGCCTGGTGGGTGCTGTGCTCAACATCGACGACCCCCGAGGCGCCGCCCTAGCGCAGTCCCTGGCCGGGCAGGGGCTGGCGCTGTGGACCGTGTCATGCAGCGGCCCCGCCCGGCTCTGTGCCACAGACATCGAACAGGGTGCGCAGGGTCTGTCCTTTACGCTGCGCGAGGGTGATGCGCAGCACCGATTGGACACCGCGCTGATTGGCCATTACAACGTGGCCAACCTGCTCGGCGTGATGGCCACCCTGCGTTCGCTGGGCGTGCCGCTGTCCGAGGTGGCGGCAGCCTGCGCCCACCTGAGCCCGGTGCCCGGTCGCATGGAATGCATCACGGCAACCGGTCAGCCGCTGGCGGTGGTGGACTATGCGCATACGCCCGATGCCCTGGCCAAGGCGCTGCAGGCTTTGCGCCCCCTGGCTCGTGCGCGTGGTGGGCGACTGTGGTGCCTGTTTGGCTGTGGCGGTGACCGGGATGCCAGCAAACGCCCGCTGATGGGCGCGATGGCCGCTGCCCATGCCGACCGCGTGGTGCTGACCAGCGACAACCCGCGCACCGAAGCACCCCAGGTCATCCTGGCGCAGATCCTGCCGGCCCTGCAGGGGCAGGCCGGCGTGGTGGTCGAGCCGGACCGCGCCTTGGCGATCAACCAGGCCCTGGCCCTGGCCGCCGCTGCCGATGTGGTGCTGATCGCCGGCAAGGGCCACGAAGACTACCAGGAGGTGGCGGGGCAGCGCCTGCCTTTCTCTGATGCCGCCCAGGTGCGCGCGGCCTGGTCGCAAGCCGGCGCTGGAGCTTTGTCATGAGCAGCATGTTCACCTTACAGCAAGCCCAGGCCTGGCTGCCTGGTGCCCGGCTGGCGGGTGACGGCGCGGTGGCGGTACAGCGCGTGCACACCGACACCCGCAGCCTTCAGTCAGGCGACCTGTTTGTGGCGCTGCGCGGTGAGCGCTTTGATGCCCATGACTTTCTGGACCAGGCGCGCGCCCAGGGTGCGGTGGCCGTCCTGTGTCAGGCCGATGCCGCTGACCGGCTGGCCGCCGCCGGTCTGCCCGGACTGCTGGTGCCGGACACCCGGCTGGCCCTCGGGGCCCTGGCCGGCGCCTGGCGCGCCCAGTTCAGCCTGCCGCTGATGGCGGTGACCGGCAGCAACGGCAAGACCACGGTGACGCAAATGCTGGCCGCTATCTTGCGGGCCTGGAAGCCGCTGGCCTACCTGGCCACCCAGGGCAACCTGAACAACGACATCGGCCTGCCGCTGACCCTGCTGCGCTTGCGCGCGCAGCACGAGGTGGCTGTGCTGGAGCTGGGCATGAACCACCCTGGCGAAATTGCGGTGCTCGCTGCCTTGACGCGCCCAACGGTGGCGCTGGTCAACAACGCACAGCGCGAGCACCTGGAGTTCATGGCCACGGTCGCGGCAGTGGCCCAGGAAAACGGCGCGGTCATCCATGCCCTGCCAGCCGATGGGGTGGCCGTGTTTCCGGCGCGGGATGCCTACAGCGCCTTGTGGGCCGAAATGGCCGGTGCCCGCCCTGTGCTGTGCTTTGATCCGGATCCGTCCAGCCCGGCTGCCGATGTGTGCTGCACTGGTGCCCACTGGGCGGGCGCGGCCTGGCAGGTGACGGCGCGGACGCCGACCGGGCCGCTGCAGTACGCGCTGCACATTGCGGGTCGCCACAATGTGACGAATTCCCTGGCTGCGGTGGCCTGCGCCTGTGCCGCTGGTGTGCCTTTGGCGGCCATCGCGCAGGGTCTGGCGGCGTTTGAGCCGGTCAAGGGCCGCTCGCGCGCCCGCCAGCTCAGCGTCGCCGGCCACCCGGTGACACTGGTCGATGACAGCTACAACGCCAACCCCGACTCGGTGCAGGCCGCCATCGAGGTGCTGGCCACGCTGCCGGCACCGCGCCTGCTGGTGCTGGGTGACATGGGTGAGGTCGGCGACCAGGGCCCGCTGTTCCATGCCCAGGCCGGCGAGATGGCGCAGGCGCTGGGCATCGAGCAGGTGTTCACGCTGGGCAACTTGGCGCGCCACACCGCCGCCAGCGCCATCGGTGGCGCCAGCCGCAGCCAGCATTTTGACGACCTGGCCGACCTGCAAACTGCCGTGCTGGCCGAACTGGCGCAGCTGGGCAGCCTGTTGGTCAAGGGCGCCCGCTTCATGGCGATGGAGCGCCTCATTGCGGCCATCGACACCGCCCTGCAACCCCAGGAGGCAGCGCCCCATGCGGTGTAACCTTGCCCACAGGACCCTGTCATGCTCTTAAGCTTGGCCCAATGGCTGCAGTCGCTCTCGCCCGAGTTCGGCTATTTCCGCGTATTCCAATACCTCACCTT
>Ga0214921_10009047_pt1 | contig 12708 bp, 15 predicted proteins | sample LL1505_MetaG_FD_177992 | JGI IMG/M metagenome (GOLD analysis project Ga0214921, IMG submission 177992) | Freshwater microbial communities from Lake Lanier, Atlanta, Georgia, United States - LL-1505 | ecosystem: Environmental > Aquatic > Freshwater > Lake | place: USA: Georgia | collected... | reverse complement strand
TTGAATCAGGCAAGTCAGTTGCTCAAACTGCCAGAGATTTAGGTATTAATCACAATATCCCTTCATGGTTGGATAGAAAAATATTCAGATCCGAACCAATTAATCGGAAGTAATATGAGTAGCAGCAATAAAGCTGTTTATTTCGAGGAGAGTAAACGCCTTAAGAAAGAATTAGCTTTAGTTAAGCCAAGAGCGTGATTTGCTAAAAAAAGCTGCCGCGTAGTTTGCAAAGGAGTCGCGGTAAGGTACGCTTGGATAAAAGAGAATAGAAGCGACTTTCCGATTTTTGTTTTGTGCAACTTTATGAAAGTTTCTCGCAGTGACTATTATGATTGGTTAGATCTTTTGGAAAGCAGCGGAAGCTTTGAGAATAAGGAATTAAACAAATTGATCAGAGAAATATTTACCAAAAATCGCAATATTTATGGAACTCACAGAATTGCTGATCAATTAACAAAAAGAGATATTTTATCAGTCGCAATCGGATTGGTAAACTAATGGCTTTAGCGGGTCTTTGCTGTAAAACTAAGCGTAAATTTAGGGCTACAACTGATTCAAAACATAATAAGTTAATATCACCTAATTTGCTCAACAGAGAATTTAGGGTTATTAGAGCTGATACTTATTGGGTTGGTGACATAACTTATATTCCAACCAAAGCAGGATGGATTTATCTGGCGACAGTAATTGATCTTTATTCAAGGCAAATCATTGGCTGATCTATGCCTAACAACATGAAAGCAAAATTAGTAAATGATGCCTTAACCATGGTGATTTAGAAGAGAAAGCCAAAAAGAGGAGATTTAATTTGGCATACTGATCAAGGCAGTCAATATGCCTCAGAAAGCCACAGATCAATTTTAAAAGATCACGACATTATTCAAAGCATGAGTCGTAAAGGTGATTGCTTAGATAATGCGGCATAATTAAAAAAGTGTGGTACTAAAAACCTCATTTTCGCCAGTCTTGGCAAGACTCCGTAGAAATATCTTAAAAAAATTTATAAGTTGAGGTAAAAAACCTCTAAAAAAATGATTAAAAAACTGCGCTAAATGTGGTCAAAAAATAGCCAAAAAAAATGGTAGCGTAAGAGGTAAAAATAAGTTCAAATGTAGCTCATGTTTTTATCATTGGGTCGAACAAAGAGGTAAAAGAACAAACTACCTAAAAACCTACAAAAAATGGCTTTGCAGCCGCAGAACAATCTTGGAAATCTGTTTGGATCTTGATGTTTCTTACCCGAAGTTAATAAAAGAGTTCGATAAGCTTGATGCCTCTGAAGGCATGCGGGACAGCTCTTTGGACGATTCTTTTAAAGCAACAAATCTCCTAATCGACGCCACTTTCTTCGGGCGAGAATATGGCTTTTTAGTATTTCACGATTGCCAAAAAGTGATTTATTCCAAAGAAGTTAAAACCGAATCAGTCAAAGATTTAGGTAAGGAATAATCGCTCTCAAGGCAGCTAATTACAGCATCTCAAGTATTACGATTGATGGAAAAAAGGGATACATTAACAATATCAGAAAGCTGCTTGGAAATATTCCGATTCAAATGTGTTTGTTCCATCAAAAAGCAATCGTCAGAAGATATATTACAGACAGGCCGCGATCTCGATGCGGAAAGGATTTAAAGGACTTGATGCACCTACTCTGCAAACCAGAATCCCAACAAGAATTCATTGATCAGTTTGATCTCCTTAAAGACCAATATCGGTATTTTTTAAACCAGAGAAATGACCTTGGATACTACAGAAAAAGTGCTTTAAGATCTGTATTTAGATCAATTGATTCCAACATGCTTTATCTATTCATCTACGCCGACATTAAAAACTCGAATATCCCGTCAACGAATAATCATCTGGAAGGGATGTTTGGACATATAAAAGAGAGGATAAAAATACACCGCGGATTGGACAAAAATCGGAAGAAAAAAAGCGGTAAGATTTTTATTGAAAAATTGGGGGCAAAAGTAAGAAAAAAACCACCCATTTTTTTAATTATGCCAGAAGGGCGGAAATGAGTGATACGAACTTCATAAATGCCTCGTTGATTTCAATTTATAAACTTGATTGAACGTAGGGAATTAATTTAACAAACTCAGAAATTTTTTCACAAGCCTTTATTAAAGCTTGAGCCTTGTTAATACATTCCTGATATTCCGATTTTGGATCTGAATCAAACACAACGCCGGCACCAGCTTGCAGGTAAATTTTGCCTTCTTTAATCAAGGCTGATCTAAGCGTAATGCAGGTTTCCATGTCGCCATTGCTGGCAAAATAGCCAACGCATCCAGCGTAAAAACTGCGTTTAACTTTTTCAATTTCTTCAATGATTTCCATGGCGCGGATTTTGGGAGCGCCGCTCACGGTTCCAGCGGGAAAGCCTGAAACCAAAGCATCTAAAGCATCAAGATTATCGCGCAAAATTCCTTCAACATTGGAAGAAATATGCATTACATGCGAATAATGTTCGATCGCCATTTTCTCAGTTACATCCACCGAGCCTTCTTTGGAAACGCGTCCGACGTCGTGGCGACCTAAGTCGATAAGCATTAAATGTTCGGCTATTTCTTTCTCATCATTCAAAAGTTCGGCGGCAATTCTTTTATCTTCTTCTGGATTTTTACCTCTTTTGCGCGTTCCCGCTAAAGGTCGCACCGTAACTTTTTTATCTTTGAGTGAAACCATGATTTCAGGGCTGGAGCCAGTTAAAGCGAAATCATCAAACTTTAAATAAAACAAAAATGGCGAAGGATTTACTGAGCGCAAAGCGCGATAAAAAGCAAATTCAGAGATGTCGGAATTGAAATTAGAAGTGAATCTTTGCGAAGGTAAAACCTGAAAAATATCGCCGTCAGTGATATATTTTTTAGAATGTTCAACTGCATCGCAATATTCTTTTTCGCTATAATTTGAGACAAAATTAAAATCAGCTGTAACAGTTTTTGAGCTAGAAAAATAAGGTTGCATCAAGATTTTTTCAGCTAAAGAAATTCGCGCCTCAACATCTTCATAACTTTGTTTTAAAAAAGTCGGCGCACAAATTAAAACGCAGTCAAAAAGATTATCAAATACCAAGATAATTTGTGGGCGGATGAAAATGCTGTCAGGAATATTTAACTCATCTTTTAAACCGCGATTGGAAATTTTTTCCATCAGGCGAACCATGTCGTAACCTAGAAATCCAAAAATTCCGCCGCACATTGCAGGAAGCGCCGCTGCGCCATAATTTAAATGACTCCAATCGATGTGGGATTTTTTTATTAGCTGACGGAAATTGCCTAAAACCTCACCATTTTCTTGCACAAAATTTTGAGGATTTTCTGCAAAATCGGAATTGATGAAAGATTTTTCACCAACACATTTCCACACTAAATCTGGCATAAATCCAAGCACAGAAAAACGACCTTTGTTATTGCCATTTTCTGCTGACTCAAAAAGAAAATGATGACTAGGAAAAGCTTGTGCAACTTTTAATGAAGCTAGAACTGGCGTGATTGTGTCAGCGGGAATTTTTTTAAATAAAACGGTTGATCCCGTTTTATTTAATTCATTTAAAAACTCATCTTTGCTGAAGTTGTAACTCATTTATTTTGCCGCTTCTTCTTTTTTGCCTAAAAGTTTTTCATTAACTTTAACTGGATTTTCTTTGAGCAAATAAGTGTTAAATTCTTGTAAAAGCTCGGATCTGAAATCTTCAGCAGCTTTTTGTTTGACCGCTGTAAGTTGATCGGAATCAGTAGCTGGTTTTTTAATTTCGCGTAAAATTCCGATCATGATTTCCAAAGATCCGCTTGGGAAAGCCTCGGTTACTTGACCGATTTTCATGCCGAATAAATCATCCAAAAATTTATTTTGATAAGGAATTTGACGACCTTGAAAATTGATGTAGAAAACGCGCGGGAATTCACGATTTTTTTCTAATTTCAATTTGTATTTAGTCACAATTGAAGCAACTTGCGAAGGATTTGCTTTAATTTCTTCATCAATTTTTTTAGCCAAAACCAGTAAGGCTTCCTGCTTCTTAACTGCATTTAATTCTTCCGAAATTAATGTTTTAACTTCTGGCAAATCTCTTTCATGAGCAGCGTTAATTTCTTCAAGTTGTAAAATGTAAAATCCTTCTGAATTTTGAGCGTAGAAAACTTTAGAAACCTGTCCTTTTTTTAAAGCAAAACTATTATTAGCAAAATCAGCAAAACCCTTGGTTTCATTGACTTCAGCGCCTTTATCATTTTGACCTTGTTGATTAATTGTAACCGCTGGCGCAACCACGCCAAGATTGAATTTTTTAGCGATATCAGCCAGAGAATTTGAAGTTAAAAGAGCATCATCAATTTCAGTAATTTTTGATTGCAAAATTTTATCCTCTCTTCCTTCTAACATTTTTTGTTTCAAGCTGGTTTTAACATCAGCAAAAGCCATTGGTTGAGATGGTTTAATTTCATTCAACAAGAAAATGTGATAGCCAAGTGGGCTTGAAAGTGGCGCACTATATTCATTAACCACCATTTTAAAAGTTGGTTCAGCAAGTTCTGGAATTAAATCTTTTTTGGTAAAATTATTTAAAGTAATTGCCTTTAAATCTTTTTTTAAAGTTTCTTTGGCAAGTTTGGCAAATTCAGCTTGAAGCTTTGATTTATCTACTGCGCCGAGTTTTTGAGCAAATTCTTTAGCATCATCTTCTTTTTCAAAAAGAACCTGATAAAAATTTCTGCTTTCTGGCTTGATAAAAGCATCTTTATTTTTTTCATATTCAGCCAAAAGTTCGGCTTCGCTAATTTGTAAGTCTTTAGCAAAATCTTTTTTGGAAAAATGTAAGTAAGAAACTTTTCTTAATTCAGGAACGGCGTATTTCTGTTTATTTTTTTCGAAATATTTTTGCACTTCTTCGTCGGTTACTTTTTCAGCAGTTTTTACATCTTTCCCAGAAATTGTAATTACATCGGCAATACGTTTTTCTTGTTTAAAATTTTCTTCTTCCAAAAGCATCGCATAATTGATCGGAGCCGCCATTGACATCGTTTGAATAATCATTGTCGCAGTGATGTCGTTGGCAACTTCACTGACATATTTTTCTTCATTCAAGCCGTTTTTAGTTAAAAATTTCTTGAAAGCTTCGCGATCAAATTTTCCTTCTTTATTTTTGAAACTCGAATCCTTGGCAACCATTTCGAGAATCAGTTTTCTGCTTGCTTCAACGCCGAAATCATCATGAAGTTTTTCAATCATTATACGGTTTACGGCGCGACCTAAAACGTCAGATTTAAATTGGTCGGAATCCAGATATTTCATGGCTTCTTCGCTTTTACTCGTTACTAAAATTCTTTCCCGCTCATTTTGCATGCTTTTATTAAAGCTGTTTAAGCTGATAGTTGTATTGCCAACTTTAGCTACCCAAGAGTTAGGATTTCCTAAAATAAATCCGCTCACGCCGAAGAAAACGAAGCTTAAAACTAGGATCGCCAAGAAAATTTTAAAAAGGATATTGCCTGCGAGTCTGCGAAATATATGCATATTTAGAGGAAAATTAGTTTTGTGAATTAAGGATTTTTTTAAATCTTTTAGATTTCGCCAATTCATAAATCAATTGTTTTGGCAATTCTTTTGTCAATTTATACTTGAGAAAATTCTTCAAATAAAAAAAATGCATCGTTCCTTCACTTAGAGACTGTTAGCTAATTATTTTTATTCCATATTTAGTCCTATTTCGGCTTATTTTTTGGTAAAATTTCTCAAAATATATCCAGATATTTTTTAAAATTTTACCAAAAAAGCGCTCAAAATATGCCAAAATCTGTAATAAAAATAATTAGCTAACAGTCTCTATTTAAATCAATCAAACAAATGTTAATTGTACAAAAATTTGGCGGTACTTCCGTTGGTGATATAGGGCGCATAAAAAATGTTGCTAAAAAAGTAAAAGCCGAGCTCGACAAAAAAAATAAAGTTATCGTGGTAGTGTCGGCGATGTCTGGCGTTACTAATCAACTTGTAGATTATTGTAACCAAGTTTCATCTTTAATGTCGGATGAAAGTTTGGCGGAATATGATTCAATTGTCGCAACTGGCGAGCAAATTACTTGTGGTTTATTAGCTTTGGAATTGCAGTCGATTGGCTATAAAGCCAGATCTTTTCTGGGTTGGCAACTTCCGATTGCAACTGACGATGTTCATAGCAAAGCCAGAATTGATGTAATTGACGACGCAGCTTTATTAAAATCTTTAGAAGAATTTGATGTTGTGGTAATTGCTGGTTTTCAGGGAATTCATCTTGAATCAAATCGGGTTACAACTTTGGGACGCGGCGGTTCAGACACTTCGGCAGTTGCAATTGCGGCAGCAGTAAAAGCTGATTTATGCGATATTTACACCGACGTAAATGGCGTCTATACAACAGATCCGCGCATCACCGATAAAGCCAGAAAATTGAAAAAAGTTACCTATGAAGAAATGCTAGAAATGGCATATAGCGGTTCGAAAGTTTTGCAAACTCGCTCGGTTGCAATGGCGATGGCGCATAATGTGCGGGTAAGAGTTTTATCAACTTTTGAAGATGTTACAGAATCATCGGGAACAATCTTGGTAAATAATAATGAGGAAATCATGGAAAGAAGAGTTATCACTGGCATTAGCTATAGCAAAAATGAAGTTCATATCACGCTTGAAAAAATGCCCGATCATCCCGGTCTTTCAGCGGCAATTTTCGGAGTGTTGGCGCAAAAAGAAGTCAATGTTGATATGATTGTGCAAAATATCAGCGCTGACGGAAAATTTGTTGATATAACTTTTACAACCGGAAAAGAGGAAATTGAGCGCGCCCGCTTGGCAATTGAATCAATCAAGGATGAAGTGAAATATGCCGAGTTAAAAATTGACGATAATATTGCCAAAATTTCGGTAATTGGCGTGGGCATGATTAGCCATTCTGGCGTTGCACATACAATGTTTAAAACTTTGGCAGAAAAGGGAATTAACCTGCTTTTGATTTCTACTTCTGAAATCAAAATTTCAGTTTTGATTTCCAAAGAATATGGCGAACTTGCGGTGCGTGTTTTGCACGATGCTTATGGGCTTTCGCAATCAATTTAGCGACATTTAAAAATGCAAAATCAACCTAACGCGCAAAATCAAATAAACCAAGCGCGACCAAGTTTTTTTTCCAGAATAACAAGTGGTTTTTTTAGGCTTTTTCGAAGAAATAAAAATGATGCACAAGTATATCCAATTGAAGAAATGCCAAACAATGAAAATGACGGATTAGAAGAGATTCAAAAAAAAATGCTGAACGGAATTTATGATAGCAATGGATATGCTTGGAAAAATATTATTGGTGAAAATTTAGACCACAAAGAATTAGTAATAGAAAATATCGAAGACTTGATGGTAAAAAATATCAAACCAAGCCCAAGACCAACTCCAGAACAAGTCTTGAAATCTAGAAGAGATAATCAGAAATTAAATTATATCGGTCGTTAAAATTTTTAAAATTTTTTCATCAATTCTAAGCAATAAATTTCCGTCTATATCAAAATTTTCAAAAATTCCTTCAAACTCTTCTTCGTTGATTTTAACGCTAATTTTTTCACCCAAACGATAAGCTTTTTCAAGCCAAATTTTGCGTATGTTTTCAAAGCCAAAATCAAGCCAATTTTGGTAAATTTTTTCAAACTCGTTAAGAAAATTTTTTAATAAAGCTTCAGAAGAAATTTCTATGCCAAAATCTTTTAAGCTTGCCGCAGGAAAAATAGTATTTTCTGGCTTTGAATTAATATTTACGCCAATTCCCAAAACCACAAATTCGCAATTTTGGTGAGAAATTTTACTTTCAAGCAAAATTCCGGCAACTTTTTTTTGTTCAATTAAAAGGTCGTTTGGCCATTTATTTTGAACTAAATTTTTGGTCAGTTTTTGAGCTGCCAATCTTAAAGCCACAATTGCCACAAAAGAAATTTGCCAAATTTCTGGCACTAAAACTTTTGGCTGCAAAACAAGCGAAAAATAAAGATTGCCAATTGGTGAAATCCAATTGCGATTTTGGCGTCCGCGACCTCGATTTTGTTGGTGAGACATAATTATTTCGCCATGAAAAATTTGGCGCAAATCTGCTAACTCAAAAGCGTAAGAATTAGTGCTATTTAGGCTTTCAAATTGGTGAATGATAAAATTTTTGTGAGTGAAATTTTTCATCTGATAAAAACCAAATTCATTTCATCTGACAAACTTTTTTCAAAGCGATAATTTTCTTGACAAAATTCTTTTAAGTTTTGCGGATTGGTGATTTTATTTTTTATAGCAAAATTAGTCATAAGCCCGCGCGCTTTCTTGGCGTTGATTCCAACAATTTTTAGAGCATTTCCTTTTTGTTCTTTAAAAAAAATATTAATTACTTTTCCAAGGATAATTTTGGGATTTATCGCGCCAAAATATTCTTCTGAAGCCAAATTAATAATATGTCTTGCGCCAGAATCTTTGATTTCTTGGTTATTAAGTTCTTCGTTTAAATAATTTGAAATTTTATCGCCCCAAAATTGATAAAGATTTTTAAGGTTTAAATCTTGAAAAATTTTAAATTTTTTCAAATCAGTTCCCATTTCTAAGCGATAAGGCTGCATCAAATCCAGAGGTTTCAAAACTCCATAAAAGCCTGATAAAATTCGCACAGTTTTTTGGGCAAAATCAAAATCTTTTTTAGTAAAACTTTCTTTATCAATTCCAGCGTAAACATCGCCGTCAAAAGCCAATAAAGACTGACGTGAATTTTTTAGATTATATTTATTTTCAAAATTCTGGAATCGGGTAAAATTCAATTCAGCCAGTTTTTTGCTGATTTCCATTAATTTTTCGAGATCAGAAATGGAGAATTTTTTTAACTCAAAAGCCAGCTTTTGTGTTTCTTTTGCGAAGTGCGGAATTGTAAAATTCTCTACATCAAACTTTGTCTCGTAATCTAGTGATTTAGCGGGTGAAAGAAGGATTAACATAATGATTTCTTGCTTTTAAAATTGGGCGAGAATTAAATGCGCGTCTAATTCACATACCTTCCTAAATTTTCCTTTTAAAAATGACACAAGAATTACCTTTAATGCGCAAGGCAACCGCAGTTTGGTTAGTTGAAAACACTTCATTAACCTTCGCCCAAATTGCCAATTTCTGTGGTTTACACGAACTAGAAGTTCAAGGCATTGCTGATGGCGATGTGGCTTCGGGAATTATCGGACAAAATCCGATTTTGTCGGGTCAATTAACTCGTGAAGAAATCGCTCGTTGCGAAGGCAAAGAAAATAGCATTTTAACTCTAAATAAAAGCGCAGGCAGCCAAGTTAAATCAACTGGAAAAGATTCTAAATATACTCCAATTGCGCGCCGCCAAGACAAGCCGGACGGCATTTCATATTTGCTTAAATATTATCCTGAAATCACCAACGGCCAAGTTAAAAAGTTGGTTGGAACAACGGATAAAATGATTGATTCAATCAGAAGTCGCGCCCATTGGAACATGAAAAACATCAAACCACGCGACGTAGTTTTGCTTGGTCTTTGTAGCCAATCGCAATTTAACGATGTGATTTCACAAGTTAAATCAGGTGGCGCCGAAGTTGAAGAAAAGCTAACTAAAAAAAAGAAAGCTCCAAAAATCAAAACTCCAAAAGCTAAAAAACAATGACTTTAGAAATCGGCCAAACAGCACCACTATTTACTAATCTAACTGATGAAGGTTCAGAAATTTCTCTATTAGAATTAAAGGGGAAAAATGTAGTTTTATATTTTTACCCAAAAGACGACACACCGGGCTGCACAATTGAAGCTCAAGATTTTACCAAGAAAATCAAGGAATTCGAGGCTCTTGATTGCGTAGTTTTGGGTGTTTCTAAGGATAATAGCAAAAGCCATTGCAAATTTATCGAAAAATATAATTTGGCTTTCAATTTATTGGTCGATGAAGAAGGCGAACTTTGCCAAAAATATGGTGTCATCAAAGAGAAATCAATGTTCGGCAAGAAATATATGGGCATTGATCGCAGCACTTTCTTAATCGATAAAATGGGTAAGATTTTTAAAATCTGGCATTCAGTGAAAGTTAACGGCCACGTTGAAGAAGTTTTAAAGGAATTAGCCAAATTGGCAAAATCCACTTGATCTTTCTACTTTGATGAATAACTTGCCGCGCTCTTTTGTGCGCGGCTCGTTGATCGGCCCACAATTTTGACCACAAGATTGATCTTATAAATCCACGTTTCCAACCAAATTCAAATAAACTTTTAGGAGTGATAATGTCTGTAGTTTTAAAAGCAGAAAAAAGAGAGCTGTTTGGTTCTTCTGCGACTAGAAAAATCAAAAGAGAAGGCCGCATTCCAGCGGTTATTTACGCCAAAGATGGCAACATCAATTTAAGCCTTAGCGGTGAAGAATTTGAGCATGAATATTTTAAAGGAATCACTTTAACCACAGTTATTGAGCTAGATCTTGATGGCAAAAAAATTAAAGTAATTGCTCATAAAGTTGAACTTGATCCAGTTTCGGATCGTCCAGTTCACGTTGATTTCTTGAACTGCGATAATTCAAAAACAATTCGCGCTAAACCAAAATTGGTTTTTATCAACCAAGATAAATCTCCCGGTTTGAAAAAAGGCGGTTTCTTACACATAGTTCTTCGTAGAACTGAAGTGATCTGCGAAAATGCGGCATCAGTTCCAGATAAAATCGAAATCGATGCTTCAACTTTGCACGTTGGTTACAAAGTTAGAGCGGCTAATTTAAAACTTCCGGCTGGCGTACAATTGGCTAAAAAAGACAATTTTTTGATCGCAAGTATTGTTGGTCGTGGTAAATCGGAGGAAGAAACTCCAGCAGCGGGCGCGGCTCCAGCAGCGGGCGCAGCTAAAGCTGACGAGAAAAAACCAGCTGATAAAAAATAAGATTGGTTTTTAGGCATAATTAAAAAAGGGAAGTTCCTTAAAATGGAATTTCCCTTTTTTTGTATTCAAGCTAGATCCTGAATCAAGTTCAGGATGGCGGAATTTGTGTTTAGTTTGAGCGTAAACTTCCCAAATCGTCGTCCTGAACCTGATTCAGGATCATCTATAAAATATAAAATCTTATCTACTCCGCCAAACTTTTCTTCCCTGGCAATCTTGCAAAAATCGGATCGGTAATTTTTGTTGAAAGCAAAGTTGACAACCAAACTACAAAATAAAGCGGGAATGGAAAAGCGATTCGTGATTTATTTTTCGCCAAACCATTTTTAATAATTTTTGCACATTTTTGCGCTTCCATAATAAATGGCATCGCAAACTCATTCACATCTGTCATTGGAGTTTTGACATAACCCGGACAAATTGCATTTACTTCAATTCCCAATTTCTCTAAATTTCCACGCAATCCTTCGGCATAAACTCTAACTGCTGATTTGCTCGCCGAATAAGCAGGAGAACTTGGTAAGCCGCGAAATCCAGCCAAAGATGAAACAATTCCAATTTGACCTTTTTTGCGGTTTTTCATTTTTTCAATTGCCGGATGAATTACGTTTAAAACACCATTCAAATTAGTGGTAAAAATTTTTTGAACTTGCGTTGTTGCTTCAAGACCTTCTGAAGTTCCAGCTGAAATTCCGGCATTGGCAATTACCAAATCCAGCGCGAAATTCTCTTCGATTTTTTCAATCCAATTTTTTGTTGCTGCTTCATCGCAAACATCCAAAATCTCTAAATAAACATTTGCTTTTAATTCGGCACAAAGAGTTTTTGTGACTTGCAATTTTTCTAAATTGCGGCCGCATAAAAATAAATTTACTCCGCTTTCCGAATAAGCAACCGCAAGGGCGCGCCCGATTCCGCTGCCGCCGCCCGTTATTAAAATATTTTTAGGATTTTTCATAAAATGAGACCAAAATTTATAACATTTGAAGGAATTGAAGGTTCTGGAAAATCAACTCAAGTAAAAAAATTGCACGCGTTTTTTTTAGAAAAAAATATTGATGCAATTTTAACTCGCGAACCCGGTGGAACTTTTGCTGGTGAAAAAATCCGTGAAATTTTAATTGATGAAAAAATTGAAAAGTTAGAAACAAAAACTGAGCTTTTTTTAAATTTTGCTGCGCGTTTGGAGCATGTTGAAAAGCTAATCAAACCAAGTCTGGCGCAAGGAAAAACCGTAATTTCAGATCGTTTTTTTGATTCAACTTTTGCTTATCAGGGAAATGCTTTTGGACTTGATGAAACTTTGATCGAAGATGTAAAAAAAATGGCGATTTCTGATTTTGCGCCCGACATTACTTTTTTAATTGATGTCCCGGTTGAAGCAGCATTTGCGCGCATTCAAACTCGCGTCGACAATAATCGTTATGAAAAATTAGGTTTCGATTTTCACCAAAAAGTGCGTGATGGATTTTTGCAGCTAGCGAAGAAAAATCCGCGAATTAAAGTGATTGACGGAACCAAAAATCAGCAAGAAGTTTTTGTGGAAATTATTCAAATTTTAACCTCAATTTAAAATTAAAATGACAAAAAGAAATAAAATCGCCTTAGTCGGCGCGGGCAATATTGGCGGTACTCTAGCGCATTTAGCTGGATTAAAAAATTTAGGTGACATCGTTATTTTGGATGTCGCGCAAGGCGTTGCGCAAGGCAAAGCTTTGGATTTAGAGCAATCTTCAATCGTTGAAGATTTTGATGCGCAAATCACCGGAACCAGCAATTACGCTGATAT
>Ga0214921_10009046_pt1 | contig 12709 bp, 7 predicted proteins | sample LL1505_MetaG_FD_177992 | JGI IMG/M metagenome (GOLD analysis project Ga0214921, IMG submission 177992) | Freshwater microbial communities from Lake Lanier, Atlanta, Georgia, United States - LL-1505 | ecosystem: Environmental > Aquatic > Freshwater > Lake | place: USA: Georgia | collected 2015-05-28 | reverse complement strand
AGATCCCGCATGTTCCACGCAGTTCCCAATCGAAGGGAGCCTTTACATTCATTCGTTCCAACGGAAATCTTTATCGCATCCGAGCTCGTAGTTCCCAGTACATTTTTAGGTGTTGTCGATGAGCTTCCTATCGCCGTCGATGCTGCTGAAAATACTGGCGCAGAGGCATCCTCAAACGATAGCACAATCGGATCACTTATCATCGTCCCGGTACACCAATCCGTAATCATCGTCACAATATCGTATTTCTTCCCATTATTGCAATTCGCATATTCCTTATAGGTAAAGTCCACACTATAATTACAAAAATTATCAAATATAGAAGCCGTATCTCCATTCGGACTCGTCGACCCGTCACCAGGTAACAGATATCCAACCCGATAAATGCTCCGCAAATAACCCCGTAACTCTTCTTTCAACGCCGAACCCGTCGTCGTTGGTGCTGAACAGGTGTTGAAAACAATCATGTCTGCCGTACTTGTCGAATTGATATAATTCGTCGAGGTCGGATTCTTAACCCCATTCGTCGACCATACCGTCTGTCCATTTATCGTATTGTAGGCCGAACCACCGCTTATCACCGGTACCATCGACAAAGAAGGTCGCTTGAACTTAATCAGTTGTGTCACTGTCGTATCTGATCCTCTTAAATCAATCACATTAAATGTCCTCGTTATTGTCGCATATACGGTCCCTGTGGCTGTTGAGGGCGAGTTACCACATTCCGTGTAGTCAATTCGGTCGGTTACTTTTATTTGAATATTGCCGCTACATTCATCCGTTAACGAAAGAATCCCGTCTGGTGTGGCAGCTGCATTCTTATTCAAATTGCCAGTAAAATACTTATAGCTAGTGGTCTTCCAACTATCCTCCTTATTCAATACACTCGATATATCATCACACCATAACTCTACCTCTGAGGGCGCTGTTACAGCAGGTGCCGTGTAGTCTTTGGCAACCACTCGTCCTTGGCAAATTAGTAAATCGGGCGTGGCTGAATTTAAATCCAAATCAAGGTATACTCCATAAACCCAGCCTTGTTCAGGGCTTACGCCGTCAACAATCGCTCCGTTCGTAGGATTTAAATCGTTCACCTTGATGTAATATTCAGGACTAAAGATACAATCAGAAGGAAGTACTGCAGAGGTCAGCTCCAGAGAACTCCGGCAATTCGCTCCAAGACGAAGTTCTATTTTATCTACACAGGAATAATTACACAAAGAATATGGTAAAGGATACGCAAGCGTTGCGGGACATACCGCAGTAGCAACTACCTCATAATTTCCAGGCAAACAGGTAGTAAGTGAACTACTGGTCGCTCCACTTAAAACCGTTCCATTTCGTTTCCACTGGTAACCCGTAGCTCCGATTACATTTGCCTGTAATAAAGCTTTACCTGTCTCACATGTGGAACCTCCCGTATTCACAATCTCGCCAGAGGCAAGTCCAAAGTTGGAGAAGTAGCCTACGCGGGTGACCCCACCAGAAGACCCACTGGTAATACCAAGATGAAATAATCCAGAAGAATTAGTTACTTTTAGAGCATTTCCCAAGGTTATGATGGAACTTAAATCTACTGTAGAAATAGACCATGTAGTTCCAGTTACCGAAGAAAAACCAGCTTTTATAAGGTTTGTAGCTGTTGCATTATTAGTAGCAAAATTATTGATATCCACCGTTTTTGCCAAAACCGTAACTAAAAAATTTTGACCGGTTGGTGCTGAACTTACAACCGTTACCGTCTGAGAACCAGTACAAGTGAGTTGTGGAATAACTCCACCACCAGACTCATTCCCACTTCCTGATCCGTCTGAATTTCCACCTAATTGATATACTAATACTGAGTCAGAAGAAGTAATACTCAAAGCAGCGCCGGAAGCATTTTCTAAAATAAAAAATTCCCCAGGTCCTTTTGCTGATGTGGCAGTTCCACCATTTACCTGAATGGTAGTATTCGCATTAATAGGATAAACATGGACAACATCTGTGATAAGAGCTCCACCTCCAATTTTAATAGCAGGACTACCTATGGTCGTTAAACCTAAATTTCCCTTTGCTGTAATAAATTCCTTCCCAGCTAAAGAAGTAGGAATAAGTTGGTCGCCATTTAAGTCTGCACCTGTTCCATTAGCAAGATGACCAACAGAATCATCTGATAATGTTATTGCAACTGGTTTGTTTGAAGTAACTATGGTACCACCAAGTTGCTTCAGTCTACCGCTTGAAGTCCAACCAGCACCACAACATGTAGCCCAAGTTCCATCTGCTGTAATAACAAATACTTCACCTCTTTGCAAAGTAACATTAAAAGGCACTCCTCCTGTTGCTCCACCAACTAAGGTTAAACGTGGTGTAATAGTAATGATAGTATTATTTTCAGTTGCTACTATATATGCCCTATTTCTGGCAAACCAATTATTTGCATTTGCACCTACAAGTTGAGAGGTAATAATAAACTCTTTTCCAAGAGCATTTGATCCTTTTAATGAAAACAAATCATCATTACCTGCAGGACCCACTTCATAGTAACCTGATATTAACTCAGTGCTTTGAATCAATATTCCCGAATTATCAATACCTGCATCCCCAGAAGATAAATTTCCAAATGTTTCAACTTCATTAATTCTAGTTGTCAAATCTATTATTTGAACTCCATTAGCAGGAATATTAACAACAATTGGGGAAAAATTTAAAGCATTGGCAGGTTGTGAAATAGTAACAGTTGCTGGTTTATCAAATGCAGAAAGAACAAATTTAATAGGTCTATCTGTATGTAAAGAAGTAACTTCCGGTGCAGCGAACCAAAAAGTTTTATCTATCTGAGCATTTGCCTTTAGACTAAACAATAATCCCAGAAAAAGGAAAAAGATGTAATTTTTAAACTTAACCATAAGAAACGAATTATTTTTTGAGAACAATGCTCAAAAATTGTTTCAAATGATAAATGATGGATGAAAAAATTAAATTAATATTTCCATAATGTATTATTTTAAAGAAATTATAACTTATTATCTAAATTGTTTATAAGGAAATTTTAACCTGTATAAATTTTAAAATCAATAAGTTGCTTAAATTGGTATTTATCGCGGTCAGGAAATAATCGTAAAAAAATAATTTTTAAACTTTATAATCATTTTAGGAAAAAACACTCCACTTTAGGGAGATAAAATTTCTTGAGAGGATAGAAACAAAGAAAAAACTTTACTTGAACGCCCATAAATTAACGATATCAAACCCAAACAAAAGGAATATATTAATTAAATTTAGCATCCCTTTGTCTAAAAAAATCCTGCGATAGACAGATTAAAATATGCATACATATGAAAGAATATTTAATATGCATTTGGATTAAAAATGTTGTGAAAACCTAAGTGCATTTTAATAGGTTATTGGTATTCCATTTTCCTACCTCCCCTATTTGCCCGCCCGCAAATAGACAAAATATCAATCCTTGAGGCAGCGGATAGAGGCACCAACAGACTTATTGATGCCAAAGTAATAGTAGTTCCTCTTCACATAGGATTGGTTGTAGAACAGGTCGCGGTTCCAGGCGATGCTTGAAACGCCCTCGGTATCACTCCAGAAGAAAGCATTACTCCTAATATTCTCGAAACCACCACCACTATTACGATAACCACCTGGGAGGGCTGAAAAACCACTTTCATTCGTTGCCCCTGTATTTGGACTATTCCAATAGAAATTGCCAACGGATTTCATCTTACCACCTGCTACGTTTTCTCCACCTAGTACATCAGTCAAAGTGGTCCACTCTGCGTCAGTAGGAACGTGCCAGCCTGAAGGGCAGATTCTTAAAGTATCATTAGCTAGAATTGTTCCATTTGTAGATATCCCTTTTGCAGCATACCAATTGTATAAATAGCCATATTTGGTGAGGTTCGAAGGAGTTGCCACACTATCATGTGCATAAATGGTATGTGCTCCTATGGTTAAATTATTCCAGGTGGAAGAACTACCACCAGCGCCACCAGTGGCATCAAATGGTATCGCTGTGCCATTATTATATCTTCTCACTCTTAAATTCTCCTTTGTCCAACACTGATCACCAATCAAAACCGTATTATAAATGTTGCCATCAATGTCAGAAATGGTTGCTCCGCAAGGGGAGAAAGCTGGAACTGAAGTAGTTGCATCAGTTCCCCATACTGGCACTGGCTCAGACGCTGAGGACATCTTTAAAACTTGTCCGGCAGTACCCGGATTTAAAAGTACCCAGTTGGATCCATTCCAATACATTATATGTCCCTTTTGGAGTCCTGGGTAATAGGGAAATACGGTACTATTCAGCTTAGCATTAATTCGATCCGACAAGGAGGATGTGTCCGTTTTACTTAGCTTGGCGTTAATTCGATTTGACAAAGTGGATGTATCAGATTTACTTAGCTTGGCGTCGATGCGAGCTGACAAAGATACCGTGTCCACTCCACTCAACTTCGTTGAAAATCTCGATGTCAGGTTCAATAAACTGGTATCAGATAAACTGGATTTGGCATTGATGCGAGCTGACAAAGATACCGTGTCCACTCCACTCAACTTCGTTGAAAACCTCGATGTCAGGTTCAATAAACTGGTATCAGTTAAACTGGATTTGCCATTGATGCGAGCTGACAAAGATACCGTGTCCACTCCACTCAACTTCGTTGAAAATCTCGATGTCAGGTTCAATAAACTGGTATCAGATAAACTGGATTTGCCATTGATGCGAGTTGACAAAGATACCGTGTCCACTCCACTCAACTTCGTTGAAAATCTCGATGTCAGGTTCAATAAACTGGTATCAGATAAACTAGATTTGGCATTGATGCGAGCTGACAACGAGACCGTGTCCGCTGCACTCAACTTCGTTGAAAATCTCGATGTCAAATTCAATAAATTGGTGTCAGATAAACTGGATTTGGAATTGATGCGAGCCGACAAAGAGGTCGTATCCGCTCCACTCAGCTTCGTTGAAAATCTCGATGCAAGATTCAAAACCGACGTATCTGTTTTAGACGCATATAAAGCGTAAGGTACACTCATCAGTTCTTGTGTACCCAACAAAACATAATTATTACCTCCATTGAAATCTGCTTCCAGTTTTATGAAATGAGCTGAACTACCCCAATTAATAGCGCCAAATACCCCACTTAAAACTGTTCCGCCACCAATCTGTAAACTAATTAATCCAACTACATCCGTCGTTTTAGAATGCGTTTCAATATAAACAGCAGTCCCGGTAATCGTTCCTGATAATATGGAAATTTTCAAACTTACCGCACTATTAGATACAACCTCCCCATTCGTATTTCTTAAAACCGACTGGAAGTTTATCTTTGATGGTGCCTGCGAAATCCCTAATATTGGAAAAATTAATAGCAACATGATTCTTAAGATATTCATATTATGATTCGCATTAATTTTTGTGCGGAGAATGTAAAGTTATTCTTTTTTTAAAATAATTTTAATCCTCTTCTTTTAAGCAAAAAAATATCCTAAACAAACCAAGCGCGTGACGTCCTGATTCAGGGCAATTCTAATATGGAATCCAGACGATAAAAGGGCGTATGCCATTCGCACCTAAGGGATTGGGATATATTATTCAATATGAGATAATAATTAAAAAAGTACCCAAATATAAGTTCCAAAAACAAGTCCTCTCCCATTTTCCACCATCACATTAGTAATTCTGATACTAATATGTATCTTTGAACCTATGATAAGCATTTGGTTTAGCTGTCATACATAAAACCTGTTCGTTCATCTTTTTATCAAACCACGCCCATGGTTCCTATCGATAAAATCGAAGTAAGGAATTTACAAATCGAGGATTTTTCTGAATTACTTGCCGACTTAAAATCGATGCCAAACGAAGAATTGGCCGTTCTCTGGACGGAAGCGCAAATCTTAAAATTACTCAGCGTTTTTCCTGAAGGTCAAATCGTTATTTTGGCCAATGGTATCGTTGTAGGTTACTCTTTTTCCATCATTTTATCGATCGAACAAATGGAAAAGATGACTCATTTCAGGGAGATAACAGGAAATTTTTCCTTTTCAACCCACCATTACGAAGGGGACTTATTGTATGGTCTGGATACCTTTGTTCTTCCTGAATACCGGGGATTAAGACTAGGAAGAAGACTTTCCGATGTTCGAAAAGAATGGTGTGAGGAAAGGAATCTCTGCTCTATCATTACCTATTCAAGAATGCCAAAACAAGTGGGTGATGCTCTAAAATCACCTAAAGATTATATAAGGAAGGTAAAATACAAAGAACTGCAAGATCCTATTTTGGGATTTCATCTGGCAAATGATTTTCATATCAAAACGATATTGCCTGACTTTTTCGCTGGAGATAGAAAACAAGCTGTCAGCACCGTAATTTTAGAGTGGAATAATATTTTCTATCAGAAAAGAACACGTGAAATCAGCTACCGCAACAGTGTGGTCAGAGTGGGTCTTATCCAATGGCAAATGCGTTTGTTTTCCTCTATGGACGCCCTTTGCGAACAAATCGAATATTTTGTTGACTCCGTTGCCAGCTACACTTGCGACTTCATGCTTTTTCCTGAATTATTTAACGCACCTCTTATGGCAGAGTTCAATCATTTGAGTGAACCTGAGGCTATTAGGGAGTTATCCGCCTTTACTATTCCCCTTAGGGATAAGTTTTTAGAATATGCCGTTTCATACAATGTCAATATTATTACAGGCAGCATGCCGCTGATAGAAAATGGTCAACTGCTAAATGTTGGCTATTTATGTCGTCGCGACGGAACTTTCGAACGCTATGAGAAAATTCATATCACGCCGGCAGAAGTGGATTCATGGGGTATGGCCGGAGGAAATAAAATGGATGTTTTTGAAACTGATTCTGGTAAAATTGCCGTGGCTGTTTGTTATGACGTCGAATTTCCCGAAATGTGCCGAATTTTAGCCGACAAAGGAATGCAAATATTATTTGTCCCATTTTTAACCGATACCCAAAACGGCTATATGAGGGTTCGTTATTGTGCCCAGGCCAGAGCCATTGAAAACGAATGCTATGTGGTCATGGCCGGTTGTGTTGGTAATCTTCCACAGGTTCATAATATGGATATTCAATATGCTCAATCCGCTGTGCTAACGCCGTCAGACTTCGCTTTTCCTTCCAATGCTGTGAAAGGTGAGGCTACGCCAAATACGGAAATGACGCTTATTGTTGATATTGACCTCGATTTATTGAGAGAATTACATGAATATGGTAGTGTGCGAAATATGAAAGATCGCCGCTTAGAACTTTACGAAATTAAACCTCCTTCGTAAACTCAGAAGTAAGAAATCTATTCCATCTGCAGGATCTGTTCAAAGTTGATCAAAATCTTTATCGATTTAATTATTACTTAAATTATTTAAGGCAAACTGGAACAGATTGATGGAAAATTCATGATGAGTGAAGTGATTCTCGAACCTACCGTTACCATTGTAGATGAAAAAGATGAGGCAAAAACACTTAGGATTTTAGAAAAATCGGAAGCAACTTGTCTTATTTCAAATTCAGTGATATCGAAAATAATAATGTTGCCTACCATTAAAATAATAACGAATGAAGGAGTTGTGGCTTAGAATATCCACCCAGTGGACCATTATCAGGGGATTTTATTTGTTAGCCGGCTTATTTATCGCTTCTCAAGCGATCATTGAGGGTCAATGGTTTGGCGCCATTTTTGGCATCTACTTTACCTCTATGGGTTTATTTGCCTTCGGATGTGCTTCAGGTGCCTGTTTTGGTGGTGCCTGCGAAAAACCAACCGTTAAAAAAGCAGATTAATTCCGGCGTCCAAAAAGAAAGCATTTCAAACAATTCATTCGCTTGAAGTGCTTCTTTTTGGACACTTTTCGTTTACACAAAATATTTAAGAAAAATATACTTACATTTAGATAACCTAAATTTCTCATCACTCTCCGAACCCTTTTGCTACCAATATATTTATTAAAATTTCAATGACAAAATGGCAAAAAATATAACGATTAATGTCAAAGGAACAGATATTGTTCTTTTCAATAAAGGAAATGAAGAATTCGTTTCTATTACTGACATTGCGCGATATAAGAATGCCTCTGAACCCAAAGATGTAGTAAAAAATTGGATGCGTAGCAGAAGTACAGTAGAATTTTTAGGTCTCTGGGAAAAAATTAATAATCCTAATTTCAAAGGGGTCGAATTCGACTCCTTTATGTTTGAGGCTGGAAGTAATTCCTTCGTTCTTTCTCCTTCAAAGTGGATTGAATCCACAAATGCCATTGGAATAATCTCTAAGGTAGGTAGTGGTGGAGGCACTTACGCTCATGTAGATATTGCATTAGAATTTGCATCATGGGTAAGTGCTGAATTTAAGCTCTACTTGTTGGTTGAATTCAAGCGTTTGAAATCAAAAGAAAATGAACGATTAAAAGACGAGTGGAACCTACATCGCACCCTGAGCAAAATAAATTACCAAATTCATACGGATGCTATTAAAGAACATATTATTCCCGTTAGTATTACCTCAGAACAAACCATACAGATATATGCAAGCGAAGCAGATGTATTGAACGTGGCTTTATTTGGCAAAACAGCCAAACAATGGCGAATCGAAAATCCTAAAATTGTGGGAAATATTAGAGACCAAGCCACTTTAGAACAATTATTGGTGCTAGCCAATCTGGAAAGTTTAAATGCTGAATTTATAAAAATGAAGTTACAACAATCTCATCGATTGATTAAATTAAACCAAACAGCAATAACCCAATTAAAGGCAATATTGGGAAATATAATAATCAAAAAACTAAAATAATTATACATTTTAAAAAATTATAAAAGGATGTTCTTCAGGTGCCTGTTTTGGTAGTGCTTGTGAAAAACCATCCGTTAACAAAGCAGATTAATTACAACATCCTAAAAAGAGCATTTCAATCGAATGAATCGATTGAAATGCTTCTTTTTGGACACTTTTCGTTTACACAAGAAAAAAATAGATATTAACCTTATATTTAGGTAACCTAAATTTATCATAAATATATTTCCAATGCTAAGAACCATCGCTAAACCTACCCTTCTTCTTTTTTTCCTATGCTTTTTTTCAAAAAATGCAAATTCCCAAAACAGAGATATAAGTTACCTGTCCTCAGGTGGCAAATTACATCCCCTTCAGGCTATCATGGACATCAGACATTATACCCTTGTTCTGGATGTGGATATAGATAAAAAAACGATTTTTGGATCCACCGAAATTGATATGATTCTTTCAAAATCAACAGATACTATCTTATTGGATTTGGTGTACCTGCTGAAAATTGAAAAAGTTAAAGCCAATGATAAGCTGGTCAATTTTCAACACATTAAAGATAAAATTTATATAACATCGACTGGCGCTTTTCAGGCTGGGAAACAAAAAATTACCATCTATTACGGTGGTGAACCCCCTGTTGCGGTAAAACCGCCCTGGTTTGGCGGATTCACCTGGACGACAGACAGGAGCGGAAATCCTTGGGTGGCCATCAATTGTCAAAAGGAAGGAGGCCGGGTATATTTCCCCTGTAAAGATCATCCCAGTGACGAACCGAACGAAGGGGTCGATTTGTTCATTACAGTGCCAAACAATTTAGTCGTTGCCGGTCCTGGTCTGTTAATAGATACAAAACCCAAAAAAGACAAGAAAACATTCCACTGGAAAACAAATTACACTATCAGTAATTATTGCATTCTTTTTAACATTGGCAAATACGAAGTGATTAGCAAAGATTATAAAACCATCGATGGAAATATAGTACCCATCCAATATTATGTTTTACAAGAAGATACGGCTCAGGCGAAAAAGATCATTGAGCTGAAGGAGCGGGATTCCAGGGTATTAGAAAAATATTTCGGTGAATATCCCTGGGTTAAGGAAAAGATTGGTATCGCCGCTGTCCCAAATCCTGGCATGGAACACCAAACTATGATTACTTTTCAAAACAAATTTGACTATACTGAGATTGGAGGCCAGCCCTACTCTGCCAACTTATTTCATGAATATGCACATGAATGGTTCGCCAATAAAGTGACCAATAAAGACTGGGCACACATGTGGATTCAAGAGGGTATTGCCACTTACGCAGAGGCATTAATACATTTTGAACTTGGCGGTCAGGCTGCTTATGATGACCTTATAAACAGACATCGAAGATCCATTAGAGCTAAAAAACCAATGGTTGGCGGCGAGGAATTATCAGAAGACGAAACGTATAATGGAAATGATATTTATACTAAAGGGTCCTTTTTTATGCATTCCCTGAGATATGTGCTAGGTGATGAGATTTTTCTTCCAACCCTAAAAAAATTAGCCACTGATCCCAAATACACTTATGATCATTTTGTTACCACGCAGGATGTGGAACAACTGTTCAGCCAGGAGGCAAAACAGGACCTGAAACCATTATTTGATTTTTATACCCGCACAAACGATGTCCTCGATATCGCCATTAAAGAAGTGGGTGCAGGTAAATTTTCCATAAAATTAAATAACTTTTTCATGCCCCTACCCATGGATATTACTTCGGAGAAAGGAACAATGAAAATGCTTATTCCTAAGGAAGGGATTACCGTACAAAGCGCTTTTCCCCCTCAGGTGGATTTAAAAAACAATTATCTCAAAAAAATAAGCATTCAGTAATGAAATTACATCATGCGCTTATTTATCTCTTTTTTCTCAGTGGTAGCACATTGGTTTATGCCGATAAATATCCTAAAAATCATACTATTGATATCATTCATTATAGGTTTGAATTGAGCTTATCTGATTTCTCAGACGAAATAATGGGTAAAGCGACACTTCGCATCTTGTTTAAGACTGATGATTCAAAAAAAATCAGACTGGATTTGATAAACAAGTCGGACGCTAGAAAAGGTAAAGGAATGGTTATTGACTCCATTTATAGCCATCATGATAAAATAAAATACACTCATTCAAATGATGAGATTTTCCTGTTTTTTGATACCCCTCCAAAGAAGGATGAAAAACTTGACATCAGCATTGCCTATCGGGGAATCCCTGCAGGAGGTCTGAAAATTGGTCCCACCAAATATGGCGATCGCAGTTTTTTTAATGAAAACTGGCCAAATCTGGCACGCCATTGGCTTCCTTCAATAGATCATCCTTATGATAAGGCAACCAGTGAATTTTTAGTCAAAGCCCCTTCAAAATACAAAGTGGTATCCAATGGATTGTTGCAGGAAGAAACCCATTTGGATAAATCATACACCTTGACCCATTGGAAACAATCCGTGCCTGTATCACCCTGGTTATTTGTTTTAGGCGTGGCTGAATTTGCCGTACAGATGGTGGACGAATTTGAAGGTAAATCAATTCAAACCTGGGTATATCCTCAAGATAGGGAAAAAGGATTCATCGATTTTTTATATCCAACCAAAGATGCTCTGTCTTTTTTTTCCTCTTATGTAGGACCATTTGCTTATGAAAAACTGGCAAATATTCAATCCCCTAGTGTTGGTGGGGGCATGGAAACCTCATCTGCTATCTTTTATGGGGAAAATCTGGTGACAGGAAATCCTGATAACAAAAGGCTTCAAGACGTAGTTATCCATGAATTGGCGCATCAGTGGTTTGGTAATGCAGTGACGGAATCTACCTGGGACGATGCCTGGTTAAGTGAAGGTTTTGCCACTTATTTCACCCTGCTTTATCAGGAACATGCCTATGGTTATCAGGAATATATCAATGGTTTAAAACTGGCAAAAAGACGTGTAGATAATTACACAAAAACGGACTCCACTTTTAGTATTATCAGTGACCGCTCAGCAGAAAGTGGCATTGTGACAAATATACTTACTTATCAAAAAGGTGCATGGATTTTACACATGTTACGACATAAAATAGGTCATGTTGCTTTTAAGAATGGCATCCAAGCGTATTACAAAAAATATTTTAACGATACCGCTACTACGGATGATTTCAGGACTGAGATGGAAAAATCTTCCCAAAAAGATTTAAGGACCTTTTTTCAGCAATGGCTTTACCAACCTGATCCATTAAAAATTAAAACATCTTATGTTTACGATGAAACGCTAAAAGAACTTCAATTAAAGATCGAGCAAATACAATCCTCCGGTATTATTTTTGAATTCCCACTTGAGCTGGAAGTGTATAATCCACTACTGAATGGTACCACGTTCCATGAATTTGAAATAAAGGAAAAGACAACGCTCTTAAAAATTCCGATGAAACTGGCCCCGGGTGGAATAAAATTTGACCCGAGAAGCATTCTCCTTGCAGAATTTTTTTAGTTTGTTTAAAGGCAAATCATTATGACTCCTATGGTAAAAATGGACTAAATTTATCAACTGAAATTATTTACTTTACAAAAAATATACCCATGACCCGATTGATTGGCATGATAGCCACCCTCTTGTTTTTACATATCCATGTAAATTCAAATGCACAAAATGCAGATAAGCGATATTTTGAAATGAGGACTTATACTTGTAATCCTGACAAAAGACCTGACCTCATCAAACGATTCCAGGATCATACCCTTAAGTTATTAAAAAAACATGACATAGATAATGTTGCTTATTTTTTACCAACTAAGGAAGATTCCTATTCGCTTACTTTTATCATTGCCTATCCCTCACAGGAAATGAGAGATAAATTATGGAACGAATTTGGCTCTGACCCTAAATGGAAAAAGGCGGCGG
>Ga0214921_10009045_pt1 | contig 12710 bp, 10 predicted proteins | sample LL1505_MetaG_FD_177992 | JGI IMG/M metagenome (GOLD analysis project Ga0214921, IMG submission 177992) | Freshwater microbial communities from Lake Lanier, Atlanta, Georgia, United States - LL-1505 | ecosystem: Environmental > Aquatic > Freshwater > Lake | place: USA: Georgia | collected... | reverse complement strand
CTGCATCTCGATGAGTGCAGGGAAAAATTCACCAGTTTCGTTTTCGCAGATGCCAAAATCAAATGCAATAAAATGGGATATCTTGTTTTGCCCTTGAACCATCTCTTCAATAGGGATAGCCCTTTCGGTAAGTGCATTGAAATCAGGGTGGTTAATAAAATCGATGATGGATTCACAGGTCTGGATCATCTGCTGTCCAAGCTTTCGGTCTATGAATACCGGGGTCTCTGCAATCCGAAAATCAATGCTATCAGGATGTATACTGTTCAGGTCCTGGAGAAAACTGTCATATTTCTCCTGACTGAATGATGCGTTGAATTGTTCCCTGATCGATCTGATCATCTCATGTTATTTATGAAAAACGCTAAGGGTTGTTGAAGTGGGCAATGGCCTGCTCAATAAAATTGGGTAAGACATGGCTGTTGGTCATGCTTATTTTTTCAGGATCATTGAGTTGCTCAATCATGGAAGCCCATTTTTCCAGGCCATGGTTTTCAATCACTGTTTTTTTCTTGTCGTCCCGCTTCAAATACATGCTCATCCCCTGGGCATCGGCTTCAGGATGAAATTGTGTTCCCACCATAAAGGCATTGAACCGAATGGCCATGATGGCCCTTTCAAGGTCTACATGAGGCCTCTCTTTTTCAATACACAGAATTGATGCACCCATTTCCTTGATCCGATCCAATTGGGGTTGGATGACCTGGAAGTCTCTGCTGTCAACACTATAAAATGGATTGTTCAATCCTTGGAAAACAGGTTCATCCAGGCCAGCCTCCATCCTGTGCATGGGAAAAACACCAAATGCAGTGGACTTGCGTTTTGTTACCATGCCCAATCCAAAATAACGGCAGGCCAGTTGGTATGAGTGGCAGATGAAAAAAGCATATTTTTTGTTGATGTTGTTGGCTGTTTTGTTCCATGCTACCAAATTAGACAACCAGTTGAAATAGGCATTCTCCCATGTCTTTCCCTCACTTTCCAATGGACTTCCGGGCCCGCCTGAAGAAAGGTAGATGTCAAATTCCAATGAGGGCAATTCCTGTTTGTTGCGCACCTCAAATTCCTTCCATTCAAGCGATTGGTGATGATCTGTATGCATGCGCACCAACATTTCCCTGATGCACCGCATTCCCTCATTTTGTTGACCATCGTAGAGGTCCAATATGGCAATCCTGATCTTCTTCATTTCACCTACAAAGGTACATCAAAGGCTGCCAAGAAACTTGGATTCAATATAGGCAGCCACCGCCTCAAAACTATTGGTTTGTTGGTATACTTCCAGTTGCCTGTCGGCTCCGGTGCCTTTTTGCAAGATGGAGGTGATGCTTTTCAGGGCCTCCCTGCAGCCCAGCTCATCCACCACATCATCAATAAAATCAAGGAGTTCAAGTATCAATGCCCTGGTATTGACTTCCTGCTCTTTTCCAAAATCAATGAGCTTGTCATCAATGCCATAACGGGAAGCGCGCCATTTGTTTTCATTCACCAAAGCCCTTGGATAAATCATGAAATTCAGGTTGGCTGCCCTGAGTTTGAACAGCTTGGCACAAATGCACTGGAACAGTGCTGCGAAACCCACGGTTTCATCAACGGTGAGGGGCACATCACATACCCTGAATTCAACTGTTCCATAAAATGGATGCACCCGAAGATCCCACCAGATTTTCTTGGCGTTATCAATGCAGTTGGTTTTGATGAGCAGGTTCACATAATTCTCGTAAGCACTGTAACTGTCAAAATAATCTGGAATTCCTGTGCGGGGAAACTTATCAAATACCTTGGTCCTGTATGATTTGAAACCGGTTACCCGCCCTTCCCAAAAAGGGGAGTTGGCACTCAGGGCAAACACATGGGGAAGAAAATACCTTGCAGAATTCGCGATGTGAATGGCCATTTCCTTGGAGGGCATGCCAACGTGCACATGCAGACCAAAGATCAGGTTGGACCTTGCGGCATCCTGCATTTCATTGACAATTTCCTGGTAACGGATATGGTCTGTGATCAGCTGCTGGCGCCAGGTGCTGAAAGGGTGTGTCCCTGCCGCACCAACACTGAATCCCAGTGATGTTGCGATCCCATGGATCGTTTTTCTGAGGTTGTAGATATCATGCCTTGCATCTTCAATGTTCTCACAAACATCAGTACCCACTTCCACTACAGCCTGGTGCATTTCTGCCTTTACTTTTTCGCTGATGATTTTTTGTCCTTCAACAACGATTTTCTGTTCATGGCTGATCAGCGCTTTGGTTGAAGGGTCAATGACCATATACTCTTCCTCGATGCCGACCGTGAAATGTTTATAGTTGATCATCTTGAATGGTGATTTATTTGGTCAGTGGTTTCCCCGCTGCGCTTTTTTTAATATAATCTCCCCAGGTGAGGTTGTCTGCCCCTTCCCTTAAGTTGGTTGCAATTTCAATTGCATAGTTGGCAGAAGTTTCTACAACCCAGTCAAAGTTTTCTTGTCCAACACTCTTCAAGTCTGCATCTGGGGCTGGGTTGCAAAAATCAATCGCATAGGGAATCCCATCCCTGATGGCCAATTCAACTGTATTGAAATCATAGCCAAGATGATTGTTGATGTTCAATACAATATTTTCCATGGTCTTCAGCATCTTGGCTGACGGTTTGAAATTGGCGACATACCGAAGGTGATGCGGGTTGCGCGGCTCATAGGGCATGATGCGGACATGCTTTCTGCCGATACAATAGCAGCGGTAATATTCCTCAAATACAATCTCTTCCTGCAAAAGCATGACCAGTTGACCTGTTTCAGCATGTCGTTCAAAAAACTCATTCATGTCGTTCAGGCGATAAACGTTTTTCCAACCGCCCCCAGCAAAAGGTTTCATGTAGGCTGGAAACCCAACATAATCAAAAATGCCCTTCCAGTCCAGCGGATAAGCCAGGTTGGAAAATGATTCAGAAGAGGTGTCGTCTGGAAGCTCCCTTGAAGGAAGGATAACCGTTTTGGGAACCGGCACCCCAATTTTGGTGGCCAAGGCATTGTTGAAGAACTTTTCATCTGCGCTCCACCAGAAAGGATTGTTGATGACAGCCGTACCAGAGATGGCAGCATTTTTGAGGAATGCCCTGTAAAACGGAACATCCTGGGATATCCTGTCAATGATGACCGCATACCCTGAAGGGTCGCCCTGGATGACCTTGTCAATTTTCACCGGAGCTGCTGAAATACCCTTGATATTTTTTTCGTTGATCCTGTTTATCAATGCTTCTGGGAATGATCTTTCCTTGCCATGCAAGACCCCAATTATTTTCGTCATGTTATTTCTTGTTGACCTAAGTTAATGAATTTTATTTATGCCGTTGTATTTGTGATCCAAGTCCAATAACAGATTCCTTTGCCTATTTTTGTTCTCACTCACAACAGTGGTTTTTCAATGGGCGATGTTTATAGCTTCCAGGTTCAATCTGCTTTTCTTTCCAGAGATGTGAAAGTGGATGTCTATGAAAAAAAATCCTCTTGCCCCTCATCGCCCGTTGCATTGCTGCTGATCAATGATGGACAGGACCTACCGGCCATGGGATTTTCAGGTGTTCTTGATCAGCATGTTCACGTATTCTGCAGGCTGATTTGTGTAGGGATACATGCAGGTCAGGAAAGAAAACAGGAATATGGTGTTGCTGGGTTTCCTGATTTTATGCAAAGAGGTTCAGGTGCCGGGGCCTATGCAAGTTTTGTTCTTCAAGAATTGATGCCTTTGCTACACCAAAAAACAAATGCAGAACGGTTTGACAAAAAATACCTTGCTGGTTTTTCCCTGGGTGGCTTAATGGCTTTTGACATGGCCATTGATCATCCATTGCATTTCAGTGCTGTAGGTGTATTCAGTGGCTCCTTCTGGTGGCGTTCCAGGGCCCTGGAGGATGGTTACGAAGAAGAGCGCGACAGGATCATGCATGCAAAGGTGAGGGGATCTGCTTTTCATGAAAACAGGAATTTTTTTTTACAGGTGGGGGCGTTGGATGAAAAGGAGGACAGGAACAAGAACGGGATCATTGATTCCATTGATGATACCTTGGGAATCATCGCCGAACTGGAGAAAATCGGATACCGAAAAGGACAACACATCCATTATCTCGAAATGGCTGATGGTCATCACGATACGGCAACTTGGGGCAGGGCCATGCCTGAATTTCTCAGTTGGTTGAATGACCTGAAATAAAAAAGGCATTCCAAAATGTTTGGAATGCCTCGAATGATGTGGGCAGATTGCTTACTTCAGTTTGAAAGCAACTTCTGCATTTTCCCAACGGATGAAAACCTTGTTTCCTGAAACTTCAAAAGCCAGCTTTTCATTGAAAGAGGAAGATTTGTCAACCTTCACTTTTACCCTCAAAACATCTTCATCCTGCTTGTAGCTGAATGAACCCCATTGCTTTGGATTTTTATTGAAAATGATTGTCCATTCGTTTGCTTCAGGAATGGTGAACAAGGCATATTTGCCTTTGGCCAGTGATTGTCCTTCTATTTTGACGTCTGCATCGATTTCAAAAGTAGTGGCATCGTTGGCGCCTGTTCTCCAAACTTTTCCAAAAGGAACCAGCTCTCCCCAAATCTTTCTGCCTTTCACAGAAGGTGCACCATAATTGATGGTAACCGTTGCATCCCCAGCTTTTCCAGTTGCTGTTACAGCAGGGCTTGGTTTTGCATTTTGGGCCAGAACTGAAATGCTGAAAGAAGAAAACAGGAGGAACATTGTGCTAATGAGTAGATGTTTCATGTGTTTTTTTTTAATAACGTTTTGAATTTTGAATGGTTCAGTTGATCAACTGACGTCTGTACAGTTGAATGGTATTTTCAAGACCCAAATATAGTGCATCGCAAACAAGTGCATGCCCAATACTTACCTCGTCGATAAAAGGAATCTCCTGGATCAGGTAATGTAGGTTGTCCAGGTCAAGGTCATGGCCCGCATTGATTCCCATGCCCAAAGCCTTTGCGCTTGTGGCTGCTGCAACATAGGGTGCGATGGCGGATGCCCTGTCGGCCTTGAAATGCTTTGCATAGGATTCAGTATAGAGCTCGATCCTGTCGGTACCGGTGAGTGCTGCACCCGCTATCATGTCAGGATCAGGATCACAGAAAATACTGGTCCTGATGCCGGCTGATTTGAAAATCCTGATCATTCCCGTAAGGTAATCCCGGTGCCTGACGGTATCCCAGCCATGATCTGAGGTCAGCTGACCTCCCGCATCAGGGACCAGGGTAACCTGGTCTGGTTTTACCTCAAGTACCAGTTGCACGAATTGCTCTTCCCTGCAATTTCCCTCTATATTGAACTCTGTGGTGAGCACCTTTTTCAGGGATCTCACATCTGCATATCGAATGTGCCGTTCGTCCGGTCTTGGATGAACAGTGATACCCTCCGCCCCAAATTGTTCGGCATCCAGAGCAACCCTGATCAGGTCTGGGTTGTTGCCGCCCCTGCTGTTCCTGATGGTGGCTATTTTGTTGATATTGACGGAAAGGCGGGTCATTGAGGGTTGAAGGGGTTTAGTACCTGTAATGCTCCGCCTTGAACGGACCGCTCTTGGCAATGCCAAGATAGTCAGCCTGTTCGGTAGTCAGTTCATCCAGGACCACTCCAATTTTAGAAAGGTGCAACATCGCCACTTTCTCGTCAAGGTGCTTGGGCAAAACATATACGTTCTTTTCGTACTGGGCATTGTTGGTCCAGAGTTCAATCTGTGCCAGGGTTTGGTTGGTGAAAGAGTTGCTCATCACAAAGCTCGGATGACCTGTGGCGCATCCAAGGTTGACCAGGCGGCCTTCTGCCAACAAAATGATGTCTTTTCCATCCACATTGTAGATGTCTACCTGTGGCTTGATGGTATCTTTTGTATCACCATAGTTGGTATTCAACCAGGCAACATCAATTTCAATGTCAAAATGCCCAATGTTACAAACAATGACCTTGTCCTTCATGGCCTTGAAATGGGCACCTGTGATCAGGTCGCGACAACCGGAGGCGGTAACAACAATATCTGCCTCTTTGACGGCATCAATCATTCTCTTTACCTCAAAGCCATCCATTGCAGCCTGCAAAGCACAAATCGGATCAATTTCTGTTACAATTACACGGCATCCGGCTCCGAGAAGAGACGCAGCTGAACCCTTGCCCACATCACCATAACCTCCAACAACGGCTACCTTACCCGCCATCATCACGTCAGTTGCCCTTCTGATGGCATCTACCAATGATTCCTTACAGCCGTATTTGTTGTCAAACTTAGATTTGGTAACAGAGTCGTTCACGTTGATGGCAGGCATGGGGAGGGTTCCTTTGGCCACGCGCTCATACAACCTGTGCACACCGGTAGTGGTTTCTTCAGAGATTCCTTTTACGTGAGGAATCAGTTCAGGAAACTGGTCCAACACCATGTTGGTAAGGTCTCCGCCATCGTCCAAAATCATGTTCAACGGCTTGTCGCTGCTGCCAAAAAACAGGGTTTGCTCGATGCACCAATCAGCTTCCTCGATGCTTTGTCCTTTCCAGGCAAAAACACCAATACCCGCAGCAGCTATCGCAGCAGCAGCATGGTCCTGGGTAGAGAAGATATTGCATGAGCTCCATTTTACCTCGGCGCCAAGGGCAACCAGGGTCTCAATCAATACGGCAGTTTGAATGGTCATGTGCAGACAGCCTGCAACCCTCGCACCTTTCAATGGCTGGGATGCACCGTATTCTTCACGAAGGGCCATCAATCCGGGCATTTCTGCCTCAGCAAGCCTGATTTCTTTTCTTCCCCATTCTGCGAGGGTAATATCCTTAACCTTGTACGGTAATGCAAAGTCGAGTTGTGCGGTTGTTGACATGTCTTGTAAATTTTGCGCAAAGCTAGCTTTTATTGACTAAAAACCCTCATCAGAGTTGATTTTTCGTGAGGTCAAGCAGCATTACATAATCATCCAGAACATGGCCATGCTCTATGACAGTGACAATATCCTGTTCAATGGCAAAACCCACATGCTGGTAGAACCCAACGGCTGGATTTCTTTTGTGCACATTCAGCTCAAGTTCCTTGCATCCCCTAGGCATGCTATCTGCTGCAATGAACTTTAACATGTCCCTTCCAATGCCCTTGCCGTGCATGGATGGTTGGAGATAGAGTTTATGCACCCTGAACCGTTCGGGCTGGTTGGCCAGTTTCATGGAATAGGAGGCATAGCCGACTGCTTCTTCATTCCATTCGACCAGAATAAACTGATGGCCAGAAACTTCAATTTGTTCAGCAAGGGCCTCCGTACTGTACCAGGTGGCGAGCATGAATTCAATTTGAGCCATGGGAACTATTGATGGATAGACTTGTTTCCAGATCTCATCACTCAGTTTCCTGATTTCAGGAATTGACGCTATTGATACTTTGGTTATCCTCAGCATTAAATTGATTTGTATGTTGTAAAACTGATATGTTCAGGTGTTCTTTGATGGCTTTTTTGGAAAGGATGATGCCTGTTACCAATGAAATCATTGCCCCAAGGAACATCAGCACACTGGTTTTGTCTGTTCCTGTTGTATGGCTGTCTTGAAGGAACAGAAAAAAATCATAGGTGCCATGAAATAGGACAGCCCAAAAAACTCCGAAAAACAGTAAAAAACGCTCATTTTTTGCAGAAAAACGCGCTTTTCCCATAAAATAACCCATAATGATGGCAAAACTGGCGTGAGCGGGAACAGCAAGAAACATGCGCATTATGCCTGTCATGAGGCCATATTGGCTGACGTAAGCGATGTTTTCTACAGTGGCAAATCCCATCCCCACCATTACAGCGTATACAATTCCATCAAAAGGCTCATCAAACTCCTCTTTTCGGTAAGCATACCAGAGCAGCATCAAAAACTTCCAGATTTCTTCAGGCAGGGCAACAAAGCAATAGGCATTTATGACTATTCCGGTAGTAGTTTTGAAGAAGTCAGGAAACCTTGACACCATTGCAGCAGCTTGGATTTCCAGTCCTAAAGCAGGCAAAATGCTGAGCATTCCTAACAGAAAGCTGATGATGAGGTGTCTTCTGGGCTCCCTGTTGTACTGATCCTTGAAAATGATGTATGCGGAAATTGCCACTCCAGGGGCAATGGCCAAAATGAGCCAGTTCATGAAATGATTTGCATGAAGTTAAAAACTTATTGCTTTCAGAACCGGATTGTTGTATATTTTAGTTTTAGAAAATTGAGTGAGATGGCGGGTATGGAAAGAGAAGCTATCTCTTAAATTTAGTCAATTGCTTCAATTAAATAATTATATATCAATTTATTATGAGATGTATTGATAAAATTGTTGTAACAATATTTTTGTTCTTTCATGTCTCTGTTTCAATGTATGGTCAAAGATTTGGAGCCAATCCCTCATCAGTGAAATGGAGCAAAATAAAGGGCACTGCTGCAGATATAGTCTTTCCGGTTGGATTGGATCCTGAAGCAATGCGCGTCAACGCAATTACCGGATTATTGAACAACCAGGTTTCTGGCAGGCTGGGGAATGCCAGTTTGCGGATTCCCATTGTGCTGCAACCACTACCCACAGTTTCAAATGCCTATGTTGGATTAGGCCCCTGGAGGAGTGAGTTCTTTTTGTTTCCTCCTCAAGATGCCTTGCACCTGGGCTCAACCAGTTGGCTTGATAATGTGAGTGTTCATGAATACAGGCATGTGCACCAATATGCCAATTTTCGAAAAGGGCTTTCAAAATTTGCCTACCTGGTTGCAGGGCAGGAGGGTCAGGCATTGGCCAATTCTGCTTCAGTGCCTGACTGGTTTTTTGAAGGCGATGCAGTTTATACAGAAACCCAATACCTCAGCCAGGGCAGGGGCAGGCTTCCTGGTTTTTTTGATCCTTTCCGCAGTCTTTGGATGGCCAATAAAAAATATGGTTACCAGAAGCTTAGAAGTGGCTCAATGAAAGACCTGGTTCCCAATCACTATGCATTGGGTTATCTGCTGGTTGCCTATGGATATGGCAGGCAGGGGGATGATTTTTGGGCCAAGGTAACGGACGATGCAGCCAGGTTCAAGGGCCTGTTGTATCCCCTCCAATCAGCCATTAAAAGACATACTGGTCTCAAATTCAATGTGTTTGTTCATAGTGCTATAGATTCATTTCAATCAAATATGCCTGTAATGGCAAACCATCCCTCGGTTCAGATGATCAACAGGGTGGATACAAAAAGGGTGGTTGATCATCATTTCCCCATATGGCTGGGTGGGGATTCTGTCCTTGCCCTGCGCAAGGCATTCAATCAACTGCCCCATTGGGTGATTTTCAGCAAGGGCAAGCCATCAAGATTGGGTGTCAAGAACATTGGGGTGGACGATTATTATACCTACAAAAAGGGCTATGTCGTCTATGCAGGGTATATACCTGATCCAAGATGGCAATGGAAAGAAGGCAGTGACATCATCCTGTACAATATTTACGATCGAACGGAGCAGCGGGTTACCAGAGGCAAAAGGTATTTTTCTCCAGACCTGTCCAATGATGGCCAGCAGTTGATTGCAGTGGATGTTGCACCCGGGGGTAAAACCAGCCTCGATTTGATCAAACGGGAAACGGGTGAAATGGTAAAAAAATTTAAAAACGGGGACGATATCTATTTCAGTTATCCTGTTTTTAGCCATTCAGATTCAATTGTTTATGTTATTGCAAGAAAAGACAACGGTGCATCGGCATTGTTGCAATTGGATCTGGCCAGCGGCTCTTTTTCAGAAGAATTGCCCTATACCAATGCACCGATGTCATTCCTCAGGATCAGGGGAAACAAGCTGCTGTTTACCGTTTCTCAGGGGCAGACCAACCAGTTTTGGGAGCATGACCTGGTATCTGGTAAAACGGGTGTCTTGGCCAATGGTGTGACTGGATCCTATGCTGGAGACATCCATGAAGATGGCAAAAAAATTATCTACAGCAGTCCTTCAGCCGAGGGTGAACAGGTTTTTAGTGCTGATTATAATTTTACCGAGGCCCATCTCAGTTCATTAAAGCCAGCGTCTGACAAAGATCTGATGGCCGATGTCAACGCTTCCAATGATCCGGTAACAGCGTATAAAAAGGCTGAGGGACTGTTCAGGATTCATTCATGGAGGCCTTTTTATGAACAACCTGAGTGGAGCTTTAGCCTGTATGGTCAGAACCTGCTCAATACGATGGTTTCATCATACGAGTACCTCTACAACGAAAACGAAGGATCGCACCGGGTAGGCGTGAATTTGGCTTACGGAGGGCTTTATCCCTGGATTACAGGAGGAACCAATTATACCATGAACAGAACCTATAAGGACAGCAGTCGGTTGATTGGCTGGAATGAGTGGACAGGAAATGCAGGTATAAGGGTACCACTGAATTTCACTTCAGGAAAATTGTACAAGCAGCTGGATTTTTCCACAAGAATACATGCCGTATCAGTTGACTATGATAATAAAAATACTGTTTCATTCAAGGATAAGTTCATTCCCTATCTGCAGCACCAAATCAGCTGGTCCATGCAAACCCAGCAGGCTGTCCAACATATTTATCCCCGTTTTGCATTGGCGACCAGGTTGCAGAGCAGGATGGCAATAGGAGGTACCAATGCCAACCAGTTGTATTGGGGCTCACAACTGTATTTACCAGGGGTTGGTCGCAACCATTCACTGGTATTGGGTTTCAATTACCAGATGCGGGATACCATGAGACAGTATTCATTTTCTAATGGTTTTGCCATGGCCAGGGGATATGATGCCATCGATTATCCCCGCATGTGGCGAACTTCTTTCAATTACCATATGCCATTGCTCTACCCCGATCTTGGCATCGGCAACATTGTCTATTTTTTGAGGGTAAGGAGCAATTTCTTTTATGACGACATGCACCTGAAGAGTTTGAGAACAGGAAAGGTCATCAACTTCAGGAGTGCAGGAACGGAGGTTTATTTTGATACCAAATGGTGGAACCAGCAAAATGTGACCTTCGGACTGCGTTACAGCAGGCTATTGGATACAAAATTGTTTGTCAAACCCCCGAATCCCAACAAATTTGAGTTCATCATGCCGATTAATTTGCTGTCCAATTAGAACTCAACAATAAAGCCAAAACTTGGGGTGGAGAAGGCATCACTGTTTTCCAGCAGCAGGGGTATGGCATTGCTGCCATCCATCCTTATTGGATTTCCATCAGTGGTTGCGAATCCTGCGGTACCATTTCTTTTGAAAGTATATTGTGCGGCACCTGGCGTTTTGGCTACATACCAATTGGTGACATCAAGATACAGATCAAGGGTAAACTTGTTGAAATTCCATTTTTTGTCTATCCTGACGTCGCTGGCATGGAAGGCATCCAGCCGCAGAGAATTGTAGTTCCTGTTGTCAAGGATACCTGTTCCTTGTGTGAGATAATTCAAGCGTGATGCGGTCATGTCGAAAGGTGTATAGGGAGCAGCACCCTGGTACCTGAATTTCAGGCCAAGTTCCCAGTTTCTTTTGAATTTATAGCCCCAGGTAAGGCTGACCAAATGGCGGTTGTCCCAACTGGCAGGAATATAACTTCCCTTAGAATCGGTAAACTTTGAATGGTAAAACGTATAACTGAGGATACCAAAGAAACGCTTGGTCAATTTTTTTTGTGCAAGGAATTCAATACCATAAGCCTTACCCTTCCCATTCTGTGCGATGGGTTCATTGCCAATGCTGCCAAACTCTGTCCCTTTGTTGGCAAGGCTCACCCCATCAAGCAAACTGACAGGATAATTGGAATATCCCTTGTAAAAACCTTCAAGCGTAAAGCGCAATGAATTGCTGGGCATGTGTTCTATGCCAGCAACATAGTGGGTGCTGCTGATGTATTTGCCAGGGTTTGAATTGATAGTTTGCATAGGATTGCTGTAGGCCAATTGTGTATAAGCAGGAAGCTTGTGGTATTGGCCTATGCTTGCATTCAGGTTGGTCTTGCTTGTGGCAGCATAGCTGAAAGAAAGGCGAGGGGAGAATTGTTTGAAAGGGTTGGCCTCGCTGTTCCCCAGACTGTTTCCATCGATACGGGTACCCAAACTGACAGCTATTCTTTCATTCATGATTCTTTTGCTCAGTTGAACGAAAGCGCCATATTTCAGGAAGTCAACCTTGTTGGCACTGCTGATGGTCACCGCTGGCTGAATGATGGTACCTGCACTATTTTTAACCGCTTTTCTGTATACATTGAAATAGCTGTTGTCAAAATCAACATACTGCGCACTGGCGCCGTAACTGAGTTTTACCCCATTGACGGTTGTACTGGCATCGAAACGGAGCTTGTTTTCGGTTTCGGTACTGTTGGTCAGCAGCGTTCTGGTGGCATTGCTCGGATTGTCATTGTCCTCGTATTTGTCCGCCTGGTTGTTCAGGGTATTTCGGCTCAGGGCAAGGTTCCAATATCCATTGGAGATGAGTTTTTTAAGGCTTGCTCCAACCGTGTAATTCCATTGGTTGATCATGGGATTGGAGTTGATGACGTATAGTTTTTCATCGCTGGCCTCTTTTGGCGCCGCAAATTTAAATTCATCAATAGCACCAATGCCCATGAAACTCAGGGTGGTCTTGTCGTTGATCCTTGTGGTTGTTTTGAATTGGTAATCCCAATAGTTGGGCCTGATGGGAAGATCGATTGCTTCAAACAAGAGTTGAAGGTAACTCCTCCTGATGGAAGCCAGGTAAGTTGTTTTTTTAGACAAAGGG
>Ga0214921_10009043_pt1 | contig 12710 bp, 13 predicted proteins | sample LL1505_MetaG_FD_177992 | JGI IMG/M metagenome (GOLD analysis project Ga0214921, IMG submission 177992) | Freshwater microbial communities from Lake Lanier, Atlanta, Georgia, United States - LL-1505 | ecosystem: Environmental > Aquatic > Freshwater > Lake | place: USA: Georgia | collected... | reverse complement strand
GGGCGTTTCGGCAGCTGCACTCGGCTTCGCCTGTTTGCTGCCGATGTACTTGATGCGCGGCATGGCCGCGGGTGACGTCAAGTTGATGGCGGCGACGGGTACGTGGTTGTCGGTGCCTTTGGCATTGATGGCAACCGGCGCAAGCGTCGCCGCAGGCGCCGTCATCGCGATCGCGCACCTGCTGTGGAACAGCGGCGCACGCGGCATCGCGTACGCGCCGGCCATCGCTCTCGGCACTCTGATCACGATTTTTTTGGCCTGATCTTTCGAGGCTCATTCGCATGAATTTCAGAACGCGCAGCAGCGCCATCCTGGTCGCTGTTTCATTGTTGTTCGCCGGCATTGCCGCGGTGCTCGCCAATCGCTGGATGAATGAACGGACGGCGGCCGTCGAGGCGACGCGGCCGCGCACGACGCGGGTCGTGGTCGCCGCCACGGACATTCCGTTCGGCACGTCGATCGAAGCACGTCACCTCGCCAGCGTCGACATGCTGGTGAATGCCGTTACGAGCGGCTCGTACTCGCAACCTTCCGTCGTGATCGGCAAAGTTGCGCGATCCGACATCTATGCAGGCGAGATGCTGCTCGAGCGCCGGGTCGTGGCGCGCGGCGAGGGCAGCACGCTCGCGGCCGTGGTCTCGCCGAACATGCGCGCGGTGACCGTGCGCGTCGACGATGTCGTCGGCGTCGCGGGATTCCTGTTGCCCGGCAACCGCGTCGACGTCGTGGCGGCGCGCGAAGAAAATCGCAAGGCGTACGCCGAAACCATTCTCGACGACGTGCGCGTACTGGCGGTCGATCAAGTCTCGAACGCCGACAAAAACGCACCGATGGTCGTGCGTGCGGTCACTCTGGAGGTGACCCCGGAAGGCGCGCTCGCCATTGCGCGTGCGCGACAACTCGGCTCGTTGCAACTCACCTTGCGCAACCCGCACGAAGGCGCCGCTGCCGGCGTGATTCGCACGGCCGAAGTGCCGCTTGCGCCGCTGCCGCCGATCGAAATCGCGCCGCCGCGACCCATGCCGGTTGCACGGCATGGCGTCGCTGCCATGCCGCGCGTCACCGTGATCCGCGGGACCGTCGTCTCGCAAACCGCCGAATGAACGATTCCCGAGGTTCGAAGATGAAACGAGATGCATCATTGACGTTGCGCCGCTATCTGCCGGCGCTGGCCGTAGCAGTCACCCTCTGGTGCAGCGCACGCGCGCCAGCTGCCGTGGCGTACGACAGTTTCGATACGCCGACCGAAACGATCCGGTTGCCGCTATTCCAATCGCGCATCATCACCTTGAACGCACCGGCGGCGCGCGTGTCGGTGGCGAATCCGGATGTCGCCGACATCGTGGTCATCAGTCCCACCGAGTTCTACATCCTCGCGAAGGACATCGGTGCGACCAATCTTCTGGTTTGGGAGCGCGACTCCAGGATTCGATCCACGCGGCAGATCGAGATCACCCACGATCTCGAGGGGCTGAAAGCGAAACTGTACGAATTGATCCCGGGCAATACCGTCGAGGTGCGTTCGGCACAGCGGTCGATCGTGCTTTCCGGCACTGTGCCGAGTGCGATCGCGATGAGCGCCGCAGTGCGCGTCGCCGAGGGATATCTGGCGCAAATCATCTCGCGCAAAGGTCAGCAGTTCGAACAGGAGACGGCATCGCGCCGCGAAGACCGCAGCGTCGGGTCGGTGATCAACCTGCTCGAAATCGCCGGTGCGCAACAGGTGATGCTGGAGGTGAAGGTCGCCGAAATATCCCGCACCGAGCTCAAGCGTCTCGAGCCCAACTTCAATGCCTTTGGTCGCAACGGCAACTGGAGTTTCGGCGGCGTCAACGGCGGCGCATCGTTCCCCGACGCGATTTTCGGTACCGAAGGGCTGCGTGCACCGGTGATCGGTGGCGCAAGCAATCTGCCGGTCGGTCCTGCCGCCGACGAGTTTCGGCCCAATGATCTTCTGATCCAGAACCAGGGCGTGTTCGCCGGATTTTTGAGCGGCAGCTTCGCCTTCAACGTCGCGCTTGATGCAGCCAAAGAAAAAGGCCTCGCGAAGATCCTTGCCGAGCCGACGCTGACCACGCTCACCGGACAGGAAGCGTCGTTCCTCTCCGGCGGTGAATTTCCGATACCGGTGCCGCAGGGCACCAATGGCGTGGCGATCCAATTCAAGAATTTCGGCGTCGGGCTCAAAGTCGTGCCCGTGGTGCTGAGCGGCGGCCGCATCAACGTGCGCATCGACGTGTCGGTGAGCGAATTGTCGAACAGCACTTCGGTCCTCGTGAGCCCGGGGCAGGTGAATTCGACTTTCGTGATTCCGTCGCTCACGACGCGCAGCGCCAGCGGCACCGTCGAACTCGCCGACGGACAGAGCATCGGTCTGGCCGGCTTGATCGCCGACACCATGCGCTCGTCGGCATCGAAATTTCCGGGCCTCGCCGGCGTGCCGGTGTTGGGCCCGTTGTTCCGCAGCCAGCAATGGCAGAAGGGACAGACGGAACTCGTGATCGTGGTGACGCCGCGACTCGCCAAACCCGTCGATGCGCAGCAACTGCGTCTGCCGACCGATGCTTATCGCGAGCCGTCGGATGCCGATTTCTTTTGGCACGGTCGTTTGCAAGCTCCCGAGCCGCAAGCGGCACCCGCCAAACCTTGAAGACCCGTCGCCATCCAGAAGGACACAGTCATGAATCGCTACGCCGGATTGATTTCCTTGTTGATCACGCTTTCGGCCTGCTCCACCAGCGGCCCGGTCAAAGAGCTCGCCAACGGCGACGCGGTGCGCGCCTGGCGCGTGCAGCAGACCTACGACGTCGAAGCCACGAGTCGCAACGGCACGACCGCGCCAGAGGGTACGGATCCCGACGTCGCCGATGCCGCGCTCAAGAATCTGCGCACGGGCGCCAATCGTGCCGGCGATGCGAAGACGGCTTTGCAGGCCTTGTTCGGCGGAGCGACGGGGACGCGTTGAGATGCCGTGCGCCATCCGGAACCCGCGCCGGCAACGCGGCGTAGCCCTCGTCATCGTGGTGATCGCTCTGCTCGCGGTGCTCGCCATGGCGGGCCTCGCGCTCGATGCGAGTCACATGGGCTACAACAAAGCGCGCCTGCAGAGCGCCGTCGATGCGGCCGCATTGTCCGCCGCCAAAGTATTGGACGAAACGGACAATGCGACCGACGCCGCAGCGGCGGCGCGTGCCACGTTCGACGCGAACGCCGCAGCGTTTCCGGAATTGTTGCGTGCCGTAGGTCAAGGCCTGGGATTGACGGTGCAGTTCTCGAGCGCGGCGATTCCCTTCAACGCCGGCACGACGCCGAGCCGCTTCGTGCGGGTGATCGTCACCGATTTCACGACGGATGCGAGCCTGACTCGCGTGCTCGGCGTCATGCGCTTGCCGGTACGCGCGAGCGCCGTCGCCGGCCCGAGCCCCGCCGTGGTCTACGCCTGCAATGTCGTGCCGATGGCGGTGTGCGGTGACGCGAAAGCGGCCGCACCCTATTTCGGTTACACGCCCGGCCGCGTGCATACGTTGCGCGCCACCAGCAACAGCACCGCCGGTACCGGCACCGGCAATTTTTTGTTGTTGAGCTTCACCGGTTCAGGCGCCGACGATCTGCGTCAAACCATGGCCGGCGGTTACGACGGTTGCGTGACACGCAACGACACCGTCGCGGTCAAACCTGGTCAATCGACCGGTCCGACGACGCAGGGCATCAACACGCGCTTCAACCAGTATTCGGGCGGTGGCGTGGATGCTGCGCGCTACCCGCCTGACGTCGTGATCAAGGCACCATCACCCGCGCTGACCTTCGACAGCAAGACCAGTCTCATCAAACAAGGCGGCAAGACGATCACGTTCTCGAACCAGTTGGACGTGAATTTCGCGAGCTACGAAAGCGATATCGTCGCCAAGCGCTACGACCTGCCACCGCGCCCGAGCGGCAACGGGGTGTTTCGGCGCCGCGAGCTCGCCGTGCCCATCGTCGACTGCACCGGCGCCGACAGCGGCCGAACGAGTTTGCCCGTGCTCGGTCTCGGCTGCTTTTTCATGTTGCAGCCGGCGACGTCGAGTTCGTCGGAAGCGCGCGTGTTCGGTGAGTTCATCAGCGACTGCGATGCCGGCGGACGCCCCGGTTCGACTCCGCCGGGCACCACGGTCGGTCCGCACTTGATCCAGTTGTATCGCGATCTGGCGAGCGTGGATTCATGAGGCAACGCACGCAGCGGGGACTCGCTATCGTCGAGGCGGCGCTGTCGTTGCCCGTGCTCACGTTATTGCTGTTGCCGGTCGTCGAAATCGGTCGCGCGTTCGTCCAATACTCCGAGCTGTCGCATCGCGTACGCGCGGCGACGCGACATGTGGCCGAACATGCGCTCGATGGAACCACGGGCGTGCCGGTCATCGATGCGGCCTTGCGTGCCGAGGCGATCAATCTCGTCGTGTACGGTTCGAGCGTCGCGAACGGCACGACGACGATCCCGGGTCTCTCGACGGCGGAAGTCGACGTGACTTTGCGCGCCGACGGCCAGGTCCGGGTCTCGGTGTCGCATCCGTATCAATCTTTGGTCGGCGGCATACTGCCCGGCGTCGGCTTCGGATCCAACGTGTCCACCGCGATCACGATGCTCGCCGATGCGACCATGAGGCCGCTGTGAAACGCAGCCGCGGCTTGTCGTCGGTGGAGTTCGCGATCGTCGGTGCGGCGGTCTTCATCTTCGTGTTCGCCATCGTCGATCTCGGCCGGCTCATGTATCTGCGTGTCGCGCTCGAGGAGGGCGTACGACGCAGCGCACGATTGTCCGCCGTCTGCCCCATCGGCGATGCCTACGCGCGTTCAGCGGCGATTTTCTCGGAGCGCAACTGGGGCGTACGCATACTGCCGAACATCACCACGGCCAATGTCGTCATCGAATTTTTGAACGCCAACGGCGAACCCATCGCGAACCCCACCAACGAAGCCAATTACATCCAGATCCGCTTCGTGCGGGTACGCATCGTGAATTACACGGTGCCGGTACTCGTGCCGTTTTTGCCCATCGAATACACGCCGCAGGACGTTTCGTCGACCGAGCCGGTCGAGAGTCTCGGCGTGACTGCCACGGAGGTCGTACCATGTTGAACGAGACGCCGCAGGACGGCGCGGAACGGACACCGAAACAGGTGTTGGTCGTCGGTGCATCGGCCAGTGTCGTCCAGCCCATCGTCAGCTTGCTGCAAGGTCAGCCTGCATGGACGGTGTCGGCGCGAGTGACGGCGCTGCGCGCTTTGGCCGACGTGTTGAATGGTGCGCCGAAGACCGACGTCGTCGTCGTGTGTTGCAGCGATCGTGAGCTCGGTAATCTCGATGCGTTGGCGGCGATCGAACCCGTCAAGCGCCCGGCGGTCGTCGCTTGCGGCAATCTGACGAGCGTGGCGGCAACGCGTGCGGTGGTACGCGCCGGTGCGACGGATCTGTTGCCCGAGTTGCCGACCGTGCAGGATTTGACGGCGGCGCTCGCGCGTGCGCCGCGGCGCAACGCGGACTCCGCGGCGCCCAAGGCGCGCGGGTCTTTGACCTTGGTCATGGGCGTCGCCGGCGGTGCGGGGTCCTCGTTCATCACCTGCAACCTCGCGCACATGAGCGCTGCGGTGCTGAAAGAGAAAACGCTGCTCGTCGATCTCGACATGCTGTATGCGCCACAAGCGCAATTTCTGGCGCTCAAACCGGAACGCGGCATCGCCGAAGCGACGCAACAAATCGCCACGCTCGATGCCGTCGCGCTCGAAGGCTACGTCACGCGCCATCGCAGCGGCCTCGCGTTGCTGGCGCGGTCGGAAGGTTCGTACCTGCACGAGTCGGTCGATCCGGAGGCGTTTCGCACCGTGCTGCGGCTTGCGCTCGAGACCTACAAGTTCGTGTACGTCGACGGACATCGATGGCTGGACGTGTTGACGACGACCACGTTGTCTGAGGCGGATCACGTCGTGCTCGTGATGGAGCAGTCGGTGGCGCACGTCAACAACGCGGCACGGCTCTATCGCATCCTGACGCAGCAACTCGGCATCGCGCCGAAACAGATCGTGCTGGTGCTGAACCGCTACGACAAGCACGCCGCCGTACAGACCGACATGGTCATCAAGGCCGTCGGCTGCGACGAGCCGTTCAAGTTGCCCAACATGTACGAGCTGGCGCTCGACAGCATGAACACCGCGATTCCGCTGTTCGAACTCGACAAAGATTCGCAGGTCACGCGTGCGTTGATCGCACTCGGCACGCACATCAGCGGCAACGAACCGCCCGAAGTGCCGGGACTGTTCAAGCGCACCCTCGCGGCGATCACGGCGCGGGCCCACGCTTGAGTGCGGCACTGGCCACGCCGCTGCGGTTCCTGAACGCAGTGGAGATGGAGTGGAAGCAGCGCATCTTCCAGCGTCTGCTGACCATGCTCGATCTCGCGGCACTCGGTCAGGTCGACGACAAGCAAGCCCGGGCGCAGATCCGTGAACTCGCCAATCGACTGATCATCGACGAGGCCGTGCCGCTCAGTCTCGCGCAGCGTCAGATGATCGTGCGCCAGATCGAAGACGAGGTGATGGGGCTCGGCCCGCTCGAGCCTTTGCTCGCCGATCCGTCGATTTCGGACATCCTGGTCAACGGTTCGCAGCACATCTACGTGGAGCGGGGCGGAAAACTCGAATCCACCGCGATCCGCTTCCACGACGATGCGCATCTCATGAACATCATCGATCGGATCGTCTCGGCGGTCGGCCGGCGCATCGACGAGTCGACGCCCATGGTCGATGCGCGCTTGAAAGACGGCTCGCGTGTCAACGCGATCATTCCGCCGCTGGCGATCGACGGACCGGTGCTGTCGATCCGGCGCTTCGCCGTCGAGGCGCTCAAGCCCGAGGATCTGGTGCGCTTCGGCACGCTCACCGAACCGGTCGTAGCGTTGTTGCGCGCGATCGTGCTCGCGCGACTCAACGTCGTGATTTCGGGTGGCACGGGTTCGGGCAAAACCACGTTGCTGAACGTGATGTCGGGCTTCATTCCCGAGAACGAACGCATCGTCACCATCGAAGATTCGGCGGAACTGCAACTGCGTCAGCCGCACGTCGTGCGCCTCGAAACGCGGCAGGCGAACATCGAGGGGCGCGGCCAGGTGACGCAGCGCGATCTGGTGCGCAACAGCTTGCGCATGCGTCCCGACCGCATCGTCGTCGGCGAAGTGCGTGGCGCCGAAGCGCTCGACATGCTGCAGGCCATGAACACCGGCCACGACGGTTCGCTGACCACGGTACACGCGAACTCCGCCCGTGATGCCTTGAGCCGCATCGAGATGATGGTGGCGATGACCGGCATGCAATTTCCGATACACGCCCTGCGGGCGCAGATCGCGTCGGCGATCCAGGTGGTCATACAAACCGAGCGCAACGAGGATGGACGCCGGCGCATGACGAGCTTGCAGGAGATCAACGGCATGGAGGGCGACACGATCACCATGTCGGAAATATTCACGTTCACGCGCGAGGGTCTCGACGCCCAGGGCAACGTGCAGGGCACCTTGCATGCGACCGGCATCGTGCCCGGGTTCCACAAGCGTATCCAGCAGCGTGGCGTGTCGTTGTCCGTGGACGTTTTCGGTGGCGGGTCCTTCCGTCGAGGTCGCGCGCATGAATAACACGTTTCTTTGGTTCGGCGTTTTGATCTTCGTCGCGATGTTTCTGCTCGCGCAGGGTCTGGTGCTGCCGGCGTTCGGCGAGAGTGCACGCACGCGTCGGCGCTTGCGAAAGCGGCTGGCGGAGATCGAATCCCAGGCGAGTGTCACGGGCCTGTCGCTGCTGCGTCAGAAATACCTGGAAGATCTCACGCCCTTTGCGCGACGCATCGAACAATGGCCGCTGATGCAGGTGTTGCGCCGCTTCGTCGAACAGGCGGGACTCGATCGTCCGGCGCACCGCATCGTGCTCGAAAGCGCGCTGTTCGGCGCCGCGACGCTCGTCGTCACCGCGGTGCTCGAGCTCGATCTTCGTCTGGTCGCCGCCGCGACCATGGCGGCCATCTGCGCCCCGTATATACGACTTTGGTGGCAGCGATCGCGTCGCATCGAAGCGATCGAAGAACAATTGCCCGATGCGATCGACGTGATCAAACGTGCTTTGCGCGCGGGGCATCCGTTCGTCGCCGCCGTGAAGCTCGTCGGCGAGGACATGGAAGGGGCGGTCGCGAACGAGTTCGCCATCACGGCGGCCGATCTGAGCTTCGGCAACGATCCGCGCGGTGCCTTGCTCGGCTTGCTCTCGCGCGTGCCGTCGGTGCCGCTGATGGGCTTCGTCACCGCCGTGCTCATCCAGCGCGAGACCGGCGGCAATCTCGCCGAAGTGCTCGAACACATTTCGCAGGTGATACGTGGCCGCTACCGCTTTCAGCGCAAGGTGCGGACGCTCTCGGCCGAAGGTCGCATGTCGGCGTGGGTCCTCACGCTCGTGCCTTTCGCCCTCGCCGGCATCCTGCAATTGACGAGTCCCAAATACATGACGGTGCTGTTCGAGGATCCGCGCGGCGTACGCGTGCTGGCGGTGTGCGGCGGTTTGATGATCGTCGGCGTGTTGTGGATGCGCCGCATCATTCGGGTGGATGTATGAATACGACGTTGTTGTTCGTGACTTCGATGCTGGCCGTTGCGGCATTTGCGTTGTCGGTGGGGGTGCTGTCGTGGGTCGTGAAGTATCGCGATCCGGTGCGGCAGCGACTGGCTGCGCTCGTGACGCCGGGGTCGCACGAGCGGCGCGGCGCGCGCGCGGCCGAGCGACTCGCACCGCTCGGTCGCTGGTTGTTGCCCGGCTCCAAGGACGAACGCGCCCGGCTCGGCCAGCTGCTTTTTCTCGCCGGCTTCCGGCAAGCCAATGCGCTCGGCGTGTTCTTCGGCGTCAAAGTGGTGTTGGCGATCGCACTGCCCGTACTTTGGTGGGGCATGTCGCGCGCGTTGCCGACGCTGACGAGCACGCAGGTGGTGTTTCTGGCAGGGTGTGCCGCATTTCTCGGTTTGATCCTGCCGAATCAATGGTTGGAAAAGCGGGTCGAGCGGCGTCAAAAACGCTTGCGTGACGCATTTCCCGATGCGCTCGACTTGCTCGTGATCTGCGTCGAGGCGGGCTTGGGTCTCGCCGCCGCGATCGAACGCGTGGCGCTCGAGTTGAAATACAGCCATCCCGATCTTGCGCAGGAACTCGCGGTGGTGAACGTCGAGATGCGCGCCGGCGTGGATCGCGAGACGGCATTGCAGGGGCTCAATACCCGCACCGGGCTGCCCGAGATTCGTGGTCTGGTCGGCTTGCTCGTGCAGACGCTGCGCTTCGGCACCGGCATCGCCGACACCTTGCGCGTCTATGCGGCGGAGTTTCGCGACGCCCGTACGCAGCAGGCCGAAGAACGCGCTGCAAAGATCGGCACGAAGCTGATTTTCCCGCTGATTTTCTGCGAGTTTCCCGCGTTCTTTGCCGTAGCCATCGGGCCTGCGGCGCTGCGCATCATCGACATCTTCAACCGGTGACCGCATGCGCCATGTTGCTTTGACACTGCTATGCGCCGCTCTCGGCGCCTGCATGACACCGCCGCGGCCCCCGAAGCTGCCGCCGCCGCAAGTGGCGATGCCCGGCAAGTTTGCCGCCGCGCTCGCCAAAGGCGATGCGGCCTGGCGGGCCGGGCACGGCGACGAGGCGCTGTATGCGTATTTGATCGCCGAAAAACTCGACCCGCAGAGCGACGTCGCGCTGCTGCGCATCGGTGCCTTGCACGAATCCCTCGGCCACGACGAACTGGCGATCCGTGCCTGGCAAATGGCGGCCGAGCGCAACGAGCGCAGCGGTCTCACGCGACAGCGACTCGGTTACGCCTGGTTGCAACACGCGGACGTGAGTCAGGCGGAAGCCGAATTCGTGCGCGCACTGCAACTCGACGCGCGCTTGTGGCGTGCGTCGATGGGCCTCGGCTTGGTAGCCGAGACGCGCGGTGATTACGCGGCGGCGCGACTGCACTACGACACCGCGCTTGCGTTGCGCCCGAATGCGGGGGATTTGCTGACGTACAGCGCGCGGGTCGCCTTGGCGCAGGATGATCTGGATCGCACGCGCGCCGATCTCGGCGCCGCGCTCGCCACCGACCCGCAACCGGAGACCTGGCTGGTGCTCGGCGATTTGCTCGCGCACGCCGGCGATTATCCGGGCGGACTCGAGGCGTATCACAAGACTTTGTCGGAGGCCGAGGCCTATCAGCGTCTCGGCGAGCAGGCGACGCGCGCCGGCGATCACGTGCGCGCCGTGTGGTACTTCGAGCGCGCTGCCGCGGCATCGCCCACGTATTTCGAGCGTGCCCACAAAAGTCTGGCCGTGGCGCGCGAGCGTTCGCGCGAGCAGCAGAACGAAGCTGCGGCGCGATGAGCACGCGGGTGCATACGTGTAAGTCGCAATGGTTCGTGCGTTCGAACGTGTGCAGCCGTACCGAACCGGTTGCGTTGCGCCCCGTAGCGTACACACCAACGACGCGGCATTGCGCTGCGGCGTACACGAACTGACACGCACCACTTCAAAAGTTTCGGAGAAAACCATGAACCCGACGGAAGAACTCGCGCGCAATACTTTGCTCGGCAATTTGCCGGAAGAGACGCGGCGTCGCCTGACCGCTCGACTCGATCGCGTCGACTTGCCGACCGGACACGTGTTGTCCGACATCGGTCGCAAGGTCACCCATACCTATTTTCCGACGACGGCCGTCGTCACCTTGCACCATGTTCTGCAGGACTGCTTCTCCGCCGAGGTCGCGATCATCGGTCGCGAGGGCGTGGTCGGACTCGGCGCGATGTTCGACGATCGCCCGTCGGCCGATCGCGCCGTCGTATTGCAGGGCGGGCAGGCGCTGCGCATCGACAAGCGCGCGCTCAAGTGGGAATTCTTCCATTCGCCGGAATTGCAGCAAGTGCTGGTGCAATACACCTATGCGCTCATGGGGCTGGTCGCGCAGACGGCGGTGTGCAACCGGCACCATCGTCTCGATCAGCGTCTCTGCCGCTGGTTGCTCGCCGCGCAGGATCGATTGCCGAGCAATCGACTCGCCGTGACCCAGGAGTTTCTGTCGCATCTGCTCGGCGTGCGGCGCGAAGGTGTCACGCAGGCTGCGGGACGTCTGCAGAAATCCGGCCTGATCCAATACCGTCGCGGACAGGTGTCGATCCTCGATCGCAACGGTCTCGAAGCCGGTGCCTGCGAATGCTACAAAACGTCGCGCGATGCGGTCGGCGTGCCCCGCAGCAACGGCCACGCGCCGCAGGCGTTCGTCCGCGCGGCCATGTCGGCTTGAGTTTGCACGGTCGCGGCGTCGACGCCGAACAAGTGGTCGTGGCACTCGGCGCGACGACCGAGTCGCGCAACCCGTACGAAGCGGGGCATCAGCTGCAGGTCGCGCAGTTGGCGGTCTGCATCGCCAACGAGCTCGCCCTCGACGTCGAGCGCATCGAGGGGCTGCGCATCGCAAGTCTGGTCCACGACATCGGCAAGATCGGCATCCCGGCTGAAATCCTGATGAAACCGACGCCGCTCACGGAGGCCGAAAAAACCTTGATGCGGACACACGTGCAATCCGGCATCACTTTGCTCGACGGCATCGAGTTCCCGTGGCCGGTCGCCGAAATCGTACGTCAGCATCACGAGCGCATCGATGGCAGCGGCTATCCGCGCGGCCTGCAAGGCCGCGCCATCATGCTCGAAGCGGCCATCCTCGGTCTCGCCGATACGCTCGATGCAATGACCAGCGTACGTCCTTATCGCGGCGCCATCTCGCTGCGTGCGGCGATGCAATACGTCGAGACGGAGCGCGACCGCAGTTTCGACGGCATGATGATCGATGCCTGTCGCAACGTGTTTCGCGAGGAGCGCCACTTCCATCTGCGGGTGAACGCCTGATGCGCTTGATGTTGCGACATGCCGGCATCGTGGTGCTCTACGGTGTGGCGCTGATGTCGTTCAGCCTGCTGGTCGTGCACATCACCATCGACGATTGGGAATACGAGCGCCTGCGGGCGCATCTCGTCGGCGTTCCGGTCGAAGAGGCCTGGAAAGATTACTTCGCCCGCCGGCGCATCCCGGTCGCGCTCGCGGCACTCGGACTCGTCGCCGGCGCCGCTGTCGGCTTTCGCGCCGTGCTCGGCGCGGCCACCGTCGAACGCGAGCGTCGATCGGCACTCGAAGACCCGCTAACCCGTTTGCCGAACCGACGCGCGTTCGATCAGCAACTGCGCGCGCTCGCATTGCGTGCGCGTTGGTTCAGCCGACCGGCGAGTTTGCTGTTCATCGATCTCGACGGCTTCAAGCAATTGAACGATGGACATGGACATGCGCTCGGTGATCGCGTCCTGATCAGTGTCGCGGTGACGCTGCGCAACTGCCTCGATCGACACCGCGATTTCTGTTGTCGATGGGGCGGCGACGAGTTCGTGATCTTGTTGCCCGGCACGGCACGTGACGGTGCGGTGCAGGTGGCCGAACGCGTCGTCCACGCACTGCACGGCATTCGAGTCTCGCCCGTACCCGGTTCGATCGTGCGCGTGAGCGGCAGCGTCGGCGTCGCGACGTTCAATGCCGTGCACGCCGATGCGGTCGAGGAGTTGCCGCGCGTAGCCGACCACGCGCTCGCCTTGGCGAAGCGCGCGGGTAAGGATCGCTACGTGATCAGTTCGCGGG
>Ga0214921_10009040_pt1 | contig 12712 bp, 12 predicted proteins | sample LL1505_MetaG_FD_177992 | JGI IMG/M metagenome (GOLD analysis project Ga0214921, IMG submission 177992) | Freshwater microbial communities from Lake Lanier, Atlanta, Georgia, United States - LL-1505 | ecosystem: Environmental > Aquatic > Freshwater > Lake | place: USA: Georgia | collected... | reverse complement strand
GTCCACCACCAACTGTCGTGTTACACGACACTTACAACCCAGCTCAAGCCAGTAGCACTAAGCCAGGACTAAAAACAAGCTTACCGCCGTGATTTATGCAGATAGCTGGAAATCAGCGATGAATTTTTAATCCACCGCAGCCCCCCCCCCCGCGGAACGGCTCCAATGGGCTGTAACCAGTCAGTCGATTCTTATCAAAGGTTGGTGACCTAGAGCAGTTTTTTTAGGTAATAACGGGTATGGCCGCGTGGACAGTTTCCCAGTATACCGAAGACCGAATATCCCAGTCCTTCATAGAATTCTTTGGCCTGCCAGTCAAAAGTGTCGAGGTGTGCCATGTATCCACCCAGTCGACTGGCCTTGTCTTCTACAGCATCAAGCAACTGCTTCCCGTAGCCTTTCCCACGGTGAGCATCGTCAACATACAAGACGTCGACGTATAGGATGTTCCAGCAATAGAGTGTTGCATTGATTCCTGCAATTACTGACCCTGAACTATCCTTCAGGACGTGAGAGAGGTTGATCCAGTCTTCAACTTGTTGAAAGGGCACATTTGCCCTGTTGAATTCAACAATCTTCTTGTCTATCAACTGACTTTCTTCGACATTGCTTTCATGTAGGTTCATCAGAATCGCCCAGAAAAGGAGTGAGAAATGGAAGTGAATGAATCAGAAGGCATGAAGGCCCAAGCAACAATTTTGCATCTAGTGGGTGATGGGGAGTAACTTCTGCTTTCGCGGCATAGAAGTCTTTCGCCCTTCTCCCGCATTATGGTCAATTTAGCCTTGTTGGAAGGCACCAAATTTAGCATCGCCATCAGGGACTCAGTTTTGAATGCCATACCCCACACACCAACTGTCGTGTAAAACGACACTAGCAGACCACATCAACCCACGAGCACTGTAGACCCGCGGAAATCAAACCTGCCCTTGCTTTTTATACGCACCACCCGAATACGACGGAAGCAAAAGCAAACCCAAGGTCCCAAACTTTATTCAAAAGTTCTAACAATTGAACCCAATCGTTTGCTATAATTTTTGGCTCAGGCTCTTTAGCTCAGTCGGTTAGAGCGATGGAATCATAATCCACAGGTCCGCGGTTCGAATCCGTGAAGAGCCACCAAGTTCAAGGCCCCCCGTGGAAGCACAGGGGGCTTTTCTTATGCACGCTGACAATCGCCGCGGTATTTTGGCCATGAGCCTGGCCATGGCGCTTTTCATTGCCAATGACGCTTTGGTCAAGCAAGTCAGCGCCACGCTGCCTGGCCCTCAACTCATTTTCATTCGTGGGCTTATGGCCTCCTCGCTGGTGCTCATCATGGCGCAAGCCATGGGGCATCTCAAAAATTGGCGCCTCATGTTAAACAAGCGCCTGTGGATAAGGGGCTCTGTCGATGCCGCGGCCTCACTCACTTACTTAACTGCAGTCTTTCATTTGCCTTTGGGCAATGCGACGGCCATCAACTTGGCATCGCCTTTGTTCATCACGGTGTTTGCCATCATCTTTTTCAAAGAACAGGTCACGGTTAAAAGAGGGTCACTCATCTTGCTAGGTTTCAGTGGGGTCATGTTGGTGGTTCAGCCCAGCTCAGATGGCTTCAATGTGTATGCTTGGATAGCCGTGCTGGCCACTTTGTTTCATGCCACGCGCGACACACTCACGCGGGCCATAGGTCTTCACGTGCCCGCACTTTTAATTACTTTGTCAACCGCTGTTTCTGTAGCCTTGGCGGCAGGCGGCATTACGCTCACTCAAACATGGACAACTGTTGACAGCACTTCGCTGGCCTTACTTTTCGGGGCTTCCTTGTTTCTTTCTATGGCTTATTACTTGCTCATTGTGGCCATGCGTTCTGGTGAAATGAGTTTGGTCGCGCCATTCCGATACAGCGGTTTGCTGTTTGCCTTACTCATTGGCTATGTGGTTTGGGATGAAGTGCCCAACCTTTTGGCATGGGGTGGAATTTTGCTTTTGGTTATTTCAGGTCTTCTGATTCTTCAATCAGAAAGACCCAAACAAAATTAATTCTCAATTCACGACAAATCTATCTATTGAATGAAAGCACACCATGAGTTTTGAACCAGTTTCCAAATTAGACGGACATGTCGCTGTTATCACAGGCGGTAAAGGAGCCATTGGTTGGGCCACAGCAAAAAGGCTGGCCGCATTGGGCGCGCGCATTATTTCTATTGACCGCTCGGAACCAGAAAAAGTTCAGGCCCTTTTAGACACGCTGCCCAAAGTGGCCTCGGGCGCTCACTTTGCGCTCACGGCCTCCATCACCGATTCCGCTGCCTTGAAAGCAGCTGCAGACGCTGTGAAGCAACGCGCCGGACGCTGCGACATCCTGGTCAACAGCGCGGGGTTTACGAAGCCTGTAGCGGCCAACGATTTAGAAGGTTTAACCGACGACTTGTTTGACGCAGTGGTGCAGACCAATTTGCGCGGTGTATTTGCCACCATTCGCGCCTTCACTCCCTTGCTCAAAGCCAATGGCGACGGGCTCATTGTGAATGTGTCTTCAATTGCCGGCATCACGGGTTCTGGCAGCAATTTAGCTTACGCAGCGGCCAAAGCAGGTGTCGATCTTTTGACCAAGGCATTGGGCAAAGCACTTGCGCCTCAAATTCGCGTCATTGCAGTTTCACCAGGCGTTGTCGATTCATCTTTCGTACCTGGCCGAGGCGCTGAATTCAATGAGAAAGCTGCTGCCACCATTCCCCTTAAACGCATTGGCCATGTCGACGACACTGCCGCTGCCATTGAGGCCTGCGCCACCACCATGCGCTTTGCCACTGGCTCCCGTTTTGTGGTCGATGGTGGAAGGAGTTTGTAAATTTTTGATTAACCTAAGTTCACCCTTGTCAAACTGGTGCAAACTGCAAGCACCAAAGCCAACTAACACCTTCAATGCACCAGCCCAGCGCAAACCCGCGTCCTTCAATTTATTACAACTACCAAGTTTTTAAACCTTGGTTGCCAACTGAACACGGGCCACAGGAAAAGAAAAAAGTAGTCATTGTGGGCGCAGGTCCTGCGGGCATGGTCACCGCGTTGGAATTGGCGCGGCACGGTGTTGCCAGTGTGGTCTTGGCATCTGAGCTGCAATTTTCACAAGGCTCACGTGCCATTGTGTTCACGCGCAGATCGTTGGAAATTTTGCAGCAAGTGGGCGTGGCGCATCGCATCACTGAAAACGGATTGCCTTGGCGCTGCGGCAACTCTATTTACCGCGGACAAAAAGTGTTTCGCATGGAAACACCGCTCGATCCAGACGATCGATTTTTTCCCATGATCAATATTCAGCAGCAGTATCTGGAAGAGTACTTGCATGATGCGTGCGCGGCCAATCCTTTGATTGATTTTCGATGGGGCAACAAGCTGGTCCACGCTGAACAATCGGCGGGCAGTGTCACAGCCCATGTCGACACCTCTGCCGGCCCCTATCTACTTAAAACCGAATGGCTGGTGGCAGCAGATGGTGGTCGATCTGAAATTCGCAGTGCCATGAATTTGAAATTGGAAGGTGCCTCCTTTGAAAGCATCTTCGTCATTGCCGACATTCGCATTGACTTGCCCTACCCCACTGAGCGCTTGGCATTTTTTGATCCAGACTGGAATCGCGGCAACACCATCCTGATGCACAAAGAGCCGCATGGCATTTGGCGGGTGGACTATCAATTGCCGCCTGGCGAAACACCTGAAGAAGCTTTGCGGCCAGAGTCCCTGCAAGAGCGCATAGACGCACAACTCAAAATGATCGGCTTTGAGAACACGCCTTGGGAAATGGATTGGAGCTCTGTTTACTCCGCACGCACGCTTACTTTGCCTGAGTATGTTCACGATCGCATTGTGTTCACTGGCGATGCGGCCCATTTACTGCCCATCTTTGGCGTGCGAGGCGCCAACACGGCATTTCAAGATGCGCAATCCTTGGGTTGGCACTTGGCCTATGTTCTCAATGGTATTTCTCCTGAGAAATTGATGGCAAACCACAGCCAAGAGCGTGTTGGCGCTGCTCGCGAAATCATCACGGAGGCAGGCAAAAGTACGCGCTTCATGGCACCGCCTAGCCGGGGCTTTAGGTTGCTGCGCGATGCGGTGCTGTCATTGTCATTGACTGAAGAATTTGTGCGGCCTTTGTATCACTGGCGGACATCACGTCCGCATGAGTACAAGCACTCTGCGTTAAACAGCTTGTCTGATGACAATGCCCAATTTACAGGCGGCCCAGCTCTTGGCGCACCCCCTCAAAACGTTCAACTTCAACAAGATGACTTTTTGTTAGATCACTTAGGAGGTGGCTTTGACTTGGTTTATGTGGCGCCAAATCAAAGCATTCCGAAAGACCTTTTGCAGGCCATTGTCGAAGCTAAAAACAATGGCATCCCTTTGAAATTATTGGCCATCACACAAGATAATGTTGATGTCCACGGTGCAGACAAAACACTGTTCGATCCGCAACAACGATTTCAACTTCGTTACGCCGTCTCAGCAGGGGGTGCCTATTTATTTCGGCCTGACCAACACGTGTGTGCTCGCTGGCACCAAGTGGATGCCGCGCGCCTGCTTTCTAGCCTTCAACTTGCGTTAATGCAATGAACACAATCCACACTCTCGACATAGTTGGCCTAGAACAAGTTTACGACCGACTGGCCACGGCCATTGATCAAGCTGGCCCCGAAAAGTCAGAACTTTTTTTGGTCAAACTGGCGCTACTCAATGCAAAAGCAATAGGTCGCCCCGATCTGTTTGAAGCGCACATAGAAGCGGCACTGAAAGATCTGTCTAATTAGAGCTAGCCACCGCACTTACTTGGGGCGAGTCCTTAAAACCCGCCCATTTTTGGGGCTATTGATGTTTTCCAAATTAAGGGGTCAGCACTTACCCGCGGTTTTATCAGCTTTTTTTCATGCAAAATATGCTTTTCTTAATTTTGGAGCCAATCCATGAAATCCATTCGAAAACTGATCCAGCGCCCATTGCTGGCAACTGCCGCTTTGGCACTGCTCGGCTCATTGGCCACGCCTGCTTTTGCTGGCAAAACAATTGATGCCATCAAAGCACGCGGCACTTTAAACTGCGGTGTGAACCCCAGCTTGCCAGGCTTCTCAGCTGCAGACAGCCAAGGCGTTTGGGCCGGTTTGGATGTGGATGTTTGCCGCGCTGTAGCCGCCACACTTTTGAATGACCCCCTGAAAGTGAAGTACACCCCCCTTAACGCTGCTCAGCGTTTTGCTGTGTTGCAAGCCGGTGAGATTGACATGTTGTCACGCAACACCACTTGGACATTGAACCGCGATGCCTCTTTGGGCTTGCATTTCACTGGCGTGACTTACTATGACGGCCAAGGCTTCATGGTTCCTAAAAAATCTAAAATTACCAGCGCTACCAAGCTTAAAGGCGCCACAGTGTGCGTGCAATCTGGCACCACCACTGAAAAGAACTTGAATGACTACTCCAAGGTCATGAAGCTCAACATGAAGCCCGTGGTGTTTGACACGCAAGAAGCCACCAACAAAGCCTACTTCTCAGGCCGTTGCCAGGCTTACACCACAGACGCCTCTGGTTTGGCTTCTGTGCGCAACAAAGAAGCGACCAACCCTGATGATCACCTGATCCTGCCAGAGTTGATTTCTAAAGAACCCCTTGGCCCAAGCGTGCGCCGTGGTGACGACGAGTTCTTCGCCATTGTGAAATGGGTGGCTTACGCTCTGATCGAAGCTGAAGAGTATGGCATCACACAAGCCAACGTAGACCAAATGAAGAGCAGCAGCACAGACCCAGTCGTCATGCGTATCTTGGGTACGTCTGAAGACACCGGCAAATTGCTTGGCTTGGACAAAGAGTGGGCTTACCGCGCCATTAAAGCTGTAGGCAACTACGGCGAAATGTTTGAGCGCAATGTCGGTCCTAAGTCCACTTTGAAATTGCCACGTGGTTTGAACAACCAGTGGAACAAAGGCGGCTTGATGTACGCACCTCCCGTACGTTAATTTCGGCTTTACACAAAGACTTCCGGCCCGCCTAGTGCGGGCCGGCTTATTCTCATGAGCACCCCTCCTCCTCCCAAACGACAGTGGTCTTGGCGCAGCCAAGCCTTTCGCGGACTGGTCTATCAAATCCTAGCCATTGTGGGATTGACCTTGGCCGTGGGTTACTTAATGTCCAACACGTTCGCCAACATGCGCGCACGGGGCATTCAAAGTGGTTTTGATTTTTTCTTACAGCCTGCCGGATTTGGCATTGGCGAGAGTCTGATTGAATTTGACTCGTCACAAAATTACATCGTGGCTTACTTGGTTGGCTTGAGCAACACACTGCGCGTTGCTTTGGTCGGATTGGTCTTGGCCACCGTATTGGGCACATTGATTGGTATTGGCCGCCTGACTCAAAATACCTTGGTCAAATCCTTGTGCGCAAGCTATGTTGAGATTACCCGCAACATTCCTTTGCTGCTGCAATTGTTCATGTGGTACTTTGCCATGACCGAGTTGTTGCCGCCCATTGAAGAGCCTTTAAAACCTCTTGCAGGGGTGTTCTTCAGCAAGAATGGTTTGCAATACCCTCTGCCTGTTTGGGAACCCGGACACTGGGGCACGCTCATAGGTTTGTGTGTGGGCATCGGTGCTTGGAAATTTTGGTCACGTCACGTGACACAACATTTTGAAGCCACCGGTCATACCAAGCCCAGCTTTTTACCTGGCTTGGGTTTGTTCATTGTGTGCGGGGTCATCGGCTGGTTGGCAGGTGGTTTTCCAAGTGAACTTGACATACCTGAAATTACAGAAATCAATGTGGTGGGCGGTGGCTCTGTCACGCCCGAATACCTCACCTTGCTGGTTGGACTCACGGTCTACACCTCTGGCTATATTGCAGAAGTGGTTCGTGCGGGCATTCAGTCTGTGTCGTTTGGTCAGCACGAAGCGGCAGTGGCTTTAGGCTTGAAGCGCACCCAAGAGTTGCGCCTCATTCAGCTACCGCAAGCCATGCGTGTGATCATTCCTCCACTGACCAGTCAGTACCTCAATTTGATCAAAAACTCGTCCTTGGCTGTGGCTGTTGGCTATCCAGATTTAGTCTCTATCAGTTCTACGGCCTTGAATCAAACTGGTCGAGCCATTGAGTGCATTGCGTTGGTCATGTTGATTTATTTGAGTTTGAGTTTGATCACCTCGGCCCTCATGAACATTTACAACCGCCGTATGCGCATTAAGGACCGATGATGAGCAGCACCGGTTACCAACAACATTTCGAGCCCATTGCAGCGCGTCGTGCGCCTGTCAATGAGACGGGGCTTATGGCTTGGATTCAGCGTGGTTTTTTCGACGGTCCTGTTAACAGTTTGCTGACCGTCGTTTTCGTAGCCATGTTGGTTTGGGCCATTCCGCCCATTTTCAATTGGACCATCTGGTACGCCATTCCCAATGCCGACAACGCAGCTTGCCGGGCAGCTTACGGCTTAGGTGCCTGCTGGGGCGTGGTGGCAGAAAAAGGCCGACTCATATTGTTTGGCCGCTACCCTTTTGAAGAACAATGGCGCCCCTTGGTTGCCAGTGCCGCAGTGGTCTTTATCTTGGTGGTCTCTTGTTTGAAAACATTTTGGCGGCCTGCTCTGGTTGTTGCTTGGGTGGGGGTCTATGCGTTTTTCTTTGCGCTCATGTTGGGCGGTTTTGCCGGCCTAACACCTGTTGAGACAGCTCGCTGGGGTGGCTTGCCTCTCACCTTGCTGCTGGCCAGTGTGAGCTTGGTGCTTGCATTTCCATTGGCCATTTTGTTGGCGCTTGGCAGACAGTCCAACCTGCCTGCTATTCGAACTTTGTGCGTCATCTTTGTTGAGTTTGTGCGTGGCGTACCACTTATTTCTGTGTTGTTCATGGCGTCTTTCATCTTGCCCTTGTTCATGCCGCAAGGTACCAAGATTGATGTGTTGGTTCGCGTCCTGATTGGCATGACTTTGTTCACGGCCGCTTACCTTGCAGAAACGATTCGGGGCGGTTTACAGGCACTGCCCAAGGGTCAAGTGGAAGCCGCTCATTCTTTGGGCATGACTTACTGGCAAATTCAACGCAAGATTGTGTTGCCACAAGCTTTGCGCTTGGTTGTACCCGCCATTGTGAACACCTTCATTGGCGCCTTCAAGGACACGTCTTTGGTCACCATTGTGAGCTTGTATGACCTCACGGGCGCCGTGCAATTGGCACTGGGCGATGCCGATTGGCGCAAGTTCTTCATTGAAGGCCAGCTGTTTGTGGCTGGCATTTATTTCATTGCATGCTTTGCCATGTCACGCTACAGCCAATGGCTGGAATCCCATCTGAATACTGGAACACGGAGACAGTGAAGTGAGCACCTCAAGTCCCATCATCGAATTTTCTAAAGTCAACAAATGGTTCGGCGAGTTTCATGTGTTGCGCGACATTGATTTGTCTGTGGCCAAGGGCGAGCGTATTGTGGTGTGCGGCCCCTCAGGTTCTGGCAAGAGCACGCTCATTCGCTGCGTCAACCGCCTTGAAGAGCACCAATCCGGTGTTCTCAAGGTAGACGGCACAGAACTCACAGACGATGTCAAATCGGTTGAAGCAGTGCGCCGCCAAGTGGGCATGGTGTTTCAGCAGTTCAATTTGTTCCCTCACCTGACCGTGTTGGAAAACCTCACACTGGCCCCCATGTGGGTGGGCAACATGCCCAAGGCTGAGGCCGAAGAGCGAGCCATGCAGCAACTCAAGCGTGTGCGTATTTCTGAGCAAGCCCTCAAGTATCCGCTGCAATTGTCTGGTGGTCAGCAGCAACGCGTGGCCATTGCGCGCTCCTTGTGCCTCACTCCCAAAATCATGTTGTTCGATGAGCCCACTTCAGCGCTCGACCCCGAGATGATCAACGAAGTGCTCGATGTCATGGTGGAATTGGCCAACCAAGGCATCACCATGATTTGCGTGACGCACGAAATGGGTTTTGCCCGCTCTGTAGCAGACCGCGTGATCTTCATGGACGAAGGCCAAATTGTGGAGCAAAACACTGCCGCCGAGTTCTTTGCCAACCCCAAGAACGAACGCACACAAGATTTCTTGTCCAAAATTCTGGCCCACTGATGACTCCAACCTCAAAGCCCGCTGGCCCTGCCGGCGGGCTTTCTTTTTTAGACCCGCATGGTGATGCGCTGCCCCGGCCACATGGCAATACTTATTGGCTATGGGCAGGCCAAGTGTTGGCGGGTGAACACCCCGCCAAGGATGGCGACGAGCAATTGCCTGAAAAATTGCAACTCTTCGCGCAAACTGGCATTACACACTTCATTGACCTCACATCGCCTGCCGATTCAGTCAAGCCTTACCAACCGCTAACTGGCGCTGTTCGAATCAACCACTCGATCACTGATTTTGGTGTACCCAGCCCACTGCAAATGCAAAGCATTTTGCAAAGCATTCAATCTGCACTCAACCAAGGCGGCAAGGTCTATGTGCATTGCAAAGGGGGCATTGGCAGAACTGGTACTGTGGCGGCCACATGGCTGACTGAGCAAGGCCTAGATGGCGAGCAGGCTTTAGCTCTGCTGTTGCAAAAGTGGCAGTCCATGGACAAACGCTTTGAAGAGCCGCACACACCCGAGACTGAAGCGCAAAGAGATTTTGTGAACACTTGGCACAAGGCCAAAACCTCTAAGTAGGTACTTTTAAATTCACTCTCAGTTTTAGTTGACCTGCATCAAACAACCAAAGAGCTGTTTTTGATGCAAAGCAAACTCATCGGCGAGCGAACGATTTCCAATGACTGAACGGTTAATTAAACCGTCGTATGAAGGAAATCAAATCATGAAAAAATTCGTTATTGCTGCTGCAGTTTGCACACTCTTGTCTGGTGCCGTTTTGGCCGAGCAAGGTCCATGGATGGTTCGCGCGCGCGCTGTTGGCCTGGACATGTCCAACAACGACTCAACCGGTTTGGGCTTGAACGTGAACAACAAAACAATTCCAGAAATCGACATCAGCTACTTCATCAATAAGAACGTAGCCGTTGAATTGATTTTGACGGTGCCCCAAAAACAAACAGTGAATTCAACTGCCCTGACTACCGACATTGGCACCTTCAAGCATTTACCGCCTGTGATCACTTTGCAATATCACTTTGATAACTTTGCAAACTTCAAACCCTATGTTGGCGCTGGCTTGAACTACACACAAATCACACAAGTCAACCTGTTAGAAGGCGGCGCCAATGTCAACAGCAACAGCTGGGGCGGTGCTTTACAAGCGGGTATTGATTTTCCGATTGATAAAAACTTGAGCTTCAACATTGACATTAAAAAGGTCAGCTTAAGAACCGACGTTTATGTGGGCGGCGTCAACAAAGGCGTGCTAAAACTCGACCCCACACTCATCGGTGTAGGTCTCGGCTATCGCTACTGAAACCGAAGCGGTGTGTTCAGCTGAACACACCACCATAAGTTTTACGCAAGTCTCCTTTTTGAACCTTGCCTGTGCCACCCACGGGTAAGGATTCTAAAAAGATCACGTCGTCAGGCACCCACCACTTGGCCACACGGCCTTCTAAGAAAGACAGAATTTCTTCTTTCTCAACCGTTTGACCTGGCTTGCGCACCACAAACATCAACGGACGCTCATCCCACTTGGGATGCTTCACGCCTATGACGGCTGCCATGGCCACAGCAGGATGCGCAACAGCTGCATTTTCCAAATCGATCGAGCTGATCCACTCACCACCTGTTTTAATCACGTCTTTGGTGCGGTCGCGAATTTGCATCACGCCCAATGCATCGATGGTGGCAATGTCGCCCGTGGGAAACCAGCCATTCACCAAAGGTGACTTGTCGCCTTTGTAATAGCCCGAAATAATCCACTGCCCACGCACCATGAGTTCACCTTGTGAGGTGCCATCGCGCGGCATGGTGTTGCCCTCTTCGTCTACCACTTTGATGTCAACACCAAACACCGAACGGCCTTGCTTGCCAACCAACGCGTGACGATCAGCAGCAGGCATAGCGCGCTGCTCAGGCGTCATGCTGCTCATGGTGGCCACTGCTGTGGTCTCAGTCATGCCCCAACCATGGCGCACTTCGACATCGTAGTCATCGCTGAATTTGGCAATCAAGGCTGTGGGCATGGCCGAGCCCCCCGCAGCGGTGCGCCTCATGGTGCTGAAACGCAATTTGTTTTGTTCAAGGTGCTGGATGAGCGCCATCCAAATGGTGGGCACGCCGGCACTGATGGTGACTTTTTCGGCTTCAATGAGTTCGTACAAACTGGCGCCATCTAGCTTAGGGCCTGGCAAGACCAACTTGGCGCCCGCAATGGGTGCCGCATATGGAATGCACCATGCGTTGATATGGAACATGGGCACCACGGGCAAAATGGCTTCTTCGGGCGATAAATTCAGAATACTCGGCAAGCAACCAGACAGAGCGTTAATCACAATGGCGCGGTGCGAATACATGGCGCCTTTTGGATTGCCGGTAGTACCTGAGGTATAGCAAATGGCCGCGGCAGATCGCTCGTCAAAATCGGGCCACTCAAATACATCGCTGGCAGAAGCAATCAGTTCGTCGTAGCAGAGCACATTGGCCACGCCTTCAATTTCAGGCATGTGCGCACGCTCGGTCAGGCAGACCCAGGCACGCACTTTGGAGCAATGCGCCGCAATGCCTTTGATCAAAAGCGCAAAGGTGATGTCAAACAAGACCACTTCGTCTTCGGCATGGTTGATGATGTAAATAAGTTGTTGGGGATGCAGACGCGGATTGCACGTGTGCATGACCATGCCGCTGCCCGACACCGCGTAATAAGCTTCAAGGTGACGGTGGTTGTTCCAAGCAATGGAGCCCACCACACTGCCTTCTTTTAAATTCAAGCCATGAAGTGCATTGGCCAATTGGCGTGAACGCTTTGCGCACTCGGCATAGGTGTAGCGAAACAAAGGACCGTGTGTTTCGCGAGAAACAACTTCTTGTCCGCCAAACTGCTTAGCCGCGTGCTCCAAAATGCCCGACAAGAGCAAGGGGCGGTCCATCATGAGGCCGGGTTTGAGCATGAGAAATCTCCGAATTGAATGAATTCGAAGATGATAGTCTGAAGCCCTAGGGTGTCACTCGGGATTGACCCGTAAAGGGCGCCTGATAAAGCCAGACAGGCCGATTGGGGCTGGCGTCTGTGACTGCGGTGGCTTTAAGTTCTGCCGCCTCAAACTCCAAACTTACCAGCCAAGCACCCGGTTTCATTTCTGCTTTGGCTTTTTCGACTGCGCGGGGCATGGTTTCGGGCCGCTGAAACAAATACACCATGTCGTAGGCACCCCAATGGTCTTCCCAGATATCACCGCATCGCACCTCGGCCCATGGGCAACGAAACTTGGCCAACCAACTTAAGGGGCGGCTGAATTCAATCCCAATCCACTGTGCATTCACATAGGCCAATCGCAAAGCTTTCAGGCCGTCACCCGCGCCACAGCCTGCGTCGAGAATCTTCGCTTGAGCAGGCAAGATGGCCCAGCGCGGCACTTCTCGCAAAGCATTCAAGGGCGTTGGAAACACGGGGGCATCGCGCCAGGCGTGCATGGGGTAAATCCAGATGATCAAAATCAAGGGCAACAGCCAGACCCAAGCGGGCACAGTGGCCATGCCCATCAGCCAAAAAGAAACCGGGAAGCCCATGGCCAAGGCCGCTGTCCTGGCTTGAGAGAAACCTTTGTGCCAAGCTGC
>Ga0214921_10009039_pt1 | contig 12713 bp, 12 predicted proteins | sample LL1505_MetaG_FD_177992 | JGI IMG/M metagenome (GOLD analysis project Ga0214921, IMG submission 177992) | Freshwater microbial communities from Lake Lanier, Atlanta, Georgia, United States - LL-1505 | ecosystem: Environmental > Aquatic > Freshwater > Lake | place: USA: Georgia | collected... | reverse complement strand
TCGCCGACCAGCTCATCGCCGGCACGCCCACCGCCAAGAAGGTGCGGGCGCTGCTGGGCAGCAACCTGCAGATGGCCTCGGTGTGGGCCGATTGCGCCCGCTCGGTGGAAGGCAAGGCCGGCAGCTTTGCCTATGCCAAGCCCGGCCAGTTCAAGGATTGCGCCTACTACGAGAACAAGGCCAGCCAGGATGCAATGGTCGGCTTCGTGCAACGCAACGCCAGCTATTGCGGCTACATGGCCGGCGAGAAGCGCTGCCGCCACACCGGCTGGCACTTCACCGATGTGTCCATCCAGCGCAGCACCTATGCAGTGGACCTGCCCGGCGCCGGGCCCGACGATCTGGTGCAGGCCATCGGCGCCTGCATCACCGTGCTGCAGGGCGGCAAGCCGCCGGCAGGCTTCAACATCATGGGCAAGAAGGAGGCCCTGCGCCTGCTGGTGCACCACGTGGGCGACCTGCACCAGCCGCTGCATGTGGGCGCCATCTACCTGGACGACGCCGGCAAGCAGCTGGACCCGGCCACGGACCAGGAAGCGCAGGCGCACAAGAACAGCGGCGGCAACACCTTGCTGCTGCAGGGCCACAAGCTGCACAGCCTGTGGGACGACCTGCCCGGCCCGCTCACCACCCGCTTGCTGGCCGGCGCGGGCGCCGCAGACGCGCGCCAGGTGCAGCCCAGCAGCGGCCCGGTGGCGCAGTGGCCCGCGCAGTGGGCCACCGACACCCTGCGCGTGGCGCCGCAGGCCTTCCAGGGCCTGCAGTTCGGCGCCAAGGTCGACACCGCCTGGCCTGTCACCAGCAGCGAGCCGGCCTACCGCCTGGCCCGCGAAAATCTCCAGCGTGCGCAGCTGGCCAAGGCCGGCGCCCGGCTGGCCCAGCTGCTCACCACCCTGTTTCCCTGACGGCGGCCGCAGCCGCAACCCCAACGGAGTTCCCGATGAAGATCGACTTTGTGTCCGATGTGTCCTGCCCCTGGTGCGCCATCGGCCTGAATGCCCTGGAGCAGGCGCTGGCCCGCGTGGCCCCCGGGATCCAGGCCACGCTGCACTTCCAGCCGTTTGAACTGAATCCGACGATGCCGCCGGAAGGCCAGGACACGGTGGAACACCTGGCGCAGAAGTACGGCATCGACGCGGCGCAGATCGCCGCCAATGCCGAGGCCATCCGCCAGCGCGGGGCCAGCGTGGGCTTCACCTTCGGCCAGGGCCAGCGCCGCCGCATCTACAACACCTTCGACGCCCACCGCCTGCTGCACTGGGCCGCTCTGGTGGGTGCGCAGCAGCAGCGCGCGCTCAAGCATGCGCTGTTCAAGGCGTACTTCACCGACGGCCTGAGCCCGGGCGACCACGCCGTGCTGGTGCAGGCCGCCACGGATGCGGGGCTGGACAGCGTTGAAGCGCAGCGCATCCTCGACAGCGACACCTACGCCGCCGAGGTGCGCGAGGCCGAGGGCTACTACCACCAGCAGGGCATCAGCTCTGTGCCCGCCGTGATCATCAACGACCGCCACCTGATCAGCGGCGGCCAGCCGGTGGAGCTGTTTGAGCGTGCGCTGCGCCACATCGCCAGCGAAGGCGCACAGGAGGCCGCGGCGTGAGCGACGCACTGAACGACTTCGGACTGATCGGCCTGGCGGTGATGGGCCAGAACCTGGTGCTGAATGTGGAGAGCCGGGGCTTCTCGGTCAGCGTCTACAACCGCACGCCTGCGGCCACCGAAGCCTTCGTCGCCGCCCACCCGGGCAAGCGCATCACCGGCCATGCCAGCCTGGCGGACTTTGTGCAGAGCCTGTCGCGGCCACGCCGGGTGATGCTGATGGTCAAGGCCGGCACGGCGGTGGACGCGGTGATCGAGCAGCTGATACCGCTGCTGGACAAGGACGACATCGTCATCGACGGCGGCAACAGCCTCTACACCGACACCGAGCGGCGCGACGCCTGGCTCACGCCGCTGGGCCTGCGCTTCATCGGGGCGGGCGTGTCCGGTGGCGAGGAAGGCGCACGCAAGGGCCCGTCCATCATGCCCGGCGGCCCGGCCAGCACCTGGGCGGCGATGCGGCCCATCTTCGAGGCGATCGCCGCCAAGGTGGACGGCCAGCCCTGCGTGGTGCACATCGGCCCGGGCGGCGCCGGCCACTACGTGAAGATGATCCACAACGGCATCGAATACGGCGACATGCAGCTGATCTGCGAAGCCTATGCGCTGCTGAAGGCGGCCGGGCTGTCGAACCAGCGCATGGCCGAGGTCTTCACCCAGTGGAACCAGGGTGCGTTGCAGAGCTACCTGATCGAAATCACCGCCAAGGCCCTGGCGCAGGTGGACCCAGAGACCGGCCAGCATGTGGTCGATCTGATCCTGGACAAGGCCGGCCAGAAGGGCACCGGCCAGTGGACCCAGATCAACGCCGCCGAGAACGCGGTGGTGATCAGCACCATCAACGCAGCGGTGGAGGCGCGGGTGCTGTCGTCGCAGAAGGCATTGCGGATGGTGGCCAGCGGCCAGCTGCAGGGCCCGCCCGGCGTGCTGGATGCCGACCCCGCGCGCCTGATCGCCCAGGTGCATGACGCGCTGTACGCCAGCAAGATCGTCAGCTATGCCCAGGGCCTGGACCTGATGCGCACCATGGGCGAGAAAAAGGGCTGGGGGCTGGACCTGGGTGCGATTGCCGGCATCTGGCGCGGCGGCTGCATCATCCGCGCGCAGTTCCTGCGCCACATCACCGCCGCCTACCAGGCCGACGCCGGCCTGCACAACCTGATGCTGGCGCCGTACTTCCGCCAGGTGCTCAACCAAAGCCAGCCGGCCTGGCGCCAGGTCGTGGCACAGGCGGTGGCCGCGGGCATCCCGGTGCCGGCCTTCAGTGCGTCGCTGGCTTACTTCGACAGCCTGCGCAGTGCGCGCCTGCCGGCCAATCTGCTGCAGGCCCAGCGCGACTTCTTCGGGGCCCACACCTATGAGCGCGTGGACAGGCCGGCCGGCCAGTGGTTCCACACCGATTGGCCGGAAGTCATGGCCTGAAACCCCCTCAACCAAGGGGCAATTTGGTCACACTTGGCCTGACTTGTGACCAGTTGTTGAGGTCTCCCCACCTATAGTGCTGGCTGCCCGGCATCGGGCGCAGGCGTGATTCCTGCGTCCAGCCCGGGCATTGCAGCCGTACCCATGAGGAGCCCCTGGATGACTGACCCGACCCCGGCGCCGCTGCGCGCACTGCAGCAAGACTTGCGCAGCATTGCAGCGGCTTGCGCCATGGCGGTGGCCAGCCTGGCCACTGGCCAGGCCGTGGCGCAAACCGCCAACGACAGCGGCACCATCGAGGTGGTGCAAGGCGACTCCTTTTCCATCATCGCCGGCCGCATCCTCGGCTCGCCGCGCCAGTGGGCACAGCTCTACAACCCGCGTCTGACCGGCCTGACCGACCCCAACAAGATCCTGGTGGGCCAGCGCTTCGAGCTGGTGACCGAGCCCGGCGGCACACGCTACCTGCGCCTGGTGGGCGCCAAGCCGGTGGCTGCTGCTGCAGCGCCTGCAGCCACGGCCACACCGGCACCGGCCACGACGGCGGCATCGCCAAAGCCAGCGGCACCGCCGGTGGCTGCCGCGCCGGCACAAGCCCCGGCACCGGTCCCCGCGCCTGCACCGGCCCCAGCGCCCGCCGCTGCACCGGTGGCGGCGGCGCCGGCACCAGCCGCTGCCCCGGCCGCCGACGACACCCTGGTCATCGGCGTGCTGCCCAACATCGCCACCGCAGCGCTGCAGGCGCAGTACGAGAACCTCAAGAGCTGGATGGAGCGCACCCAGGGCACCAAGGTGCGCATCACCGTGCCGGCCAATTTCAAGGTGTTCTTCGAGAACACCATGCGCGGCGATTACGACCTGTCGGTGGCCGCACCGCACTTCGCCCGGGTGGCCCAGACCGACCGCGGCCTGGTGCCGGTGGTGATGTACGAGCCGCGCATCAGCGCCCTGTTCGTCGGCAAGCCCGACGACGGCATCAACGGCCCGGCCGATGTGCGCGGCAAGGCTCTGGGCTTTGCCAACCCGACGTCGCTGGTGGCGCTGTATGGCCTGCAGTGGTTCCGCAATGCGGGGCTCGAGCCGGGCAAGGACTTCGAGATCCGTGGCGCCCGCACCGACATGGGCGTGGGCCGCATGCTGCTGACGGGTGAGGTGTCCGGCGCCATCATGAGCAACGGCGAATTCCGCGCCCTGCCGCAGGATGAAGCGGCCCGCCTGCGCACGGTGGAAGCCTTTGCCCGCATCCCCAACTTCATCATCGTGGCGAACCCGCGCCTGGGCACTGCCCGCATCAACCGGCTGAAGACGCAGTTCAAGGCCTTCATCGCCGACAAGGACGAAGGCGCCGCCTTTGTCAAGGCCACCGGCATCACCGGCATGGTGGACGCCGACGACGCGGTGCTGCGCGAGTTGGACCCGTACGTTGGGCCCACCCGGCGCGCGATGGGCATCACCAACTGAGCGGCAAGCCATGGCCAAAGTCCTCTGGCGCTCCACCCTGGGCGCGCCGTCCACCAACGAGGCCTATTCCGAAGGCCCGTTCGAGGACTCATCCCCGTCGACAGCCACGCCGCTGCCGGTGACCTTGTCGCAAGACATCGCGCGCAGTTTCCGGCAGCTCGATGTGTCGTCGTTCCGCGCGTCGGTGGTCAATGTCGACTCCATGACCTTCCAGGCCGCCTGGACCATCTCCGAGGCCGGTGAGGTCACCGACAACCATGTCGATCGCCCGCTCGACAGTTCGTTCCCGGCCGCGACGGCGGCCATCAACCTGCTGGCGCATGCGTCCGACGACGAGACCCTGCTGCACAAGCTGAGCCCGCGCCGCTGGGGCATCGCCTGGCGGCTGGACGACCCCAATGTGGTGCTGGCCGAGGCCCAGTTCCATGAGCGGCGTGATGCCATCAGCGAATCGGACAAGACCCTGCTGCGCCTGGTGTGCAGCGCCGCGATGCGGCCGTCGGGCGCCTTGGCCCAGGGCGGCATGGTGGAACCCGGCGCCGCCATGGTGTGGCCCGGCGGGGATGCCGCCGGGGCCGCGCCACCGCGGCTGTCGGCGCGGTTGTCGGTGGTGCTGCTGGCCTGCGTCACGCTGATGGCGCTGTGGCTGGCCGCCATGGCCGTGCCCGAGCTGCGCCGCAGCACCAGCCAGCGCGAGGCCCAACTGGCCAGGCTGCAGGCGCTGGCCGACAAGACCCTGGTGCGCGGCGTCGGCACGGCCATGGGCACCGGCGACTACGGCGATGTGCAGACGGTGCTGTCGTCGTATTCGTCGCTGGGCTACTTCGACGGTGCGGCGGTGGTCAATGTGCGCCAGCGGGTGGTGGCCCTGTCCGGCCGCACCGACCAGCTGCGCATCGGCGACCCGGTGCCCGAAGACATCCAGCGCAGCGCCCAGACCATCGAGCTGGCGCTGGGCGCCGAACGCCTGGGCCAATTGCTGATCGTGCCTGCACCGCCCACGCTGCAACCCGGCAACCTGCCGGGCTGGCTGCAACCGCTGGCCTGGGCCACCGGCCTGACGGCCCTGGCCGCCCTGGCAGCTGCCCTGCTGGCCCTGCGCCGGCCCAAGCCGGCAAAACCTGCCTGAAGCAAGCGCCAGGGGGCCTGGCCGCCTGCTGGCGCAGGCCAGTCTGTGGCCATCGGGTGCAGCGCGCACTACTTCGGCGCAACCGATGGCGCCGCTGGCACCGCCAGGTGCTGCGCGCGCGGGTGTGCGATCGCGTGCTGGACAATGGCCAGCGCCTTGACGATGGCGCAGACATGGGGTTGCCCCGGGCTTGCCTCCAAGGTGGCCCGGACATTGCAATGCCCATGCCAATTCAGCACAGCCCCCCTCGATTGCATCCCCGACCATGAACCAAGTCCTGACTTTTCTCCGTCGCACCCTGCTGGCTGCCAGCCTGGGGGCAGCCCCCTTTCTGGGCTTGCTGGTCACCACACCTGCCCAGGCCCAGGAGACGCCCATCAAGTTCCAGCTCGACTGGCGCTTCGAAGGGCCCAGCGCCTTCTTCCTGCTGCCGGTGGCGCAGGGCCAGTTCAAGGCCGAGAAGCTCAACGTCACCATCGACGCCGGCAACGGCTCGGGCAATGCGGTGAACCGGGTGGCGTCGGGCACCTACGACATGGGCTTTGCCGACCTGGCAGCGCTGATGGAATTCCACGCCAACAACCCCACGGCGCCCAACAAGCCGGTGGCGGTGATGATGGTCTACAACAACACGCCGGCGGCGGTGTTCAGCCTGAAGAAGACCGGCATCGCCAAGCCGGCCGATCTGGCCGGCAAGAAGCTGGGCGCACCGGTGTTCGACGCCGGGCGCCGCGGCTTCCCCATCTTCCAGAAGGCCAACAACATCGGCGCCGTCACCTGGATCAGCATGGACCCGCCGCTGCGCGAGACCATGCTGGTCAAGGGCGATGTGGACGCGATCACCGGCTTCTACTTCACCAGCCTGCTCAACCTGGAAGCGCGTGGCATCAAGGCCGAAGACATCGCGGTGCAGCTGTACCCCCAGCACGGCGTCAAGCTCTACGGCAACGCCATCATCGTGGGCGAAGACTTCCTCAAGAAGAACCCCGAGGCAGTGAAGTCCTTCCTGCGGGCCTTCGCCAAGGGCGCCAAGGCGGTGATGGCCGACCCCAAGGCCGCCACGGCCATCGTCAAGGAGCGTGACGGCCTGGTCAATGCCGAGCTGGAAGAACGCCGGCTGCGTCTGGCCATCGATTCCGCCGTGGCCACGCCCGATGCGCGCGCCGAGGGTTTTGGCGCCGTGGCCGGCCCTCGCCTGTCGCTGATGGCCAGCCAGGTGTCCGATGCCTACGCCACCAAGAGCCGCGTCAACCCCGACGCGGTGTGGAACGGCAGCTTCCTGCCGGCCAAGGCCGAGCTGGCCATCCTGCCGGCCGCCAAGAAATAAGCGATGGCATCGTTCGTCGACTTCAGCCAGGTCTGGCTGGCCTACAACGACGACCTGCTGGCCCGTGGCCAGTTCGCCGTCGAAGACATCAACCTGCAGGTCAACGAGGGCGAGTTCATCGCCATCGTCGGCCCCAGCGGTTGCGGCAAGAGCACCTTCATGAAACTGGCCACGGGCCTGAAACGGCCCAGCAGGGGCACAGTGTTCATCGGCGGCCAGGAAGTGACCGGCCCGCTGAAGATCACCGGCATGGCCTTCCAGGCGCCCAGCCTGCTGCCCTGGCGCACCACGGTGCAGAACGTGATGCTGCCCCTCGAAATCGTCGAGCCCTACCGCAGCAGCTTCAAGCAGAAGAGGGCCGAATACGAGGACAAGGCGCGCAAGCTGCTTCAAAGCGTGGGCCTGGGCGGGTATGAAGACAAGTTCCCCTGGCAGCTGTCGGGCGGCATGCAGCAGCGCGCCAGCATCTGCCGCGCCCTGGTGCACGAGCCCAAGATGCTGCTGCTCGACGAGCCCTTCGGCGCGCTGGACGCCTTCACCCGCGAGGAGCTGTGGTGCGCGCTGCGCGACCTGCAGGCGGCGCAGAAGTTCAACGTCATCCTGGTGACGCACGACCTGCGCGAGAGCGTGTTCCTGGCCGACACGGTGTATGTGATGAGCAAGAGCCCGGGCCGCTTCGTGGTGCGCCGGGAGATCGACCTGCCGCGCCCGCGCGACCTGGAGATCACCTACTCGCCGGGCTTCACCGACATCGTGCATGAGCTGCGCGGGCACATCGGTGCCGTCCGCAACCAATTCGGCAACAGCTCCGGCAAAGCCGCCGCGGAGGTGAAGTGATGGCCACGCGCAAGCTCGAAGCCTGGTCGCCCTGGATCCTGCTGGTGGGCACGCTGTTGCTGTGGCAGGCCATCTGCAGCGGCTTGAACGTCAGCGAGTTCATCTTCCCCAGCCCGGCGCGCATCTGGTCGCAACTGATGGAGTTCAAGGGCGAGATCGCCAAGCATGCCTGGCGCACCTACTGGGTCACGATGCTGGGCTTTGGCATCGCCATCGTGGTGGGCGTGCTGCTGGGCTTTCTGATCGGCTCCAGCCGGCTGGCCTATGCCGCCATCTACCCGCTGATGACCGGCTTCAACGCCCTGCCCAAGGCGGCCTTCGTGCCCATCCTGGTGGTGTGGTTCGGCATCGGCGTGGGGCCGGCGGTGCTCACCGCCTTCCTGATCAGCTTCTTCCCGATCACGGTGAACATCGCCACCGGCCTGGCCACGCTGGAGCCCGAGCTGGAAGACGTGCTGCGGGTGCTGGGCGCCAAGCGCTGGGACGTGCTGGTGAAGGTGGGCCTGCCGCGGTCGATGCCCTACTTCTTCGGCAGCCTGAAGGTGGCCATCACCCTGGCCTTCGTGGGCACCACCGTCAGCGAGATGACGGCCAGCAACGAGGGCATCGGCTACCTGCTGGTGAGCGCTGGCAGCAGCATGCAGATGGGCCTGGCCTTTGCCGGCCTGGTGGTGGTGGGTGCGATGGCGATGGCGATGTACGAGTTCTTCTCCATCCTGGAAAAACGCATCACCGGCTGGGCACACCGCGGCAGCCAGAACCACTGAGCGCTGCAGCCTGCCCGCACGGCAGCGCTGCAACGCGCCGCTGGTGCGGGGGCGGCGAGCCGGCCCCTACACTGCGCGGCTTTGCACCCTGTGGCTGCGGCCATCCACCGACCATCACCATGGGCTGGCACGGCCACCTCCATCTGCACTACACCCGCGACGGCGAGCGCACCACCGCGCTGGACCGCCACCACGGCCCGTTGCGCGTGCTGCAGCGCCTGTACCCCGAGGGCGAGGGCATCTGCCACCATGTGCTGGTGCATCCGCCAGGCGGCATCGTCGGCGGTGACGTGCTGGCGCTGGAGGCTGACCTGGAAGCCGGCAGCCACGCGGTGATCACCACCCCGGGCGCCACCCGCTTCTACCGCAGCGACGGCCCGCTGGCCCGCCAGCAGGTGCAGGCCAGCCTGGCCGCCGGCGCGCGGCTGGAATGGCTGCCGATGGAGACCATCGCTTACCGGGCCTGCCAGGCCCACAACAGCCTGCAGTTCAACCTGGCGCCGGGTGCGCAGATGCTGGGCTGGGATGTGCTGGCCCTGGGCCTGCCGGCGGCCAATGCGCCCTTCGATGCCGGCCGCTTCCGGCAGGAGATCACCCTGCCCGGCGTGTGGCAGGAGCGCGGCGTGCTCGATGGCGGCGACAGCCTGCTGCTGCACAGCCCGCTGGGACTGGCCGGGCACACGGTGATGGCCAGCCTGTGGCTGGCCGAGGGCATGGGCCCGGGCCAGACCCTGGACCGCCCGCGCACCGAGGCCCTGGTCGACGTCGCGCGCGGCCTGATCACCGCCAGCGCCCTGCCCACCACGGCCGGGGTGAGCGCACCGCACCCCAGCCTGCTGGTGCTGCGCGCCCTGGGCCACCGGGTGGAGCCGGTGATGGCGCTGCTGCAGGCCGTGCGCGCTGCCTGGCGCCAGCTGCACTGGGGCCTGGACGCCAACCCGCCACGCCTGTGGCGCACCTGAGGCCCGACAATCCCCCCATGCTGACCGTCAACAAACTCATCCCCCAGGCCCGCGGCCTGGCGCCCGTGCTGGTGCGCCGCGCCGCCACCGTGAACCTCGACTGGGACGTGCGCCAGAAGAGCCGCTTCGACGCCACCGATTCCCAGGGCCGCACGCTGGGCGTGTTCCTGCCGCGCGGCACGCTGGTGCGCGGCGGTGACGTGCTGGTGGCCGACGATGGCTCGCTGGTGCTGGTGCAGGCCGCGCCGCAGCCGGTGCTGGAAGTGCGCCACTGCAGCGCACACGGCAGCCCGTTCGACCTGCTGCGTGCCGCCTACCACCTGGGCAACCGCCATGTGGCGCTGGAACTCAAGCCCGACCACCTGAAGCTGGAGCCCGACCATGTGCTGGCCGACATGCTGCGCCAGCAGCACCTGATCGTGACCGAAGGCCTGTCCGCCTTCGAGCCCGAGGGCGGTGCTTACGGGGGCGGTGGCGGTCATGGACATGGGCATGCCCATGACGGCCATGGCCATGGCCACGACCACGGCCACGACCACGGGCACGACCACGGCCACCAGCAAGGCCACGACCACGACCACAAGCACGGCCACTGACCCGGCGCGCCCGGCCATGCCCCGCGTCCGCCCCGCCGCCAGCCCCCTGCCCGCTGCGGCCCTGCTGCAGCTGATGTGGCTGGCCTCGCCGGCCCTGCCGGTGGGCGGCTTCAGCTATTCCGAGGCGCTGGAAGCCGCGGTCGATGACGGCCTGGTCACCGACGAGGGCAGCGCCGGCCGCTGGCTGCTGGACCAGTTGCACCTCGGCCTGCAGCGGGCCGATCTGCCCCTGCTGGCCAGCGCCATGCACGCCTTTGCGCGGCGCGATGCGCAACGGCTGGCCGCGCTGAACGACTGGGCCCTGCAAACGCGCGAGACCTTCGAGATGCGCCAGCAGACCGAGCAGATGGGCCGCTCGCTGACCGATTGGCTGCGCCAGCGCCACCCGGGTGACGACCGCCTGCCGCTGCTGGCCGCGCTGCAGCCCTCGCCCACCTGGCCGCTGGCCTTTGCGCTGGCGGCCACCACCACCGGCGCGCCGCGGCGTGAATCGCTGCTGGCCTTCGGCTTCGGCTGGGCCGAGAACCAGGTGGGCGCGGCGGTCAAGTCGGTGCCGCTGGGCCAGAGCGCCGGCCAGCGCCTGCTGGGCGCCCTGGCCCAGGCCTTGCCTGCGGCGGTGGATGCGGCCCTGGCCACCGCGCTGGCCGGTGACAACGCCCGCCAGAACCTGGCGCCGATGCTGGCCATCCTGTCGGCCCGGCATGAGGCGCAGTATTCCCGGCTGTTCCGCAGCTGACTTTTTGCAGGAGACGCAGACCATGGATCGCAACGAACCGCGGGCCGAGCGCCGGGCCGCTCCCAAGCCGGCCCGCATCCCCTCGGGGGATCGGCCGATGTACTCATCGGGCGAGGGGCTGGCATGAGCAACTTGCACAGCATTCCCAACCGCACCAAGACCCTGCCGCCGCTGCGCGTGGGCGTGGGCGGCCCGGTCGGGTCGGGCAAGACCACCCTGGTGGAGATGCTCTGCAAGACCATGCGCGAGCGCTGGGACCTGGTGGTCGTCACCAACGACATCTACACCAAGGAAGACCAGCGCCTGCTCACCGTGGCCGGTGCGCTGGAGCCAGACCGCATCATGGGCGTGGAGACCGGCGGCTGCCCGCACACCGCCATCCGCGAAGACGCCTCCATCAACCTGGAGGCCGTCGACCGCATGCTGGCCAAGTTTCCCGATGCCGACATCGTGTTCATCGAGAGCGGCGGCGACAACCTGGCCGCCACCTTCAGCCCCGAGCTGAGCGATCTCACCATCTACGTGATCGACGTGGCCGCGGGCGAGAAGATCCCGCGCAAGGGCGGCCCCGGCATCACCAAGAGCGACCTGTTCGTGATCAACAAGACCGACCTGGCCCCGCACGTGGGTGCCGACCTGGCGGTGATGGAAGCCGACACCCGGCGCATGCGGCCCGACCATGCCGGCCGCCGGCCCTATGTGATGAGCAACCTCAAGACCCGGGCCGGGCTGGCCGAGGTGGTGCGCTTCATCGAGCTGCGCGGGCTGCTCACGGCCGGTTGAGCGGCGCGCCCGCTGGCCCGGCGCCCAGGTCCAGGTACAGGTCCACACCGCTGCGCGCCCGCAGGCTGGCGGTCATTTCCGCGTCGCGCAGCAGCTCGGCGCGGGTCAGGTAGTCGATGCCGGGCGCCAGCACCCGCTGCCAGTGGCCGCGCAGCCGGCGCGCGGTGTCGCGGTGCTGGCACACCGGGTCGCAGGGGGCGATGGCCTGCTGTGGGTCGGCATCGCCAAGGCCGCAGACCATGTCGACCAGCAACTCGCCGAATGGCGCATACAGCCCGGCCGGCATGCCGGCATGGCTGGCAGCCACATGGCTGAGCAGCGTGGGCTCGTCGCGGTCGGCCTGGCGTTGGCTGAAGGCGATCAGCAGCGAGACCGCCTGCTTGAGCATGCGGTGCTGCCGCTGCCAGCGATCGGGGCCCTGGATGGTGGCCAGCAGCTTGCCGGCAGCCCGCTTGCGCCGCACCAGCCGGGTGTAGAAGTCGGTGAAGAAGCGGCTGTCAAAGCCCGCCGTGCGGGTGCAGCGGCGCCAGCTGTCGCGCACCAGCACCAGCGACAGGTCGTCGTGCAGGTCAGGCTCGGCCAGCACGGCCGCCATCGCCGCGCCGCGCCGTGTCGGATCGGCCCGCAGCCGCGCCGCCGGGTCGGCCTGCGTCATCGTCTGCAGCAATGTGTCGATGCGTTCCGGGAACAACCGGCGCCGGCTGCGCACCGGCGGCAGCGGGGCAAATGCGTCGATGCCGTCCTCGGCCATGCGCTGCGGGTCGGCCAGGCGTTGCGGGTCGGCCAGGCGCCGCGGCAGCTGGCCGGTGGCCATCTCCCAGGCCAGCAGGCCCAGCATGTACTGGTCGGCCAGCTCGCCATCGTCGGCCTGCTCCAGCCCGGCGGCCTGCTCGGGCACCAGGTAGGCCAGGTCCTCGGCGGCCGCGTCGTCGGCCGGCGCACCCTGCTGCTGCGCCCGGGCCACACGCGCCAGCAGTTCGGGCAGGCCCTGCGCCACCTGGCCCGGCTGGGGCTGGCGGCCGGCCGGCAGGATGAAGGGCTCGAACTGCGCATCGACCATGATGTTCGACGGCTTGAGGTTGCCGTAGCGCAGC
>Ga0214921_10009038_pt1 | contig 12713 bp, 7 predicted proteins | sample LL1505_MetaG_FD_177992 | JGI IMG/M metagenome (GOLD analysis project Ga0214921, IMG submission 177992) | Freshwater microbial communities from Lake Lanier, Atlanta, Georgia, United States - LL-1505 | ecosystem: Environmental > Aquatic > Freshwater > Lake | place: USA: Georgia | collected 2015-05-28 | reverse complement strand
TATTATAAATTAGTTGATATTGTAATGATTATGAAGCTATTACCTAATTTTAGTGGGAATTGATTTCTTATCATTACAAATGATTTTCCATAAGCTACACGAAATCGAAATTTTATTCTTGGTAGTGTTAGTTCCTTACATTTATCATCAAGGGTTCTCACACAGATTGAATTACTGAAGAACTTAACAACTACAACTCTTGCATTATTAACGAAACCATATTCTTGACATATACTCCTAGTATTAGTAATAGCAGTAGTAGTGTTAGACTAAGTATTACTAACTATGATTATACCTTGTAAGTATACATACATCGTTTACTTTTAGACGTAGTTCATGAGGAGGAGCAGATGAATGATTTTTACTATTAAGTACTCTTGTTGATAACATTTGTCTAATATAGCCATTATCATCATCTACATCAGCCAATGAGTCATTTGAGTAGTATACATGTTCATCATTAGTATTACGAAGTTGTATTTTTCTATTCCACATATCTACATGACTATTTGTTCCAACAATTACAGCTGAAGATGCTATATTTTCAAGAGTAAGTCCAGTCTCATATAGCCAGTCTAAACTTTTATCAAGAATTTGTTCAGTCTTTGACTTATCTTTAACAATAAACTTCTCCTTACAGTGCAGTTTATAAATCATTTCATCATCTTTACAAGTATCATCTTTATATGAACAAATATGATTAGCTGTTTGATTACCAATATCTTCTAAGATTAGTGCATATTTTTCTTGTTCTTTTCTTTCTTCAGTACTCATATTACTTGTAGATGTTAGTCTCATATTCTCAGTTAAGTTATAAATATTATTTTTAATAAGTGTCCATAGTTCAGAAGATGATAGTGTTATTGAAATTTGTTCATGTTTAGTACCACCCTCTGCTACAGGAAGCAATTGTTTTCTATCTCCTGCTATAACAATTAATTTACCTCTAAGATTATCTAACTTATCTTCATAGTAAAGAGCCTCTAAATTTTCTCGATGTGTAAAGAAAGCTTCATCTATAACAATAACTTTTGTTGCCTTTAGTAGTTCTAGGCGATCTTCTGTAAGATTAAGTTTTATAGAGTAATCAAAAAGATCTTTATCACATTGTTCTACTACAGGAATTTTAGCTAGTGCGTGAAATGTTGTAGCATCGCTATAAATACTTGCTGCTAGGGCAGTAGCAGCACATATTTTACAAATATATCCTTCTGAACGAACGTAGGCAGCTAACTTCTCTACTAATTTCGACTTACCCGTTCCTCCTGATCCTGTTAAAAACATAAATTTTACATTATGATTTTCATCACTTACTACTTCATGAAAATTATCTTTAAATGCATTTAAAAAGTAAGTCTGTCCTTTATTACTTGGTTGACTTGTTTCAAGTTTATTATATAGTTCTTGCTGTTCATGCCTATCATACTTAAACATTTCATAGTCAAGTTCTGAAGTTATATCTACTGGTTTAGGTAGACCAAATATTGTATTACTTAGTCCCACATCATTGAGATACTTATCAATTTCAGTTAGAAATTTATTTTTAATTTCATTTTCCGATAACCTTTTTAGTATCCAATCACTAACCATTTCTTTGTATAAGTATCCATCATTATTGGTATCTCTTTCCAGTAAACTACAGTACTTTCCATTATTAAACATAAAGTTCACAGGATAGTCTTGACTTAACCATATTGCATAAGTCATTCTTCTTTTAGAACAAAGTATTTCTCTACGAAAAATGTCTAAAAACTCTTCTTTTAAAAAATCCATATCTTTTAACAGTCCATGTTGCTTAGCAGATTCTTGGAATGTTGTATATGTTATGCCCCTGCAGCTATAGTATTCTTTAAAACTTCTTCCAGCATGATGTTTTATCAACATTCTTAAGTAACAAATTTCTCCACACTTAATACTTAAGCCCTGAAGTCTAACCAGTATACTTCCATACTTTCTTGGTAGTATATTTACTTGCATTTTTACATCTTTACTAAATCCATTTATAGGATTTACTACAGTTTGCTGAATTTCAATTGTATCGTAGTCTTCACATCGTTTTCGTTTACTACTTTTTTTTTGTTCATACCTGTAACTTTGAAAAAATTCTGTGTAAGTTAGTCTTTCCATTGACTTAGGACGTTTAAAGTAAACAAAAAGATCACATAGTTTACTTTCATAAAGAATTAAGTCAACTTGAGGCGGCAGCTTTACCTTAATAGTCTTAACAGATGGAGTTGGTTTTGGGTACGTATGATAACCAAAAAATCTATTAACAGCATCCATAGCACATATTTTTCGTACCTTTAAAAAGTATGATATTTCATCTTTACTTACTTCAGTGACTGATGTTTCAACTTTAGTATTTCCTTTAAAAATATATTTGTATAAGTATGCAATAGCATACGACATTTCAGTAAACTCAAGATTTGCATGTCCATCCCAGTCAAGAGATATTAGTTCATTGTAAGGAACAATGTTCAAGTCACTCTTATCTCTTTTGTACTTTGGAAATCCTTTTTCATCAAAGTAAGCAGTTGTAGACTCTCTAGTACTATGATAGAACTTTCTACACGTCCCATCTGGTCTTTTACAGCCACGAGGATTGTCACTTGTTATCTTTCTACACTCGTGCTGCATTTTTTGTCGAATAATTTCTTTTAGTTTATACTCAGATGAGTCTTTATTACTGTTGTCAAATCCACTAAACCCTTTAGTACTAATATTTTGATTAATCCACTGAACTAACATAAACTCAGCTTTTGGCATATTAGTTAACCTTGCAACGTAGTGACAGTGAGGCAGACCTCTGTGCTGATACTCTGTTACTCTCATCTCGTACTGAACTTTATTAGTAACTTCAACTTTGTTATCTTTAAATATTTCACTGTACTCAGTACCATCAGGAAAAAGTAGTACTCCTTCTCCATTTGCTACATTAGCGGTATCCATACTACCATAAAAAATAACACCATCGTACTGAACTCGTCGTTTTCTCCCATCTAACTCTGCAAAGTACAGTTGTCCATTTTGCCATATACCACTGTATGTTTCTACTGTAACCTCTTTATCATCAACTACTACTGTTGATACTATCATTTTTGATGTTCCATATACTACTTCATAATCACTAGTGTATTTCTTAGTTCTTTGTATTACTAAACAACCTTCTCCATTTGGAGTATCACTCGTAAAGTTTCCCCTATATGTAACACTATATGGTTGAATTAGTTCACCTTGACCCTCTCGCATGTGATTTTGCCAAAATCCAGTATATGTAACTTTCAAGTTATGTGCTACTTGTTCCAACGTACCATAGCCATGAAACTCACTGGTACTATTATACTGTCCAGTATAAACATCCGTTAAAGGGTTTTTTTCAAAAAAATACTGTCTTGCATTTGAAATATCAATAGTAAACTTAAAGTACTTTCCTTTCCTTAAGTTATGCAGTAGTGCTTCCAAACGTCCATGATAGACCATATTAGTAACATCTGGTCTACTATACGCTGTTTGATCCTTATGAATTTTTTCATCTATTTCTGGCCACTTACTATCACATGTTAGTGTTAAAAATATATGAGGCTTATCATATGTTTGAACAATATGCATAGCATTTAAGCTTAACTTTTTAAGATGTCTAGGTGATCCTGTTATAGCTTCACCAAGTATTGTTTTCACTGTACCACCGTCTTCACAGTCAGACTCATCAGACTCTTCTTCGGACTCAGAGTCACTACCATCAATTAAGTTATTAGTATTACTACTACTACTACTTTTCTTAGCTCTTTTAAAGTGACTACTATTAAGACGTCTTTGTTGATCAAGTCTTGTATCTATAAAACGGCTTAGTTGCTCAACGTAGTAGTGTTGTGATAAACTTGTCCATATATTAAATCTATTGCAGTACACTTTCATACCAGATACCTCATTAAAGTAGTACATGTCTTTCTCAGGCATTAACATTTGACAACATATGTAGTCATTTTTACTAATTTCACAACAGTCACTTAAGAGGTAGTCATTACCTTTGCAGTATCCTCGCTCACCGTATGGAAAAAGAAGTGGATATGCTATCTATAAAAGTAAAGTTAGTGTTCTTAGTAATAAATCAACTTAAAAAATTATCTTACCGCCTCGTAGTATTCATTATCTGCACTTACAACTGATAAACTTTTACAATTTTTTAGTATAACATGGAGGGCAGGGTTTCCTCTGTCTCCTGATCTATAGCAACTAACATCAAAAATTGATACAGGAGTGCTTGTTAGTTGTACCTTAAGCTCTTCATAATTCATAATTTGCATACTTTCTAGAATTGATGTAAACTGTATTGCTAACTGATTTACAGTGTACTGCTCACATCTTAAGTTATTTATTATTCGTAGGTGCGGAGCAATATCATCAGTTTTATCACAGTTCATATTATAAGGTCCAACAACTCTTTGCAAGTCATTTATAACTTGTTGTTGATCATCATCAAGAATTTGCCCACTTGTAAAGTATACTAATGACTTTGTGTAGTTTTCTCGACAGTGCTGTAAAAATGTTCGACCTTTTAGTGCAACGCAACCACCACCAGTAAATACATAACTTGAATCATACTGTTTATCAAGACCTAGTGAACCATATGACAGCATATTATTATATATATTGCAATTTTTTAAAAAGTTATCATTACTATCAGTTCGGCAGTAGTATAGTAAGTTTTCTGGTAATTCTTTTTTTATAAATCTACCACCTTGACAACATTTTTTTCTAAAGCCGCATGTACTACTTTTTAAAAAAACAAACTTACAGTGATCACAAGGATTAGCCCAGTCCCACTCTTGCCTAACAACTTGATATTCTGTAGATGGTATTTTTACATAGGATTCTTTAAAATCACCTTGTATCAAAAGTTTATATAAATCAAAGGATACAAATACAAATTCCAACGTTTCAGAAGTACTAATAGAATTGCTATAAAAATCATCCATATTTTCTAAGTATTCACCATAAATAATTTTTCCAATATTTCCTTTCTTTTCTGTTACATCTTCACTGCTGTCTTTTTTTATGATATAAAAAGCATAAAGTACATCATTAGGTTGAATATAGTCTCTGCAGACAACACTGTTAAAGATAATATCATCATTACACAACTTTGCAGATGAGCGAATACATGTAAGGGTCCTTAGTTTATATTTATATTTAAAACTTTCATTAACACTTTCAATAACACAACACTTTTGCAATGTTCTCTTTCCCACGTTAATTTTCTCTATCTTTAATCGAAAGTGATACTTTTCATAGAATGCAGTACTTTCACTATATGTTGTTGCTACACGTTGTCGTAAGTTCATTCCTTAAAATAATAGTAGTAATAATAATAATAATAATAGTAGTAATAGTAGTAGAAATAAATTATGACAAATTCTTAGCATCAAAATTTCTTAATATTAGAAATTTCTTAATATCAGAAACTTCTTAATATCAAAAATTTATTAGCATCAGAAACTTCTTAATATCAGAAATTTCTTACTTTCAGAAATTTCTTAATATCAGAAATTTCTTAATATCAGAATTTTTTAGTATCACAATTTTTTAGAATTAAGTAAAATTTTTCATTTTAATTTAAATAATATAACATGAGCCAAGAAATTATTGATTTAACTGGTGATAGTAGTGAAGATAGTGATACTAATGATAGTATAAGTAATCATAACGAAGTGGTGGATCTTACCGGAGACACTACTGATAGTGATAATGAAGTAAAAGTAAAAGTAGAACCAGTAGCAGTTGTAACACCAAAGTGCCGAACCCGTGAAGTACTAACCACTCCACAGAAAGATACTTTTCACAGTAAATTATTTAGTGTTAAACCGTGTGACAAAGATGACATAGTTTTACTATATCAAGACAAAAAAAATTTTAAGACAAAAGTAGACAACACACTAAAAAGAAAGTATAGCTATACAGATGAGTCATCCAAAGTAGACTTATTTAAAGTAAAGAAAAAGTAAGAAAAAATTTTTACTATACTGCTTTAAAAGTATTAGAGCATAATTGATTTATTTTTTACTTATGTATATATATAAAAATGCTACTTAATAACAGTTGTACTACTAATAATTTTTTGATAAACTTCATCCCATTGTATACCATAGCACATAGTTATAAATAAATCAGGTTTACTCATAGCAGCTACCAGACTTCGTACTTCTTTGGTACTTTTACTGTGTAGTGTTTTTACTGTACTACTACTACTACTACTACTATGACTACTACTACTACTACTATTACTACTACTACTACTACTACTACTACTACTACTACTACTACTACTACTACTACTATTGGGCTCATCAGAGTCAGTGTCAGAATTAGAATCAATCATACCACAGCCACCTTTTCCTCTTATGTATATACTACTTCCTGTTTTCATTAAACTGGTACTACTAATATCACAGTCAAATTCACTGCTATAACATTTACGGTCCATAAAACATATTTTCCTTGGCTCTTTACTTCCCATATTTTTAATAAATTTTATTTAGTGTAGTATACTATAACTTATTGTTACACTATTTTCTTAATTTCAGAAATTTCTTAATTTCAGAAATTTCTTAATTTCAGAAAATTTCTTAATTCTAACAATGCGTTAACCGTAACATTATTAATTTTAACATCATTCATTTTAAAACTTTAGTATATATAACGAATTAATATAGCAAGAATTAATTTAGATCAATATCACGAGTATATATAACAAAAATTAATTTAGATATATATAATAAATATATAACAATGTCAATATCTGAAGAAGTTAACAATTATTTTCTCATTAAAATGGACGTTATAGATCTTATTGATTCATTTCTTTCACGTTATCTGACTCTCATTGATAATAAACGTTCAACAGATTCTATTGATTTAGTTCTTAACAATTGGACTACAAGTACTGCTGAAAATAATCCCAGTGAATTGAATAATAAGGCAATGTTGGCATGGTTTAAGCTAGAAGATGAAACGTTCGATGACTTTACATCTTTCAACATTATTTATTTTGATACCTATATTAAATATAGAGCTTTAAGGTTACTTCAAAAGCTAATAGATGAATATGCAGTAGATTCAAATATTATAAAGAATGCATTGTTGAAGTTAATACAAACTTTATTCCTATATTCTGGCGTTAGTTGTACAAAAACTATTTCATCGCACAGGCTACCTTTTATTAAAAAAATGGATAATATCGGTAGATTTTTTCAATCATATGGGTGCAAAATTATCTACAGAGAACTTTATATTGCATACTTAGTGGAACAAAGAGATAAACATCCTTTAAGCTATCCTCGACTTTACTCCACTGCTAATTCAGTATGTGCAGTAGAGGGCACTCCTGTAGATCTACTCAGTAACGATTTCCCAAGTGTGATTTTAAATTCATATATCACAAGTATATATGATATTAACAACATCAGAGTTCTTAATAAAAAGCTTTTCAATCATTACAGTGCTGAAACAATGACAAAAGTTGCTATTCAAAATTTGAAGAACATTGTAACCAAGTTCTTCATGATCAGTGCTGATGAGCTCACAAAAGCTTTGCTATCCTGTAGTGCTATTATAGGAGGATCTATAGTAACACAATCTTTTTATGGTGGTGCTGAAACCGTTTTCAAAACGTCAGACGCTAACTTTTATGTTCCAGTACAAAGTGACAGTACTGTTCTGGAAGACTTAGTCCTAAACTCCGGATACGAGTTGTATACTACTGATCTACCACTAACAGTACTGTTTAATCCAGACAACATTGATGATGATTATATTAACTCATATTACTACACAAATAGTGTATCAGATGTATACAGCTCCAGTATACTACTTGTTAATAAGTACAAAAATACCTTTGGTAAAAAAATTCAAATTATTAAGGTTCAATCTCCTGCTGATGTAGAAACAACATTTGAATTTGGACAGTTTGTTGTGAATCATTATGATCTAACATTCTTGCAAAACTTTTTTGATGGTAGTAACTTATATACTTATGACTTTCACGGTATTGTTAAGAAGACTGGCAGTGTTACAGCACTTGTAAGAAAAGCTTGTACAGTTAATGTAAAAACTGCTAAGTACCCTAAACTACTCAAAAAGTGGTATCGTTCAATTACTGCAACTACTATTCGTTGCTTAAAGTTTCAACAACGTGGATTTCAAATTGATAGTATTCCTGAACTATCTCTTGTTAATGAATTGGGAATTTTATAACAAACAAACATAAAAAATTATGTACATCTGTAAATAACAAACTATAATTACACTTACAATGCTACTTAACTTACTTATATGTTCATACGTAGTATTTAAATTTTACTTAGTGTAGTATACTATATAACCTGTTGTAACACTATTTCAAAATTTCTTAACTTCAGAAATTCTTAATTTCAGAAATTTCTTAATTTCAATAATTTCTTAATTTCAGGAATTTCTTAATTTCAGATAATTTTCTACACATTTAATTAGTATATACTTTAAAAACAGTATAGCGCACTATCATATATTCTTACATTACTACTACTAATAGAACATACTACTACTACTACTATACAACTACTACAATGTTCTTTCATGTTGTTAATAATACTTACTTTCTTATTAATATGGAAGCTATAACACTAATCGGTAATATACTATTAAATTATAAAATCTTACTAAAAAATTCAGTTCCAACAGATTCAATTGATCATTTAATTTGTAGATGGACAAAAAGTAACAATGTTAATATGATTAATAAAACATCAGTACAAAAACAAATGTTAATAGATCTTAAAAAAAAAGATAAATCATGTACAACTCTAAGTAGATTCACAGAAATATATCACGGAACTTATATTACAAATGAATGCCTTATGTTACTGCAAGAATTAATTGATAGATTCATCGTTCATGGCGAACTTATAAAACAAACGCTTCAAAATCTTTTACCACTAATGAAATTGCTTGCTAATATTGACTTAGTATCTACTCAGCATAGGTTAACATTTGTTAGAAAATTGCGAAAAGTTACTACATTTTTCAACTTAAAGTTGTATGATGTTATTTACAGAGAGGCTCTTCTAATTTTTTTAGTCCATCAAAGAGACAGCAAATTACTAACAACTACTAACTACAGTAAAAACGAAGTAAATACATCAACTACCACCAGTATGTTTAGTGGTAGTGATGATACCAATATGCTTAGTGGTTATGATGATACCAGTATGCTTAGTAATAGTGATGTCATACCTACTACTAATCCTCTTATGTGTTGTTCTCCAAAGTGTTTTCTAGTTGACTACATAACAGATATAAACAATATTAGGTCCATTAGAAGCGTTAGTAAACAGATGGAAAAATACTACGACTCTAAAACAATGACATCAATTGCACTTTTCAACTTGAAAAACATTATACAACACTTTTTTATGCTTAATGTTGACAAATTCATATCAGCTATGTTATCTTGTGATGCTATTATAGGTGGATCCGTAGTAGCTCAGTCATTTTATGGTAACGCTTCGGAACTACAAAAAGACTCCGACTTAGATGTATACTATCAACATGATAGTGATGTTACTGTTCTACGTCAACTAATCTTTACTGCTGGGTACCAACCTTACAGTAAAGAACTCTCAGCAGAACTAAGAGCAACATACTTCTACTCCAATCATGTAACATATCGTTCTAGTCCAAGTATTTTAAGTGTAAATACCTTCAAAAGTGAACAAGGAAGAATGATTCAACTTATTGCTGTACGCCCACCTTTTAACTTACAGCTATCAACTTTTAACTTTGGACGCTACGTTATTTCAACATATGACTTATCTTTCTTAAAAAATTTTTTTGATGGTACTACACTATATACTTGTGACTTTCATGGAGTAGTTACAAAAAGTGGCAGTATTGATTGTAAGCTATTAGAAGCAATTACAGCTAGTGACGATATGTTTGACTCTTACGAGTCCTTGTACAGTTGGTATCGTGCATACACAGCAACTTTAATAAGATGCATAAAGTACCAAAAACGAGGATTTTATATTGACAATGTTCCCTCATTTTCCTTACTTAAAATGTTGGCACTCTAGGTACTAACACTTAGATACTCTACGTGTAAATATATAGAAAAGTTAGTTTCAACAAAACTCAATATCCCTAGTAAATATTTGTACATACAAAAATTAGTTTATTTATAAAATTACTGTTAAATCAATATTCAATTAATGTTAAATCAAGTTTTTTCTGTTTCCAGTATAGGCTAAATAAACAGTGTCAGAAACAAACGCTTACTTCTTCTTGGACTTTTTCTTCAAGTTCTCAGTACAATCTTCTTCTTTAGTTTTTTCTTCAGTGTTTAAAAGAGCAGCACTTTTTTTCAAGTCTTCATCATGGACCAAAATGTCTTCACTTTTTTTTACATCTGCGCTATCAACTTGCATACTACTCAGTAAGTTTGTTTCATTGCTAATGGTGGGTGTTATAGGAAACACACTGTTTTTGTAACTTACTTTAGGTGTCACAGGAACTGACGACTCTTCCTTATCTGCTTCTTTTTTCACAGGAGAAACTTCAACAGATTTGTACTTACTCTGTTTTCCTTTAATAGCAGCAGTGCATCCAACAAGTAGGCGCATTTGTCTATACTCTTTAGACTCTTTATGATTTGTTACATCAATCTCAGATCTATGAAAACGATAAACAACTTCTCTATTTGCTAAACCTCCTTTTTTTAAGTTAAATTTAAACTTTACTGCTGAAAGAGACTCAATTAATTCTTCCATTTTTAAAGAAATATCAATTTTAAATTCTGCTGCATTAGAACTTGAGTCTTCATAGTTAATAAAGTACATTGGAAATCTACGAAGAATTTTTTCTGTACCAAAAGTAAAGTTAGCAATATCAATACTTCCAACATGAGGGCTACATGACATGAATTTTGCGTACGTAAGATCTTCCAAATTAGTATCAGTATCAAAACCACCACTAACCAAAAAATTGCGTCGATAATTCACATCACCTCTTGAAGGTGGCAAACCACACTTATGAATAGACATATCGTACTTTCCAACAAAATTATCAATGATATGAACTGATGTTAATGTTTCATCATGTAAACCTTGATCAAATATTAAACCTGATATTGTACCAATATAACACTTCCCCTTGTAACTAATAAGATTCACCAGTACATCAACTGACACAGGACTTTTATCTTGTAAAGTAACAACAGGGACTTTAGTTGATGAATAAGATTTTTCTTCTTAGTACTTTTCCCAAGTCTAAGTAAATGATTAGATAAATACAGTGTTAAGTATAAATAAAGTTACCTGAGAAATTCTTCATCTCATCATCTTCACTATCACCCATCCTTCTTTTTTATAAATACTATTTATTAAATTTTATTTATAAAATTATTATAACTATTATTCATTCTTTCAGCTTCTAAACTTTAGAAAAATTCTTAAGTTCAGAAATTTCTTAATTTCAGAAATTTCTTAAATTCAGAAATTTCTTCAATTAAGTGATTTCTCATATTCACAAATTTCTTATATTCAAATAATATTAGTAATTTGTAGAAAAAATTTCTCCTCTAAAAAAAAGTAGCAAAAATAGAATTTCTTCAGTTCACATAAAGAATTTTTCTTATGAAATAGTTTAAAATAACAGATATTACACCTATAAGTAACACATAATTTATAAAAGAAAAAATTTTAAATTATGAATATATATAATATAAAAAAAACAAATTAGTAAAGAACAGAATCATTATAGGTAACATAACAAATAAAATATTTTTTCTTTACATACACATATTATTTTGTATATACGTGATACTAAAAAAGAACAAAATGTGATTAACATATCAAAATTTATAATTCTCAAACAATACAGTATAATAGCCGTATGTTATCTATCATTAATTACTTATATTACTATCCTTATACCAGGAGGCTTAGTAATTCCATTAGTACTAAAACAAACTTACTGAATAATATGCAAGTTGTCAACGCACATATTAACAAAACTAAATAAAATGACATATAATTAATTGACAATAAAAATATTACAATCAAAACTTGCAAAGAGTCAATCTAAACATGAAGGTAAATCCATTAGAAGCGTTAATAGACTTATGAAACCAAATTATACTACTATACTGTAAAATTATAATCTTTTGCTTTCTTTAATCCTCTCATTTTCTTTTGTTTTCTTTAATCCTCTCATTTTCATTTAAATACTATATTGTTAATTAACTTTCACAATATATTAACTAACTTCCTTCATCATTCCTCTAATCTTTAGTAGTTTATGCCAATTGCATTAATACAATTTAACAATCACTTAGTAATACATATATTCATTACATTTAGTGCATTTACATTTAGTGCATTCATATATAATTATTATTATAATGATTATCATTGTTATACTTCCTTAATATCATCCTATTATTGCGATATTCACTATAATATCAATTTTCTCAACTTTTACATCAAATTACATATTAAAAACGTAAATCAATATAAATTATATATTAAAAGACTACCCCAAATACAATAAATACAATTTCAATACAATTACTAACTTTTAAATTCATTCAGAGACCATCGATATTTTTTTTTTTTCTGCACCAACTCGGTCAAATGATTAATATATAGTGATAATACCACTACTACTAGAACTACTACTATTCG
>Ga0214921_10009037_pt1 | contig 12714 bp, 12 predicted proteins | sample LL1505_MetaG_FD_177992 | JGI IMG/M metagenome (GOLD analysis project Ga0214921, IMG submission 177992) | Freshwater microbial communities from Lake Lanier, Atlanta, Georgia, United States - LL-1505 | ecosystem: Environmental > Aquatic > Freshwater > Lake | place: USA: Georgia | collected... | reverse complement strand
TAGTTAGTGATTTATTATTAATGTTAATACCCGATTCGGTAAATGTTTGTGCCGCTAAACTTAAAACATCGTAATTAGTTGCTGCATTGACGGCACTTTGAATAGTGGCATAAGTATTACCACTACCAACTGTTAATACCTCAATAAAATTTACCCCAAAATTAGAATTACTATTTACTGTATTAGAAGCATTATTGTTACTAAATGCACCATTTGCAAAAACAACATTTAGGTTATTAATGTCATTGGCATTGGCATGTGCTGATGCTGCTCCAGTTAGCGTAAAAGTTAAGCTAAGGTTATTGTTTCTAACAATGGAAGCCGTTAAACCTGAAGGTATATTGTAAACAGCCACCTTTCCCCCACTCACAAAATTATCTCCATTACTTCCAGCAAAGGTTGCTCCTCCAAAGTTATTATGAGTTATAGTAATTGAAGTAGCAATAATCCCATTATTTGTGCTGTTTTCAACAAATTGAGTTGAGCTGAAAATTAATTTGGGTGCAGCAATTTCAATGGTAATACCCGAACCCCATCCAGAAAGAGGACAAGTTGTAGCGCTTGAAAAATTAAAGTAACCAGAAGACACGGTACATTTATTGGATGAATAAGTTCCTAGTCTCCAATAGCTACCATTGAAGCTAATTGCATAATTAGTGCCCGCAGAGCTTCTGATGTAAGCAGGTCTGCTATTACACGTTCCAGACTGAACATACGTTCCATTAAAAGATGAACTAGATGCGCCAGAAACAGTATAATCAGTTGCAAAAGAGCTCGTACTAAATAAAACTGCGGCAATAGTTAATAATTGTTTCAATACTTTAATTGTGTAGATTTTCATTTAATAATTTTTTAAAAGACGAAAAAAAGATTTTGTAATTGTTATCCCAAATTTTAGGGACGAAATACAGAATTTTGTATATAATCTACAAAAGATATTGTTTTGGGCTAAGGTTTAACCAAATAGCTAATGGAATTACTCAAACAAAATGGTAAAACAAGCACCTCCATTATTTGAGTATTGTAATGCACCATTTAACTGATCTGCAAAGAGCTTAACAAGACGTAAACCAAGACTTTTAGGATTTTCTTCCAACTTACCATTTGGCAGCCCTTTTCCATTGTCTTTAATGCTCAATTGATATTTGTTATCGATTCTACTTATTTCTAAATTTATTTGGCCTTGTTCCAAATTAGTAAATGCATGTTTCAGAGAATTTGTCACCAGCTCATTTACAATTAATCCAATGGGAATGGCCTTTTCCAAGTTGGTTGCAAAATTTGTATTATCTATTATCTTTAATTGGATAGGTTTTGATGCGTTTTGAAATTGTTTATCCAGCTCACCAATCAGTTCTTGCAAATAATCTTTCAGCAAAACACTCGAAATATTTTCGGATTTATACAGTTTTTCATGGACCACTGCAATAGCGTGCAACCTGTTTTCTGAATTAACCAAAGCTTCAATAGCTGCTTTGTCTTCAATCGTTCGGTGTTGCATGCGTAGCATAGCCACAATCAATTGCAGGTTGTTTTTCACTCGATGATGAACCTCTTTCATCAATGTTTTCAGGTCATCAGCTTGCTTTTTAATTTGTTTATTGTCGGCCTGTTGACGCTTATAGTTCCTATAAAAGTTGATTCCAAATGCTGTAAAACCAAGCAATGCCGCTATCATTAGCCAACGAATACGTGTATCGTTTTTGCTATTCTCCAGCATCAAATCATTTTGAGTTTGCAGGGTTTTGTTTAGTTGGGTTTCTTTATTTAACTCGTTATTTTTTAATTTATTTTCTCTTTCTAAAGCTTCTTTTAATAACAATTCTTGTTGAAGCTTGCTTTCTTTCATCAAATTTTCGCTTTTAAGTAATAACCTAAGTTGGGTTTCTTTATCTAATTTTTCTTTGTTTAGTTTATTCTCTTTATCCAAAAAAACAATTTGCTGTTCCTTCTTTTCTGTTTCATATTTTTTGGCAAGTTCGGCTGTGTTTTTTGCAATGCTTGTATTGTAAATACTGTCTTTCAACATACTAATTTTTTCTAGCACTAATAAGACATTGGTGGTGTCTTTTGTTTCAGTGTAAACTAGGTAGTACTTTTGGTATGCCTCTTTAATATCAACAATGTTTTTTTCTTTAACAGCATAGTCTAGTATCTCTTTACAAATTGTTAATGCTTCTTTATAGTTCTTTTTTTGAAGCGTAAGACTAAACTTTAATTTATTAATGAAGGAGAGTAGCAATGCATCTTTTGCAGCATTTGTGTTGTTTAAAATTTCGGCAAGATAGTTTTCGGCTTTGTCATATTCTCTTACTTTAATGGATATCTCTGCCAAGTTATAAAGTGTTACTCGAATGCCATACACATTATTTAATTTTTTATAGGTTTCATAAGATAGTAGGTAAGTTGCAATAGCATCTTCAAAGTCACTCTCTTCGAAATAATATCTTGCCAAAAAAGCATAAGCCCTTGCAACATCACTATTTCCTTTTTTTTGCTGTTTAAAATCTTCTAACGCTTTAAGGGTATATTTTTTTGCCTCGGCAATATTCTTTTGTTCTGAAAATATATTGCCTAACGCCATCCAACATTTACCCTTTTGCATATTATACTTTTCAGCAATTTCTAGTGCTTTATAAGCATTTTTTTCTGCGTTGGGAAAATCTCTTAAAACAACATACATATCAGATGTGAGGGTATATGCAGCAATGTAATTTAAACACAAAGATAGGTCTGATAGTTGATCTTTATGATCTTCACAAACCCTTGCTGCACTTTTAAATGTTTCAATGGCCTCTTTATATAATGACTGTTCTCTGTAAGTTTGGCCTATAAGAAGCATAGCACTAACTGTGCCTGAGTAGTATTGAATTTTGTTGGATAAGTCAATAGATTTTTGGGCAAATTTTGTTGCGTTAAGAAAATCAACTTTTTCTAGTTTATATGCTTTGGCTATGTCGAAAAAAATTTGCGTTTTGATGGTATCATCCTTTATTGATTGGCTAACAAGTATCAAACTGTCAATATTTGTTTTTTGCCCAAAAGTAATTTGAGTGATAAAGAAAATTATTGAAAAAACTAAATATCTCATTAAGCGCAATACGTTTACAATAAAAACAACTTACTGTATAATTTACAAAAAACTGGGATGAAACACAGATTTTTATATATAATCTACATTTTTATTTTTTTTAATACTTCCAACTGTTCCGTTCTACTTATGGCAATTTGTTGACCCTTTATTTCAATAGAGTTATTATTAAAACTATCTACCTGTTTGATGTTAACAATATGCTGCTTGTTACACTTTACAAATTTATCAGCAGGCAACAGCGTTTGAAGCTTTTTTAAAGACGCCCTTAATAAATATTTTTTGTGTTGTGTGTTAATTTCAATATAATTTTTGTCTGATGCAAACCATAGTATATCGTCTAAAGGCACTTTAACGTAGCGATAGCTATCTTTCACCAAAAGTTGCCCGTTAATAATTAATTCGTTTTCTTCATTTGTTTTATCAGCAGTAGGTTTATCGGCAGCGTTAAGGTTTGTAGAATAATTAAAAAAGGCTATTTCAATAGAGGCTAAAAGGTGTGCTTTATTATATGGTTTCAATAAAAAGGCTGAAGGCTTAGTTTGTTTCACACTTACAATGGTTTCCGCATCTGAATAAGAAGTAATATAAATAAATGGGATGTGATATCTTTGACTAATAAGCAAACCCAATTCAATTCCAGATTTTGCATCATTCAAATTAATATCTAACAACACAATATCAATACTTTTTGAGTCAAAAGCCTCTAGGGCCTGGGCATAGTTTCTTGCCTTAAAAATCTCGGTGTAACCAACCTCAACTAAGATTTCTTTTAAATCTTCAGCTATTAATAATTCATCTTCTACAATTAATATTCTTAAGCTGGGATGCATTAGTTGTATTAAGTTTTCTTAGTTTCTTGGCAATCTCATTTTATAATCTACCCTAGCACCTCCTTTGGATATATTGCTAAGTTTGTTTCTAATCAATTGTTTCTTCAAACCTGACAGGTAATCAACAAACAAAACACCTTGGCAATGGTCGTATTCGTGCTGAATAACACGTGCAGCCATACCCTCATATTCCTCTTCGTGCCAATTGAATTCTTCGTCTTGGTATTTTATTCTGAGGTTTGAAGGTCTTGAAACATTTTCTCGAATATTAGGAATACTCAAACATCCTTCTTCAAACTCCCATTCTTCACCCCATTCTTCAAGTATTTCAGGGTTAATAAAAACCCTTACAAAATCAGGATATTTTTCGTCTTCAAAAGGTGTAGTATCAACAATAAAAAGATTAATGGCTTTGCCAATTTGTGGTGCAGCCAAACCAACACCATGCGCATTGTACATAGTATCCCACATGTTTTGAATGATGTCTTTTAAATTTGGGTGTTCTGGAGAAATGTTCTCAGTTTCTTTTCTTAAAACCGCATCTCCGTAAGCAACTATTGGTAATATCATTTTGTTAATTTCAATTCTTTCAAAACCTTTCCATGTATGATTGAAGAATGAGGACTGCACTCAGTTGATCCACATTCTCTTTCTTTTGCCTGTCTTTTTTCTTCAAACCCATTTCAAGCATAGCCCTGGTAGCAATGGTAGAAGTGTATCGCTCGTCTATTCGTTCAATCTTTATATCAGGAAAATTTTTACGCAGCGAAGATATAAATTTTTCTACATGCACAGCAGATTGCGAGTCACTGCCATCTAATTTCATTGGTTTTCCCACCACAAAACATTCAACACTTTCAGTTTGTAAATAGTTTTTAAGGTAAACGATTATATCATGTGCCCTCACAGTTGCCAATGAGGTAGCAATGATTTTCATGGGGTCAGTAACGGCCAAACCAACTCTCTTGGTGCCGTAATCTATGGCTAGTATGCGTGGCAAATTCTTTTATTTAAACACAAATCTATTCTACTTGTAGCACAATTCTAAATGTAGTGCCTTTACCCAACTCGGAATGACGCACATAAATGGTACCATTGTGGTATGACTCAACAATGCGTTTTACTAAGGAAAGACCTAAACCCCAACCACGTTTTTTGGTAGTAAAACCTGGTTTGAAAACGGTTTTAAATTTAGATTTAGGAATGCCCTTACCATTGTCTGTAATATCGATATAGACATGCTTCTCATCATGGTTGAGTTGCACCACTATTTTACCTTTACCCTCCATAGCATCAATGGCATTTTTGCAAAGGTTTTCAATCACCCAATCAAATAGGGGTATGTTGATATTGGCCCAATTCCCTGGCTTTAAAATACTCACACTTAAATCCACTTTACTTGATGTACGAGCATTCAAATATTGTAATGAGTTTTCAATTACCAAGTCAAGGTTTTCGGGCTTCAAAACTGGATCTGAACCAATTTTAGAAAACCGCTCTGTAATAAGTTCCAATCTCCTCACATCATTATCTAATTCTACCAAAAGCTCTTCTTGGTTTTCTTTTTCAGTTTCTCTTAGCAGGTTTATCCATTCTTTTAAAGACGAAATAGGTGTTCCCAATTGATGGGCTGTTTCTTTGCTCATCCCCACCCATACTTGGTTTTGCTCTGCCCTGCGAGAGGCAGAAAGAGTAAAATAGGATAACAAGGCAAAGAAGGCAATCAAGGTTAACTGTATAATGGGATATGATTTAAGCTGTGATAAAATAAATGAGTTTTTGTAGTACAGATAATTGAATCTATTATTGGTTTCATCATAAGGAATTTTAATAGGCTCATGTTGTTCCTTCATTATTTCTAATTGCTCCATCAAATAGGCTGTATCGCTCACATGAGTAGAATCAAGGTTTTTGGTGGCATTAATGTTCCCCTTATCGTCAATTAAAATAATGGGTATCGTGGTATTGTCTTTGGCTATATCAAGTAAAAAATTTATGTCGCCCTCTCCCTTAATTAATAGGCGTGTAGCATTGGCCCACAGCTTGATTTTTTTATCTTCTTCACTTGCCAATACTTTCACTAAGGTATTGGTATACCATAGAGAAAAAGCTCCAATCAGCAGGGCTGCGATAAAGAAAAAACGTTTCCACCAGATTTTATTTTCGTATGTATACATAAGTCTAAATTAGATGGATTCTCTACTGTTTTTTAAGTCGTTTCAATCGTAACGTATAAAGGTCATCGGTTGATATGATATTTTTAAACCCTTTGGCCTTTAGTCCAAACATCAGTTGTTTATCACCGCTCCAAATTTTACATTTAAAGTGTTTTGAAAAGGCCACATAATGGGTGTCTTTAGGGTCAATGTCTGATACTAAACTATGGGCCGATAGCCATGTTGCTTTTTTAATCTGCTCCTCAGAAATAAAACTAATTTCTTTACAAATTTGATATTCGGCCTCTCTTATATGATCCATAGACATTTTTGAAATCTTGATCAATTTTGCATAATGATGGGCTATTTCCTCTCTCAGAAAATTAGGAGCAATAAACTCAAATGTTTTGTCACCATTAATGAAAAGGTCACCGATTTTCCCTTCCGAATTAAGAATACCGCTAAATACAATATTTGCTTCAACTATTATCTTCATTTAATAAAGCGGCTTCGGTTTTCAGCCCACCAAGAAGCATTTACTTCATCAGAAAGTGTATCAATATCTTTTTGGTTTACCTTTGAATTAGACGTTGCTTCTAGGTATTTAATGTAATCAATTAGCCTTTGTAGTCCAAAGCTATCAACAGACGAAGAAACCGTAATGGTAATTTGTTTGTTATTTATTTGTTCGATTAACATGGCTTGAAATTAATATTTCAAATGTAATGAAGTGCAATGGGTAAAGCAAGATGCCTGGTTATAGGTTTCTTAAGATCACATCACAAGCCCAATGAATTTCGGATTCGGTAATGGTTAACGGAGGCGCTATTCGTATTTTGTTATTGGCAAATAGAAACCAATCTGTTATCAATCCTTCATGTATGCAAGCCTGAATAACGCGCAAATTCTGCTCAAAACTGTGCAATTGAACACCCAACATTAAGCCTTTACCGCTAACGTTAACAATATTAGGATGTACCAGTCTTTGTCTAAAAATAGCCTCTTTCTTTTCAACCTCATTCATCCATCCTTTTTCCAACAACTCTTCAATACCAGCCAAGGCGGCTGCAGCCACCACAGGGTGTCCACCAAAAGTGGTGATGTGACCTAAAATGGGGTTGTCAGCCAATAGCATCATCTTGTTTCTTGAAGTAACAAAAGCACCAATAGGCATGCCTGCCCCTAATGCCTTACCCAACAATAGAACATCTGGAACAATTCCATGATGTTCAAAAGCAAACAATTTGCCCGTCTTTCCCATACCCGTTTGTATCTCATCAAAAATCAAAAGAGCACAACAATCATCACACTTTTGCCTAAGGGCACTTAAAAAGTTAATATTTCCCGCTATATAACCTCCCTCACCTTGGACCACTTCAACAATTACAGCGGCTGTGCTATGCGTAATTTGTGATAAGGATTCAATGCTGTTGTAATCTATAAAGTTAATGCCTGGTAACAAAGGCCTGAAGGCATTCTTATAATACTCGCTACTATTCAAACTCAAAGCAGCATGGGTGCTACCGTGATAAGCATTTCTGCAAGCAATAATTTCTGATTTACCTGTTACTCTTTTAGCCAATTTCATAGCTGCATCTACCGCTTCTGCCCCTGAATTAACTAGGTAAACAGAATCTAAACTAGCTGGTAATAAAGAACAAAGTTTTTGAGTAAGCAATACCTGCGGATGTTGCACAAATTCGCCATAAACCATCAGATGCATATAGGCATCAACTTGGGTTTTAATGGCATTCTTCACCCTTTCGTTTCCATGTCCTAAGCTACTTACACTGATGCCCGAAATAAGGTCGAGGTATTTTTTACCCTCTACATCATAAAGGTAATTTCCCTCTGCTTTTACTATTTCGAGCATAAGCGGAAAGTGCGTGGTTTGTGCCTGATGGGCTAAAAATAATTGTTTGTGACTTAACATGATTGCTTCTAAAAGAAAAAGCCGGTAATCCGGCTTTTAGAATGTGTAAAATGATACTTTCTATTCGTCTTCGTCTTCACCCTTCCACTCATCTTCTGGACTTACCCACTCTTCGCCTTCCATCATCTTGCGGTATTCCAAAAGCTCTTCGCGGTTGTATTTGTTATTATAATCAGCCAATAAGTCTATCAAATAACCAAGGTTGGCTTTTGGGTCTTCGCCTTCTGTGTATTCAAAAGTATATGTGCCGTTTTCTTCAATGTTTTCGTAGGCTAGTCTTACCATGCGCACGAAACCAGGCTCATCAAGGTTTGTTTTGATAAACTCTCTTAATTCTTTTAATTGTGTTACTAAGCTTTCAGCGTCAAAGTCTTTTTTGGCTAAGGTTTTCTTAATGCTTTGTATTATTTGGTTCATGTAATTTTGTTTTTTCGGGTGCAAAATAGTTTTATTCGTCTTAAGCACAAAAATAATAGCCGTAAATCATGGTATTGTGGTAAAAAAAATCCATGAAAATTATTCTTCACTTTGCACTTCTTGGAATTTCCATCCTATACGTTGTTTATGTAACAACCCATTTCAGGAGGAGAGAGGAGCATAAAAAAGGGCATTGCTAATTTATCAATGCCCAATTAATCCTAATGAATCTAATGAATTAGTGAACCAATCCTTTATAATCAGCAGCACTTAGTAAAGAGGCCACCTCATCCTTATTAGCAATGGTAGCTTTTATCATCCAGCCTTCGCCATAAGCATCGTTGTTTACATTTTCTGGCGCAGCATCTAAACCTGCATTCACTTCCAAAACCTCACCCGTTAAAGGCATAAACAAATCAGAAACCGTTTTTACGGCTTCAACCGTACCAAACACATCATGCTGGTTAACGGTTTTGCCCTTAGTAGCAATATCTACATAAACAATATCGCCCAATTCTTTTTGAGCAAAATCAGTAATACCAATGTAGCAAACATCGCCTTCTACGCGAATCCACTCATGGTCTTTGGTGTAAAGTAAATTTTCAGGAAAATTCATTTTTTAGCTTTTTTTAAATTTGCAGCTAATTTAAAGTTTCGGGTGACAAATAAAAATGTATGTTTTATCATGTAATGGGTTAAATTTTTTTTACAATGTATTATTTGTTAGCTATTACCAACCAAATATATAATTTTGAATCTCCTTGAAGCCAATTTTTTCTATATTGTTTGTGTGTCTTGTGTCGATGAAAAGCTACTCTACACATATTGTTGGGGGTGGTTTTGCACTAAAACGCCTATCAGGCAATTCATACGAACTAACTATGAATTATTTAGGAGATTGCTTGAATGGCACCCAGCAAGCCTTTGCTCAAGATCAATCAGACATGTCAGTGGGTATTTTTGATAAGGGAACGAACGCCAGAAAAACAATCGTTTCTTTGTCCTTTATAAGCAAAAAAGTATTGGCTTTCGCCACAGATAGCTGTGCCAAAACAATCAAAGCCTGCACAGAATTTTACCTATTTAAAAAAACCATTACCCTTGACCCAAAAATTTACAACAATACCGCTGGATACTATATCAGTTGGGAGCGCTGTTGTAGAAACAATGTAATTGCCAATATTGTCAATCCTGGAGGGGCTGCCATGGTTTTTTATATGGAGTTCCCCCCCGTGGCATTTATAACCAATTCTTCTCCATATTTTACCAATAATCCAAATACCCTGCTTTGTGCCGATGGTGATTTTACCTACAACTTAAACTACAAAGACGATGATAACGACCAATTGAAATTCTCTTTGGCAGACCCCTTAAATGGAAACTTAAATTCTAACAATCCTAATAATGGCGGGAATCCCGCGTCAGGCCCTTATAATCCTGTTCAGTGGGCAAGTGGCTATTCGGCAACCAATGCCATCCTTGGAGCTCCATCTCTATCAATAGATGCCAATACCGGTCAAATTTCCGTCACCCCCACCGTAATTGGTGTGTTTATTGCTTCCATAAAAGTGGAAGAGTTTAGGTTCGGAAAAAAAATTGGTGAGGTAAGACTTGAATTACAATTTACAATAGGTAATTGCCCCAATTTACCACCAAGTGTGATAACGCTTAACGACTCGGCATCAAACCAAGAAATTGCCTATTTTGATGTTCAAATCCCCAAAGAAATGTGTTTTAGAATAAACAGCACCGATACAAAAGATTCAATTTATCTTAAAGTTAGTTCGCCCGTTTTTTCAAACGATACCATTACAAGCTACCCAGTTATTGATACTATTTCAGGTGGGTATTTGAGCATTAACAAAAGGTTTTGTTGGAAAACAGATTGCAGTCTAAGGGGAATGGGTCGTGTTCCATTCTATCTAACGCTCAAAGACAATGGTTGTCCGAGCCCAAGAAGTGCAAAGAAGAATGTTTATATAAACATCATCGACATGCCTATTGTAAACCCAAACAGCCTGCTTTGCTTAACTCTAGCAGATAACCAAACCATTGTTTATTGGGGTGATAGCACGGGTAACAATCCTTATTTTAAACAGTATAATTTATACCGAGGTGTTGATTACAAGAACTGGGTGCTTGTTGATTCAATCACAAATAAAAATCAGAGAAGTTATACTGACAAAAATACGCCTAACAATAAAACGATAAATTATACATACATGATGCGGGCAGTTAATTATTGTGGCATTCAAGGACCTCCTTCAGATACCCTTAGCACTTTTGAACAATTGGTTGCTGCACCAGCTGTACAAAAAATAAACTTTGTAACCGTAACACCTGACGACAAAAGCATAAAAATATGTTGGCCGCAAACCAATGAAAAAGATTTCGCCAAGTATTACCTTTACCGCACATCAAAGGAAAAAACACCTTATACATTATTAAAAGTATATGAATGGCCCAATGATACTTCCTATCAAGATTTTAATGTAAGTGTGGATGATACATCATACTGTTACTATGTGATTATGCGAGATACTTGCGATAATTACAGCCCCTATGGACAAATTTCTTGTAGCATTTTACTTAAAGGATATAGTGAAAACTTTGTTAATACAATTTGGTGGAATCCTTATAAAACATGGGAAAAAGGAGTAAATAGTTACGAGATTTGGCGAAGCGATGCCGTAACACCATTTCAAAATATCGTTTCTATTGATACTACAAAAACCGAATACTCAGATAGCAAATTAAACATAGATGAAGGTATGTTTAACTATTTCGTTAATGCCATAGAATCTTCCACCATAACCTCTCTGAATTCATCATTTGTTAGCCGCTCAAATAATGTACAGGTCAGAATAGCACCTATTGTTTACGCCCCATCTGCATTCTCGGCCAATGGAGACAATATAAATGACAAATTCAAATGGTCGGCTGTATACACCAAAGATATGAATATCAAGGTTTTTAACCGATGGGGTCAACTTATTTATGAAACCAACGATAAAAAAGCCTATTGGGATGGCACTGTTAATGGGCTGCCAGCACCCCTTGATGTATATCATTATATCATTTATTACTCAGGCTATGATGGCAGTAGCAATACAATCAATGGAAATCTTACCTTGTTGAGGTAAAAGACTGTTAACAACACCAACCTTATCCACACTTTTCTCACACTTTTTATTCGATTGTTGATTTCCATGTTGTTTAGTCTCTAATTATGTGAAGAATTATAAACTGAAGCCTAAACCAAAAAGTCTAATTTTACAACCATAAAAAAGCAATATATTTTATGAGTAAAACAGACGATAAACCAGTAATTATAGCTAAGCGCAAAAACATTCAAATCATTTTTGATTACTGCTTAGATCAAAAAATAGAATTCAAAGTAAGCCCCAGAACGATAAGCAATGACGAATGGGAACTTGAATTAAGCATCGACTCTATTAAAATGGCTATTGCCTTAGGTATGTTTGTTCGTGAAAACAAATTAGATATGCATGGGATGGGTGAATTCTCAAAACCTAAGCCAGTAAACAATGGTAAAAAAATAGAAGAAAAAGATAAAACAATTGCTCCCGCACCAAGTCTTACCGACCTAATGTCGGGTCTAGTGACTGAAGAGCCTGCAAATGCATTAAATTTAGACCTGAACGCTAACAATAACTAAGCATAGATTGGTTGTTGCCATATAATCCAAGTTTAGGATTTGATTGATTACACAAAATAAGGGAGCCGCCAGCTCCCTTTTTTGTTCTAGTTTTTGTGGCATTTTCCCTAATAAAAACTAATATTGAAAAGTGTTTTACCTGCTAGAAAACAAGTTTCCTCCAATAGAATATGCCGACCCAAATGGACTTTTAGCCATTGGTGGAATATTAAGTTCTCCCATGATTTTAAACGCTTATACCAATGGCATTTTTCCCTGGTATAGCGAAGATGAACCTGTTTTGTGGTATAGTCCAAACCCCCGATGCGTGTTATTTCCTAAAGATGTGTATGTTTCAAAATCAATGAAGCAGATCCTGCATCGCCATACATTTGATTTTAGCATCAACACCTGTTTTGAGAATGTCATTGAAAACTGCAGAAAACTTCGTGAAGACACTGGCACTTGGTTAGGCAATGATATGATAGGGGCTTATACGCGTTTGCACAACGAGGGCTTTGCGCATTCAATTGAGGTATGGCAAAATGGACAATTAGTAGGCGGTTTATATGGATTGGCTATCGGCAAAGTTTTTTTTGGCGAAAGCATGTTTAGCCTTGTAAGCA
>Ga0214921_10009036_pt1 | contig 12714 bp, 8 predicted proteins | sample LL1505_MetaG_FD_177992 | JGI IMG/M metagenome (GOLD analysis project Ga0214921, IMG submission 177992) | Freshwater microbial communities from Lake Lanier, Atlanta, Georgia, United States - LL-1505 | ecosystem: Environmental > Aquatic > Freshwater > Lake | place: USA: Georgia | collected 2015-05-28 | reverse complement strand
CAGCCATTTCGTTTCCTTACGCACACAGCAAAACAGCAAACTTTACCCTCTTTGCGCAGTGGACAGCCAATACCTTAACGGTTACCTATAACAGTCAGTTAGGCTCTGCGATTGCGAGTGGCACCACCACAACCGGTGCTTCGATTGCAGCATCACCAGGCACACCGACTAGAGCAGGCTATACCTTCAACGGTTGGTTTGCAGCATCTACTGGGGGAGCAGCCATTTCGTTTCCTTACACACACAGCCAAACAGCCAACTTTACGCTTTATGCGCAGTGGACAGCCAATACCTTAACGGTTACCTATAACAGTCAGTTGGGTTCAGCGATTGCGAGTGGCACCACTACAACAGGAGCTTCGATTGCAGCATCACCAGGCACACCGACTAGAGCAGGCTATACCTTCAACGGTTGGTTTGCAGCTACTACTGGGGGAGCAGCCATAACATTTCCTTATACACACAGCCAAACAGCAAACTTTACGCTCTTTGCGCAGTGGCAATGCGCACCTACATCATCCACCGAAACCATCACGGATTGTGGTTCTTACAGCTGGCATGGCACAACCTACACAACTTCGAATAGCACCGCATCATGGGTTGGCACTAACGCTGCTGGTTGCGATAGCACGGTGATGTTGAACTTGACTATTAATTCTGTGCCAACAGCTTCCATCAATCCATCAAGCGGAACACTTACTTGTGCTACAACAAGCATTGATTTAGTGGCAAGCGGTGGTGTTTCTTATTTATGGAATGCAACTGGTGGAAATGCAACCACAAGCAATACGCTTGCGGCAGCTGCTGGTACTTATTCAGTAACTGTTACTGGTGCTAATGGTTGTACTGCAACTGCTAGTGCTGTAATTGGTTCAAATACAATTGCTCCAACAGCAAATGTAACCCCATCAAGCGGAACACTTACATGTACTACAACAAGTATTGATTTAACAGCAAGTGGTGGTGTTTCTTATTTATGGAATGCAACTGGCGGAAATGCAACAACAAGCAATACGCTTGCGGCAGCGGCAGGTAATTATTTTGTAACTGTTACAGGTGCTAATGGTTGTACTGCAACTGCTAGTGCTGTTATTGGTTCAAATACAACTGCTCCAACAGCAAGTATAACGGCTTCAAGCGGAACACTTACTTGTGCTACAACAAGCATTGATTTAACAGCTAGTGGCGGCGATACTTATCTATGGAATGCAACTGGAGGAAATGCAACCACAAGCATTACGCTTGCGGCAGCTGCTGGTACTTATACAGTAACTGTAACAGATGCTAATGGTTGTACCGCAATTGCTAGTACAGTTATTGGTTCAAATACAACTGCACCAACTGCAAGCGTAACGCCAAGTTCTGGAGAAATTACTTGCACTACAACAAGCATTGATTTAACAGCAAGTGGTGGTGTTTCTTATTTATGGGATGATAATTCTACTTCGGCTACTAGAACTGTTACCTCAGGTGGTACTTATTCTGTAACTGTAAGAGATGCTAACGGTTGTACTGCAACTGCTAGTGCAGTAATTGGCTCAAATACAACTGCACCAACAGCTAATGTTGCGCCATCAAGCGGAACACTTACCTGCGCTATAACAAGTATTGATTTAGTAGCAAATGGTGGTGTTTCTTATTTGTGGAACTCAACTGGAGGAAATGTAACCACAAGCAATACGCTTGCGGCAACCGCTGGTACTTATTCTGTAACTGTTACTGGTGCTAATGGTTGTACTGCAATTGCTAGTGCTGTTATTGGTTCAAATACAACGCCTCCAACAGCAAGCGTAACGCCAAGTTCTGGAGAAATTACTTGCGCTACAACAAGCATTAATTTAGTTGCAAGTGGTGGTGTTTCTTATTTGTGGAATTCAACTGGTGGAAATGCAACCACAAGCAATACGCTTGCGGCAGCTGCTGGTACTTATTCTGTAACTGTTACTGGTGATAATGGTTGTACTGCAATTGCTAGTGCTGTTATTGGTTCAAATACAACGCCTCCAACAGCGGCACAAGTAACAGGTATAAATTCTATATGTACAGCCGATAATACATCATTTACTGCGAGTGCAAGTGGCACATCAGTTGCAACAACTTATGCATGGAGCGGCCCATCTTCATTTTCGGCCAATACCGCAACAATCAATAATTTAACAACTGCTGGCTTATATACATGTATAATTTGTAATGATAATGGTTGCACAGCATCTACATCAAATACATTAACAATAAATCCGTTACCAATAGCATCAACAATTACTGCAAGCGGCGCAACAACATTTTGTAGTGGTGGTTCAGTTACTTTATCAGGAAACAATGGTGGAGTTTGGAGCACATCAGAAACTACTCCATCAATAGATGTAACAACTTCTGGCACCTATTCTGTATCAACCACCAATTCATGCGGAAGCACAACTTCTAATAGCATTGTGGTAACGGTTAATACTTGTAATACTATTGCAACCACCCAACTGAGAAGTATTGATTGTGGTAAAATAAGTTTAACATTGTACGCCCAAATAGCATGTGTTGCAGTAGCAGGTGCAACCAATTATGAGTTTGAATTTACTAATGCTACTACAAATGCTTTTTATGCTACTAAAGTGATGGCTAGTATAGCTATAGCTGGAAACAACGTAACACCTAACTTGCAATGGAACACTCAATATAATTGTAGAGTGCGTGCCAAAGTAGGTGGTGTTTGGGGTATTTATGGTTCTGTTTGCCTTATTGGTTTGGTTCAAGACCCTGCTATTGCTGGGGTGCCAAATACTCAGCTAAATAGTACCTCTTGCAATCAATTAAATTTATTGCCAACGGCTACAATTGTTTGTCAACAAATATCTATGTCGGCAGGTTATGAATTTGAGTTTACTGATTTGCTTACAAATGCAGTAACTACCAAACTCTCATCATTGACATACTTACCTTTAGCAACAGTAACACCTACCTTAATACCAATGCATACCTACAGCGTAAGGGTAAGGGCCAAGCAATACATAACATGGGGTAGCTATGGTGAAGCTTGCAATATCAGAATATTAGGAGCAACCGCTGCGCGCGCAGCAATGAATACTGACCAAGAAACAGTTGATGCAATGGTTTTGGAAATGGAAGAGCAAAGCATGAATACAGATATGCCAATGGAAATATTATTGTATCCAAACCCAATGATGGATGTAGCAACAGTTGTTATATCATCAATCCAAAACGAAAAAGTAACTATTGCAATTATTGATATAACTGGTAAAGTAGTATCGAATGATATTTTTAATACTAATTCAACATTTAGCATTCAAAATTCAGAACTACGAAGTGGTATCTATTTCTTAACCGCTACAACATCTGGCGGTGAGAGAAAAACAATTAAGGTAGTGAAGCAGTAAGAGAGTCTTAAAGGCTCAACCTAAATTACAACAGCACAAAAGGCGCAACCATTGGTTGCGCCTTTTTTTGTATGATTTCAAAATATGAAGATGCTAAAACTTATATTACTAGGTTTATTTTCTCAACTCCAATAAAACTACATTTTCAATGTGATGTGTTTGCGGAAACATATCTACAGGTTGCACTTTGGTAACAATATATTTTGCATCCATCAGAGCTAAATCGCGGGCTTGAGTTGCTGGATTGCAACTTACATATACAACCTTTTGGGGAGCAATTTCTAATATTTTATTTACCACAGATTCATGCATACCTGTGCGTGGAGGATCAGTAATTATTACTTGTGGTTTTCCATGTGTTGCAATAAATTCATCATTCAAAACATCTTTCATATCACCCGCAAAAAACTTGGTATTGTGCACATTATTTATTTCACTGTTTATAATTGCATCATCAATAGCCTCTTTTACATACTCAACACCTATAACTTGTTTGGCTTTGTGCGCCACAAAATTTGCAATTGTTCCAGTACCAGTATATAAATCATAAACCAATTCTTGGCCAGTTAAACCAGCAAAATCGCGCGCTACCTGGTATAAAATATATGCTTGTGATGGATTAGTTTGGTAAAAAGCCTTGGGATTAATTCGAAACTTTAATCCTTCCATTTCTTCCGTTAGGTATCCAACACCTTTATAAGTAGTGGTTTCTAAATCAAAAAAAGTGTCGTTTTGCTTTTCATTTATCACGTATAATATGTTGTCAATTTCAGGAAATTTTGTTTCCAATGCCTTGAGTATTTCCTTGATAATTAGTTCTTCATTTTTGAAAAACATAATCATTACTAACCATTCGCCTTTTTGTGTATTGCGCACCATCATTGTGCGCAACAAACCTTTTTGCTCTCTTAAATCAAAAAAATCAATATTGTTTTCAACTGCATAATTGTAAATAAAGTTGCGAATTTGATTGTGCAAATCATCCTGTAAATAACATTTGTCTATTTGTAATATTTTATCAAAACGCCCAGGAATATGAAATCCCAAGGCATTAGAATTGGTATCAGAATTTTCTTCATCCTTATTAATCAACCATTTTTTATTTGAAAAAGTAAATTCTAATTTATTGCGATAAAAATATTTTTTTTCAGAACCAATGATTGGAAGTATTTCTGGAAGCTCTATTTTTATTAGGCGTGTAAGGCAATCTACAACATGATTTTGTTTAAATTCTAACTGTTTTTCATAATTCAAATTTTGCCATTTACAACCCCCACAAACTCCAAAGTGACTGCAAACCGGCTCAACCCGATGTGGGGACAAAGTATGAAAAACAGTTGCCCGTGCTTCTGCAAATCTTCTTTTTTTTCTGTAAACAAAAGCATCTACAACATCACCCGGCACTGCATTCTCAACAAATACTACCATGTCGTTTTCTCTACCTACACTGCGCCCATCATTTCCTGCAGAGTCAATTGACAAATTATATAATGTAAATTGTTTATTCTTTTTAGCCATAATTATTTAAAATTCTTGCTGCAAATTAAATGCTTTTTAGGCTGTTTATTCGGATTCAGATTTTGATGACATAATGTTTTTATTTCGGTTACAAACGATATGATAAAAAATGCGTCAGAATAAGGCTCTACTATGCATGAACCATTAAGAATGTGCAGTAAGATATTTGTGTCGGCAAATAAATTATTCCCACTCATTGCGCATTTTTTTCTGAAGAACTACAGTGTCAATAATTGATTTTGCTTTGCCAAAAAATTTCCTCAGATTACCTTTCTTAATATTTTTTAGCTCCAATAGCTTTTCTTCTAGTTGCTTCATTTCAGTTTACTTGTGTCAATTATCATGGTTTTAAATTGAGTATTTTTTGATTGTTAAAGTCATAGAAAAAAGTAAAACTTTAATACTATTTTTCTATTTATAAATTTAAAATCCTTCACTCAAATTAAATGTTCTTTCTGCTCTGATTCCTCTTTCCGTATTTTGTAAAGTACAGCATTCATTTACTGAATCATGCTCGAAAAATAAGGTGTAATTATTGGTTACAGCTTCTGATAAAATTTTCTCTTTTTCATCTAAGGTTAGTAATGGTCTTGTATCGTAACCCAATACATATGCAATTGGTAAATGCCCCACACTAGGAACCAAATCGGCAGTATAAAGTAATGTTCCTTTTTCTGTTTTTATTTTCGGAAGCATCATTGCATCAGTATGTCCACTTACAAAAACCAAGTCTATATTATCTGTCAGTTTATCTCCTTCTTCTACAAATTTTAACTGTCCACTTTCTTGAATGGGCATAATATTTTCTTTTAAAAAAGAATTTTTTTCACGAACATTAGGTTCTGTTGCCCATTTCCAATGACGAGCATTGCTCCAATATGTAGCATTTTTACATGCTGTTTCAAATCTGTTTTCATCCAACTTATTTACTGCACCACCCACATGGTCGAAGTGTAAATGCGTGAGTAAAACATCCGTAACCTCATCAATATTATAACCTGCATTATTAACACAGCTTTCTAAACTGAATGTATTTTTCAAATCATAAAAACCAAAAAATTTATCTGATTGCTTATTACCTATTCCAGTATCCACAAGTATTAACCGACTACCTTCTTCAATAAGTAAACAACGCATTGCCCAAGTGCACATATTATTTTGGTCGGCTGGGTTAGTTTTGTTCCAAATTGATTTTGGAACAACACCAAACATTGCTCCACCATCTAATTTAAATAAGCTTGTGTTTAAGGATGTAAGTTTCATATAAATTCGTATTTAATAGATAGTACTTATTAGATAGACTCTTCAATATTTTAGCCTAACATACCTATTGGGGCGTTTGGCAGTACTTTACTTTAATAATTTTTCAATGGACTTGAATACATTGATGTTTACTTTGGCAAGAGGCAAGCGCACCTCATCAGTTGTGATACCTTTAATTTTCAAGGCAGCTTTAATACCTCCTGGATTTCCATCGGCAAAAATTAAATCAGTCATCGGCATTATTTGATAATGTAGCTTTGAAGCCTTTTCAAATTTACCATCCAAACATAAATTTACCATTTGAGAAAATTGTTTTGGATATGCCATTGCAACCACAGAGATTACTCCTTTGGCACCGCAAGCTATAAGTGGGAGCGTTAAATTATCATCGCCACTAAGTAATTCAAAACCTTTGGGCTTACCTGCTATAATTCTCATGCATTGCTCCATGTTTCCTGAAGCCTCCTTTATTGCGATAATATTTTGATGGTCATTTGCCAATCGCAATGTAACTTCACTGCTCATGTTACTACCCGTGCGACCTGGTACATTGTATAATATAATTGGCTTAGGCGCTTTTTTAGCAATGGCGGAAAAATGCAAATAAATACCTTCTTGGGTTGGTTTATTATAAAATGGCGATACGCTTAATATTGCAGAAACCCCATTAAAATCATACTTCTTAAACTGTTCAATTACCTCTGACGTATTGTTACCGCCAATACCCAAAACAATATTTACTTTTTTATTTGCAAACTTTTTTACAGCTTCCAATACTTCAATTTTTTCAATTGTATTTAAGGTTGCTGATTCACCGGTAGTTCCATGAACTACTAAATAATTTACACCACCATCTATTAAATATTTTACTAATTTTTCAAGTGCTATATAATCAACAACGCCTGATTTTGCGAAGGGTGTAACAATTGCCACGCCTGTGCCTGAAACATGAAAGTTTTTATTTTTTGCCATTTTAATTTAATGAATATTGGTTAAATATTTTTCTACATTATTAATAAAATATTTCAAATCTTTATCGTGCTGATGATGCACTAATAAGTCGTAATAAGAAATATACTTTTCTTTATACACGCCAACTTTAAATTTTGCTTTAGATAGCGCCAGCACATACATTATTGGCAATACAGATTTTGTGCATAGGTTAATAAGGATATCAAAACTATGCTCCATATATTTATTTACGAATTTAGAGGTAGGCTTATAGTGCCAATTAATTTCTTTCAGCGTAAAAAAATCATATTCCAATTTAGAATTCATCATTATTGGAGTTTCCTTGTAATTATAAAAACCTAGTGCTTGAATTTTTTTTCCGTCTTCCTTTAATTTTTTGATGTATGCCTTTACTATTTCAAATTCATTTTTATCGGTAGCGTCAAACAAAATTCCAATACTGCTAGCTTTATTAAAATTCACAGAACGCACTACTCGCTTACGTTTTATAGTTTCGCGTTTTAGCAAAAATTCAGCAGTCTTACGTTTTGTTTTAATAATGATTGACATTTTTATATCAGAAATAAACAATACAAACCTACATATTTTTTTAGGTGAAAAAACTAGTGTGTTTTTGTTAGTTATTTTTACTTTTTACGCCTACTACACAAATAAATGGAGCTAAATAAATTGCCATAAAGGGAATTTTATTTATCAAAAAATTTACAATTGGAGTAACCACATTTAATAAAGATAATGAATATTGGGTGTTGTAAAATCCAGGAATAAGTTTGAAAGTTAGGGCATTTCTAGCCATCAACAGTTCATACTCCTTTGCAGACAATAAATTTTCAGTTCTGTTTCCTGTTGTTGGGTCACAAGTATTTGTGGGGTCTATAGGCAATATTGGTTTTGATTTTCCAATTTCATAATCAGCAACAATTGAAATTATATCCGCTCTCATTAAACCTCTTGTTGCTTTTGCATACAATTCTATTTTGGAGCTACTTAAACTTTTAAAATTATCCGAAATAATTTCCTTCCTAATTTGTAAAAACGATTTTATACTATCACGCCCTTTTTCCCACTTACCTTTAATACCATCTCGTTCAGCTTTGCGCTGAATGTTTCTTGTATATAAGTTAACTAATGGATTCTTGATGTTTGCCGTAGTGGCAAAGCATAACACCAAATTGCTTTTAGAAACGCTACTGATATTGTAAAAATACTTATTCAAATCATAAATATGTTCTATCACATTACGCGAAACAACAATGTCGCAATCTTGGTTTTTACTTCGGAAATAATTTACCAACTCATCAGAATCTGCACATACATAGTCATCAGCAACTATGCCTAATGCTCTTCCAACATTGGATGCGTCAATACAACTCACATCATAAATATCATTATAAATAACTGTTCTTATTCCTGCAGCTTTTGCTAATAATGTTAGAGAACCTGTTCCTCCTCCATTATCTACTAATATAATTTCTGAAATATTTTTTTGAGATTGCTCAACTGCTTTGCATAAAATAAAGGTGTTGCATTGCATGATATAGTTGAGCTTTCTGATATTATCACTCCAATATCTTTTACTGTAATCTGAAATATCTAAGTTTGAAAAATCTAAGGCTAATATTTTTTTTTGAAGTTCTGTTGAAGCTTCTGAAATATCTATTAATAATTTATTGTATTGTTTCAAAATAAAATTCTAATGCAATTAATATTTCCAAATATAAATGTTTAAGCTTTGAAATTAATTTGATGTTGCCTTTATTGATGAGATTTCAAACAAATGCTTTAAAACAAAAATACCTATGCTTTTTTTAATTCAAAAACAGAAATTTCTGGAAGTATACCTACACGACCTGGGTAGCCTAAAAAGCCTAAGCCACGATTAACATATAATTGTTGGTTACCCTTTTTATATAATCCAGCCCATTGCTTGTAAAAATATTGAGAAGGACTCCACTTAAATCCCGGAATTTCAATTCCAAATTGCATTCCGTGTGTATGTCCCGAAAACATAACATCAATATCTGAATACTCCTTCTGCACTTGAGCTTCCCAATGCGAAGGGTCGTGAGATAATAAAAACTTTACATGTGCATCTTCTGTTCCAATAATGGCCTCTTTCATTTTGCCATACTTAGGGAAACGCAAATTTGCCCCCCAGTTTTCAATTCCAATTATTGCAAGTTTTTTACCCTTTTTTTCAATGATATGATTTTCGTTCATCAACAATTTCCAACCAACATTTGCATGTACTTGTTTCAGCTTTTCTAAATTCTCAGCTTTATGTGCAGGGCTTTCCCATTGCACGTAATCACCATAGTCATGATTACCTAAAGTAGTAAAAACTCCATGTGGCGCTTTTAGTCTTTTAAAGGTTTCTTCAAATCCAAATGTTTCATCAACACGGTCATTTACCAAGTCGCCTGTAAAGAAAATCGCATCAGCATTTTGCTGCAAAATCATATCGAAGGCTTTGTTAAGATGCGTTGTCTCAGAAAAACTTCCAGTATGCAAATCTGATATTTGAACAATTTTAAAGCCCTCAAATTCTTCAGGTAAATTCTTGATACTAAGTATTGTTTTTATGACTTTATAATCATATGCCCCTTTAACCATACCCCAAATAAGAGATAAAAAAGGTACGGCGGCCAAGGCAATTGAAATGGTTGAAATAAATTTTAATCTACCAATATTATGGTCGCCAGTGTTGGCTGGTACGTAACTAAGGCCTAATCTAAAAAGCCTAATTATATCATCGATTAATAAAAAAACAACACCAACTAGTTTTGAAATTGCTAAAATTACAAAGAAAGCGAAAATGTACACCCGAACTAGCTTTGGTAGATTTTGTTGGCCAACTATTACTGTTGAAATAACTAACAAATATGAAATAATACTAATGGTCCAGTAGGTATAAAAAGCTATGTTCTTTTTAGATATTGAAGAGTGTTTTAGAACTGTTACAATTGATTGGTAGAAATATAAATCAACCAAAAAAAACACAAAGAGAATAATAAGAAAGCGTGATTGCATTTTGAAGTAATACTATGAGTTAAATTTTGATTTGAATGCTAAGAACCAGCTTTCAAAATATTTGTTCACAATGATACTCAGCAAATAAGTCACAGCAATTGACAATGCATAAGCCCTAACATTATTTAGCATATCAAGTTTATTCAAAATTCCAAATGAAAATGCTAAAGCAATTAAATGAACCATATATGTACTATAAGATATTGTGCCCAAATAATTGAATAATTTATTTTCTAATTTTATAATGCTATTTTTATTTGTAGCTGCGTTAATTACAATTATTCCAAATACAAAAGCGTAAAATTCATCTTGAAAATAAGGCCACTTTGGTGCTTGAAAATAATAATAGAGTATAAAGACTAAAATATTTAAAATTTGAAAATACTTATTATAAATTGTTTGTAGAATAGGAAATTTGAAATAATACAAATGCGCGCCTAATGCACCAATAGCCATGCTATCGATACTAAAATAATACAGAATATTGTAGATGTGTTTTATTAGATAATGCGGGTAATAAAAGTATATGAATTTTATAGCATATTTAATAGCTATCACAGAAATAATAACCCAAATAAAAGCAGCAAAAGTGTTTTTAGATTTCTTCATAATCCAAGGTGCAAAAAGATAAAATTGCTCTTCAACAGCTATAGACCATAATTGAAATGTAAATGGTAGAAATGGATAAATCATATCTATAACATTTGGCAGAAATAAAAATGTGAATAAAATTTTCGTGCCAAATTTTTCTTTTACGTGTTCCGAGAGGCCAGGAACATCAAACAAATGAATTTGAGGTAATACAAATAATCCTAATATGGCGATTAGAAAGTAAAGCGGCCATATTTTTAAAATACGCCTCACATAAAAGTTCTTAATATTAATGTTTTCCTTATTTTCTTTTTCATTTAAGAGTAAGTAGGTTATTAAAAAACCGCTCAAAACAAAAAACAATTGTACGCCCAGCTTTCCAATAAATTGAAACCTTAAATTGTTATAAATATTTGGTAATAAATAATATGATTTAAAAAGCTCTATATGAGAAATTACTACCATAAATGCCGCAATAAACCTAAGTCCGTTTAAGTTTGGGAAATATTTTAAAATATTATTTGTGTACGACATTGGTTTGCAAAGAAAATAAAAAAACCCCTCCAAAATTTTGGAGAGGTTTTAATAAGACATTTATCTAAATACTAGTAACGATATAGGTCTGATTTGAATGGACCATTTACTGGAACACCAATGTAATCAGCCTGACTTTGAGTAAGTGTTTCTAACTCAACACCTATTTTAGCAAGGTGTAATTTAGCTACTTTTTCATCTAAGTGTTTAGGCAAAGTATACACTTTGTTTTCGTATTTAGATGAATTTTCCCATAACTCTAATTGAGCCAAAGTTTGATTTGTGAATGAGTTACTCATTACAAAAGATGGATGACCAGTAGCACAACCTAGGTTTACTAAACGTCCTTCTGCCAAAACAATAATGTCTTTGCCATCAACAGTATATTTATCAACTTGTGGTTTAATTTCAATTTTTGATGCACCATGATTTTTGTTTAACCAAGCCATATCAATTTCGTTATCGAAGTGACCAATGTTACAAACAACAGCGTTGTGCTTCATTGCTTTGAAATGACGGTCAGTTACAATATTGTGATTACCAGTTGCAGTAACAATAATATCAGAAATTTTAACTGCATTATCCATTGTTAATACTTGATATCCGTCCATTGCTGCTTGAAGCGCACAAATCGGGTCGATTTCTGTAACAATTACACGAACGTTCTGTGATGATAATGATTTCGCAGAACCTTTTCCAACATCACCATAACCAGCTACAACAGCAACTTTACCAGCTAGCATTAAGTCAGTAGCACGACGTATAGCATCTACTAAACTTTCTTGGCAACCATATTTGTTATCGAATTTTGATTTGGTTACAGAGTCATTAATGTTTATTGCTGGTATTGGTAAGGTACCATTCTTTACACGCTCATATAAACGTAATACTCCAGTTGTGGTTTCTTCTGATAAGCCTTTAATTCCTTGCATTAATTCAGGGAAACGGTCAATAACCATATTCGTTAAATCTCCGCCATCATCCAAAATCATATTCAAAGGTTTACCGTCTTCAAATGCAAAAATAGTTTGCTCAATACACCATTCAAACTCTGTTTCGTTCATACCTTTCCAAGCATAAACTGGAATTCCAGCAGCAGCCATAGCAGCAGCAGCATGGTCTTGTGTACTGAAAATATTGCATGATGACCAAGAAACTTGTGCACCTAACTCTTTTAAAGTTTCAATTAAAACTGCAGTTTGGATGGTCATGTGCAAGCAACCTGCAATACGTGCACCTGCTAATGGTTTGCTCTTGCCAAATTCTTCGCGCAAGCTCATTAATCCTGGCATTTCAGCCTCTGCCAGATTAATTTCTTTTCGGCCCCATGAAGACAATGTGATGTCTTTTACTTTGTAAGCCTCTTTTGTTTGTGTTGTTGTTGACATTAAATTATGATTTATAAATTTATTTTCAG
>Ga0214921_10009035_pt1 | contig 12715 bp, 8 predicted proteins | sample LL1505_MetaG_FD_177992 | JGI IMG/M metagenome (GOLD analysis project Ga0214921, IMG submission 177992) | Freshwater microbial communities from Lake Lanier, Atlanta, Georgia, United States - LL-1505 | ecosystem: Environmental > Aquatic > Freshwater > Lake | place: USA: Georgia | collected 2015-05-28 | reverse complement strand
AAAGGTGACTATCTGCTGAAGATCAAGCAAAACAAGAAAAGGGTAAGAGATGATATTATTCAGAAGCTATATTACCACAGAAATAAAAGCTTACCCGTCAAATCCCATACAACAGAAACAACGAAAGCTCATGGAAGAATCGAATCCAGGTCTATAGAGGTTATAGATGTAACAGGTGAGCAGAACTTTGGCGGGATGAGTACAATCAAACAAATTGCGGCCATCACCAGGAACTATTGTAATACTAAGGATATGAAAGAAAAAAGTGAAACGACATATGTTATAACAAGTTTGGCAAGCGACAAGGCAAGTCCTGAGGAGCTTCTGAGCCTTAATCTACAGCATTGGCAGATAGAGAATAAACTACACAGACCCAGAGATGTGCACTTCAAGGAGGATGTGAGTAATGTGGTATGTCATGCACTACATCAGATCAATGCAGCTATGCGCAATATGGCTATCTTCTTACTATCGAAAATAGACAGCTCAATAAGAGAAGCTATCGACAAATGCACACAGCAAACCTCAAGAGCTATCTCAATGTTGCTCTTGAGAATTTAATGGCCCTGCAGAGGCAGTTGATTTTAGGTATTGACATTAGATATGGAAGCAGCGCATTTCTCTATGGCTCTTAGCATATACTCAGTCGCTCCATCTCGGGCCATCTCCAACCCAGTAAGCAGAGAAACGAAACGAGAGTCGTAACTTGATAGAGCATCCTCTAAATCAGCTATCATAAAGTAACTATGCATCTGCACTATGCGTCTCATTTTTTCAGCCAAGTGGTTTGCCAAATGTCCTGCTGTTTTATTCATATTGATTAATCCTTTTTATTTTGTCTTTTTGTTGTATAGCAACTTGCTAATTTATTAAGGAATTGATCCGAATTAGCGACGAAGCTAATTACTATTAATATAATATGCGATCTACAAATGTCAAATAAAAATATCACTTTTGAGCATAAGTGATATTTTTATTTTGATAAAATTAACCATTAATTCAATAGGAATGAAAATGACAAAAGCTTTGTGCGATAAGATTTTGGTGATATTTTTTTATAAAAGAGACTTCTTGTAGATTGATATCAAATAATTAAATAAATTATCAGTTGATCGCATTTTAATATGGTTTATGCTAATCAAAACGAATGGTGATTTATTTTGATTTATGCGCAAAGATAACTCTGGTTTTAATTCTAGGCTTTTGATGCTAAGAAAAGCCGCTGGTTTGAGTCGTATTTCCGCTTCAGAAAAAAGCGGCGTTCCAGCTGCCACGATTCGAAGCTGGGAATCTGGAAATGTACGCGAGATCAATAATGATAGCTTGAATAAATATATAGATGCCTTCGCCTCAATCGGACATCGAGTCACTCAAAAATGGCTCTCACATGGAGAGGGCAGGCCATCATTTATCGATCTTGATATTGACAACCATCACTTAATGGAGCCACTGTATCTTGTCAACTTTTATGACACAATCGAGATTTTGAAAGCAACATCAAATCTCTTTTATTGCCTGGATCAAAATGAAGCTCTGATTTACATCAACCATTCTTTGCTGTCTTTGCTTGGCGGCTCTGCTCTACATCATCAACCCCAGACTCTTATACATCAGTCATCAAAGCATGGACATTTGATAGGTACAGGGCTCAAGGAGCTCTGTAGTGAGAAGATATATGGGCTATGTCGCACTAACTACCTAGAGGCGATGAATGGAAAGATAGTAAGATTTAGCTACATAATCACCTCAGATTTTAAGAAAGATATGGTTGAGGTCGGAATACTCTATTACCCCTTAGTCAATCACTCTACGAAAAAGGTAGAGAGGGTACTTGGTTTTATATCACAAGAATCGATTGGCATTTGAAGTTAAATACTAAAAAATGTAACCATAGATTGACACAGCAAATTAAAATGATATTATCCCGCTATTATTGTATTGTGATAAACTTTAACTCTGTTGCTCTACTTGTCTAATTAATGTCATGCATTAGAGGTTCGATATGAAAAAATTTGCTCACAAATTCTTGAGGTCGCTGATAAAGAAATCTTGCTTGCTGAACCTTTGGTTACTTAGCTTCGGATTGGTAATTCTTGCTGCGATCTATATTGCTTGGGCGACCAACCTTACCCTGTTTAGACTAAAAGATCTATTGCATCAAGAGATCTCGACTCTTTCTTACGAATCGACTGAAATACTCGATGTCAATATGGTCTTACTTGAAGGCGTCACGACATCGGTAGAACTTGATTATCAAAAAAACAAGGCTAGCTTAGATGATTTGCCGGCAATCTTTAAAAAGCACTCATGGAAGCTAGGGCACTATACTAATATATCAATGGCTTATGTAGACCCGGCTGATAACGTCATCATTATCTCTGGCTACAAAATGAACATTGACAATAGTAGTCTTTCAAATCTTCGTCAAAGTGAGTATCTAAAAGCCGCCAAGATTGATCATGAAAATATTCATATAGGTAGCATGAGCACTAACTATATGACTGACATTCCCAGCATTCCTCTTTTGAAAGCGATTGTAGATAATAAAGACGATTATTTGGGGGTGGTGATAGTAACGATACCCCTATCAAAACTATCTGAAAGACTATCTCTACCCGGGCTGTCATTAAGCGGCATTGAGTTCAAAAATAATGACACTGCTCATCAAGCTAATCTTGCTATTGATAATATTGAATCGGTGATAAATTCGCTCTATATCATTAAAGCCGCTTTTGGTCAACACTTCGATCTTGCGATTGAAGCTCTTTTGCGAGATGGTCATGGCAAAGTATTCTTTAAACTAAGCTCGGGATCGGTAAAAAAACTTTTTTGGAGACAGTTTTACGATCGCTTCATTCCTCTTTGTTCTGTTATCGGCGTTTTTGTAATGTTATTCTATCTATTTAAACGTAACGCAGATTGGGAATTGATCAATCAAGCCAAGGAGGTGGAAAACAAAAACAAGAGACTATCTACCATACAAAAAAATTGGATAGCTTGCTTTACTTCCATAGAAGAAGGCGCGGCTATTCTTTCAGAGGATATAGAGGATATAAAATTGGATCATGTCAATAACTCTAGACAAAAATCTGCTATTGACGTTTCCTCTGCGCTGAATGATATTTATCTACAGGCAAAGGTGCATGAAAATTACATAGCCTCCATGCGAGATACTCTTGTTAAGACTCACGAAGCAAGCTCAAAGCTCAAAGTCGCAGTGGACATAGGCGCTTTGCTTGAAAATGAATTTCAAGGTATGTACAATTCCTTATCAGTAGAGGAATACGACACCAAAAGCGCTCAAAGTCTTTTTTATTTAGATGGTATAAGGAATGTCTTCAAAATAATCCTATCCAACCTTGGTTCGATGGGCTTAAGCTCCGGTGATATAGATATAATACTTAGAACGTCACAAGAAGGAGATACCAGAATAGATATATATTCGCGAAATCATTATAAATTTGATTCTAGCAAACTAAATAAGGCGCTCATGCAGGCTAAGATCATTGCCCTTCTAGACGGGGGCGTGATAGAGGTTAATTACAGCGACGCTCTAGTGGTTATATCGCTAGTATTCGCCGCCTGCTACAGCCCTGGATATGAGTCTTACTGAGCGTCTTATAAGTATACTTTATATAATTATGAATCCAAATCAGAATCGAGAGGGGACATAGCTCCGCACAATTCTATTATACTACTTGGTGGAAGAGTTGCATCATAACAGCTGCTCAAAATGCTTGAGCTACTACTTGAGCTACTACTTGAGCTACTACTTGAGCTACTACTTGAGCTACTACTTGAGCTACTACCTGGGCATTGCATGCTACTTATGACTTTAACGGGCAAACTTTCTTCTTTGGACTCCGAAGATCGGAGCACGACTTCTATTAATCGTTTGTCATTGTTTGATAAAAGCGCATCCATTAAAGATTGGCCTATTTGGTCTTCTGAAATTGCTGAGCAGATCCATAAATCCCACAAATGCTCCTTGACTAGCCATAGTTCATCAAACAAAAACTCAAATATTTTGATAAACTTTATTTTGGCGCCGGTTGGTTCTAATACTTTACGCATCGACATCAGGATATTTTGTAAATCTAGCGGAAATGCACTTTGCGCAAGAAAGCTCTCATGACCTTTAGCATTAAGGGTTGCATCCCCTTGATGAAGCAGTTTCAAACGATGCAATGACTCCTCAATTCTGAGACTTGCGCCCGAGGAGTCTAGGCGAAGATCTTCTTGTCTGGACAATTCAATTAAGCGCCTTGATAATTGTTCGCCATCTTCCCAGAAAGCTTTAAAAGCTTCCTGGCGTGACTGATTGTATAGATTGAATGACCATTTTTTACAACTCATAATGCTATCAAGAAATTGATGGACTGCAAAAGATACGATCTCTGTGCTGAGCTCAACTCCAATAAGCACAAGAGCTGTGATCTTATGCGATAAATGCTCGAAATCGTGACTTGTTACAACTGATTTGAGCGCTAATTCTATAGGACTTAATCCTTGAGAGTTTGCGCCAAGAGAAGATCCAAGACTTTTTAAATGCTCAGCAGCTTCTTTGAGGCTTTTTTGTCGAAGCTTTAAATGAGCCTGAGCAAAAATACCAAGAGCGGTATTACCGTCAGCGTCTCTTAAGCTAGCGTCAAATTTTATTAATGAAGTTAACAAAAAGGTCATAATGTTATTAGCTTTATCAGTCTTTTCACATTCTGGGAATTGGAAAATAAAACTCTTAGGACCAGTCTTACAAAAAAGAAGTTGCCATGCTGCCCGTCCGTTTTCATCTCGAGAGTCAAGGCTATATCCCCGTTCTGTTATAAGATATTTGACGATTGAAGGAAGACATTTCCCTTCGATGGCTTGACATAAAAGATTGGGGTGAGTCTGAGGTGAGTAATCTTTTATAAGAGGTATAAGAAACTCTTCTAATCTTATAGATTTGCATTGATCAATAAGATATTGAGCAATACTACTTCCATAGTATATATGCTCTAGACTAATACCAAAACGGAGCAGGCATTTTATTGCTGGCAGGCTAGCTTCGCTCGTAATTGCACGTAGTAAAAGCCCTTGAGCCCCACCCTCACATAAATTTGGATTAGCGCCATGCTCAAATAATAACTCTATAATGGCTACTGGGGCTTTGGCTTTTATCGCTAATTCTAAAGCACTAACGCCATTGGCATTTTTGATATTAGCATTAGCCCCTGCCTCCAGGCATTCCTTAACTTTCTTGGTCGACTCCTCCCCCCTTCGTTTCCTTATCGACGATAATAAAGATGTATTTATGACTGTTAACGGACCCTCTTGACCCTGGGCTGCTGATTCTAGTTTACAAGACTTATCACCGTCGGGGTTTGTTTTACAACTTCCTTTACGCTTTGACATTTTGCCTCTAAAGTTTTGATTAGGATATATAGTTGATAAAAAATAAATCAAGCCAAAAATAGGCCGGGCTTGAAAAAAAGCTATCAAATAAAATTACGCTGCGAATCTTTACAATTTCTTCTTTGGTTTAAATCCATAATCGCCCTCTTTATTTAACCAAAACGTCGCTTTTCTTAGCGCGCTAAGATCGGACGCTTGAATCTTCAAAAAAATTACTCTATAAATAACTAATCCTACTAAATTATATAAAATCACACACCAACAGAATGAAAGCAAAGTTAGCAAATTCTATAGCTCTAGACCTGGGCAGCAGCAAAATTGCAGCTATAGCAGCTTACGTAGAGAGCAATGGACTTGTTAGAGTTTTATCTCAGCATATACACTATTCTGAGGGAATAAAATCTGGTATGGTGATTGATGTCAAGGGCGCAGAAAATAGCGTTGTAAGCTCAATCTATGCGCTAGAGGAATCTTGCCATAAAAATGTTCAGTATGCTTCAATTTCTCTCTCTGGAGCTCATACAAAATCATATTACATATATCAAAAGATCAGATTATCGACAGCTCCGATAACAAAACAGGATGTACAAAAACTTATCCAAAAAACTCTGGATAGTTTTCACGTTGAAGACCAGGAAATGATCCACTATTTCCCCATAGAATTTACCCTAGACGACCACAGAGAAGTAGCGGACCCAACAGGCATGCTGGGCAGGGAATTAGGTTGCAGGCTCCACGTAATAGCAGCCAGCTCAAGCATGCTTCTTAATCTTTCGAATTGCATGTCAAAGTGCCAGGTAGAGATATCGAATATTCTACTTGGCATATATGCCTCTGGAATATCCTGCTTGACAGAGGATGAACAAAATCTAGGTTCAATCATTATAGATATAGGCAGCAGAACTACCTCATTTGGGATATTTTGGTCTGGCAAACTCCTCTATACAGGTTATATTCCTGTAGGTGGTTGGCACATAACCTCCGATATAGCAAAAGCACTGGGCGTGACTCCAAAAACAGCCGAAAAACTGAAAGTGCTGCATGGTAGCGCCATCTCTCTCTCGGCGGCGACTGGTAATCTGATAAATTTGGAAGAAATTGACCCATCATCAAATCACATGTTAGATGATAATATCATCACTTCTTACGAGCTTTCCCAGATTATAGCTCCAAGAGTTGATGAAATTCTAGAGCTTGCTAAAGCTGAATACGACAAAATAGGATTAGACCACCTAATAGCCCGCAGATTAGTAATAACTGGAGGGGGAAGTTTGATGCGTGGAATGAAAGAAAGGGCCTCTTTCATATTTGGCAAACAAACGAGGATTGGCAAGCCCATGGTCTTACCGGGCTTTGTGGAAGATTCTAATTCTGGCATCTATTCTGTAGCAGTTGGAATGGTTAAAATACATGCTCTAACAGAAGCAAGACAAGCACTCAAAACAGCTCTGTATTCCAAGCACGATAGCGGCTTCCTTAGCAAGATAGTCTCGTGGCTCAAGGAAAATGTTTGACATACTGAGCTAGATCAAATTTATTTCACCAATTGCTAAATTCATAATATTCATTGAAAACTCTTGGATACTCTTTATATTGAGTTGCTAACTATAGGTTGTGCGGTGACTTATATGAGTGTAATATTTCTGCGCCTCGCAATAATTCTATAACTCATTACTAGGTTGACGAATCTAAATCTAGATAACATTAGAAAAGCAGATTTTCGAGTACACGGCTCTAATGAATAGATTAACTCAATTCATATTTTGGCTAGGAATATTTATCATTACAAGCTTTTGCTTTGTGTCTATAAAGGCAATAGCCTCTCCTTGGCTTCCTGATGAAGGTCGCTACCTCTACATCTCATCAGGCTATATCTTTGACAAAACATCAATCAAAACCCTCAAACAAGAATCAAAAATCTATTACGCGCTAGAGCAAGACATAGTCTACTTAGAGCGCAAGAAAAAGGACTATGAATCAGATAAAAACCTTACTCCAGAAGCTAAGGCAAATAGAGCCAAAAAGATAGATGATCAAATTAAAAATATCAGACGCATCAAAGATTATTTTTCTAATTACTATACAAGACGCACCATATCGCAATCAGTGGAGTATGGAGTAAACCCATTCTATAGCTTTGGGGCTAAAGTGATATCTCAAGAAAAGGTGAACTTTTTAGGTCATTCGCGCAGTAACATTGGCGCGGCACTTTTTCAAAAAATTAAACTAAAGCAAACGGACAAATATATAGCGTCGCTGCAACCTCTTATATCAATAGAGCGCGATATCTATAGCCTAGAGAGGGCATCAGCCGAACTACGCCTACTTCTTGGAAAAACCAAAAAACATAGATTTGGAAAAGCCTTCGATACTATAGAAATAGCTCCTGGCATCTCCAAAGAAGCATTCGAATGCAAAATAGATTATACTACTGGGCTGGAGCTAAAAAATGGCACAATTTTAATGTTGCAAACTTACAACAGCTTTCGACCCAAGGCAAATAAAGTTTACAGACAAACATCTTTGGAGCAAGTTTCAATTGCAAAACCTCTAGAGCTCGAGAATCATACAAATTCAAAGAAAGTCACTTTGCAGCTAGGGTATTTCAAGGAACTTAGCATCAGCGCACGAAAAACAATCTCATCGGGGTTTCAGTTGTCATTATGGGTAGAGGTCTAAAGAGCGAAGCAACCATAGGTAAAGTTACTGCATCTAATGACACTATAATGGTTGTAGATACAGCATCATATAATGTTATGAGCTACGATAAAATAGATGATTACTACTCCCGAGGTTACCTAATCTGTAGCAACGTGAATGGGGATGATATTTTTGTCATAAGTGACGTAGCGCTACTTTTGTCGAATCAAATACAAAAAAACCCTCATCAAAAGAACTCCAAGGCGCTAGCTAAGTCCAAAAGATCGACAATCATCAAAACCCAAAATAATCCCTGCAGAGTTAAGGTATTTAGCAATCAAGATTTTCAATCATTAGTAAGGCAAGCCTTTAGTCGCTATAATAAAAGCCGGGCTCTATATCATCTGGACTTTCTTACAAAATCTTCCTCTTCTAAGAATGTAAAATACAAGAAAGTAATCTGCATATTGCTCTTATCGATGTTGTGCATTTGTTTTTACGCACCCTATGCATTTTATTTTTTAAATAATATGGTTTACCTGCTGCAAAACCTACTTAAAACTCTATTATTCATCTCGGCTTCAAGCATTAAACCAAAAACAAAGTCCTCAGAAAAACTACAAGATTACCCAATTTATACTATACTTCTACCAATATATAAAGAATCTGGCATAGCCCTTTCATTGATCAAAGCCATAGATCAAATGACATACCCCAAATCAAAGCTAGATGTTAAAATCGTAGTAGAAGAAGACGATATAGTCACTCTTCGGGCTATCCCTTCAATGAAGCTGCCAGCTTATATGGATCTGATCAAGGTTCCATACTCCATACCTCGCACCAAACCCAAGGCTCTGAATTATGCTATGCACTATTCTAGGGGCAAGTATGTAGTAGTATATGATGCTGAGGATAGACCAGAGCCAGACCAGTTGCTAAAGGCCATAAGACTCTTTTCTAAGCTCCCGACTGAATATGCTTGCCTACAGGCGAAATTGAATTTTTATAACCAGGATGAAAATTTACTAACGAAGCTCTTTAGTATAGAATATAGCCTTTGGTTTGATTTTTTGCTAAAGGGCCTTAGTCTCTGGGGCTTGCCAATAACCCTAGGGGGAACAAGTAATCATCTTAAGGCTGATGTCTTAAAGAGTATAGGTTGCTGGGATGCTTATAATGTAACGGAGGACGCTGATCTTGGAATAAGATTATATTTACATGGCTTTAAGACTGCTATTCTTGACTCCTACACTATGGAGGAAGCTCCGCTGAGTCTTGGCAATTGGATGCAGCAAAGAGCGAGATGGATCAAGGGCTTTGCGCAAACCTTCATTGTATACTTAAAACATCATGCCACAACTGGCTCAAGGATGAGCAAAAGAGCTCATGCAACGATTTTTATTTTCGTCGGGCTGAGCACCTATTCTTTTATGATGCTACCTTGGCTAATAATCATTGCCACTTTTGTGGGCTCTTCATTTTTAAAATACATGTTAATTATCAACACAATCTTTGCTCTGTCCTATATGTATGGCGTTGCACTAACAATATTAAAGCGCAACAAAAGATCTTGGCGCAATTTTACAAAACAAGATGTTGCAGCCTTTCTATTATGGCCGTTATATTTCGCCCTACATACTATAGCAAGCTACCGAGCAATATTTGAGCTAATAACTCAGCCATTTAGGTGGAATAAAACTAAGCATGGAATGAGTAGGTATGCTGACGACTTACTCATCACAAGCGATCCGCTTCGTCATTCTGAATAGAGCGCGCGGCGGCGAGTAGGCAATCCAGGTCTAATAAATCCCCCTCGCAATCATTTTTTTTGCTTTTCCGCGCTGTTTATGTTTAAGTAAACTGTGTGTATAATAAAACGTGGAGAATGAGCATGTCAAAACCAGTAGTATCAAACAGACCAAATCAACCGGTTGCTATAGATCTTCTATCAAAGATGCAGCATTTAGCAGACGGCACACAACCAATCACAAACCAAGACTTCGCAAAGCTTCTAGCTCCCTGCAAAGACGACAGAAAGGAGATAGGGGCCTTAAGAGCTAAGTACACTACATTCACACCAGAACAGATAGAACAAATAAAGACGCAAAAACTATATCTCTCACTCCCAGAACCAGCGAGAACCAACCTCTACGAATTAGTTACTCCAGAAAGAGAGCCGTTACCCGCTTCGCTAGTCGAAGTTAGTGACAAAATGGCAACAGCCCTTGCTTATTTGGCCTTGTCAAAGGGAGATAAGGAAGCGATAAGAATCTTCCCGAAAATGCTCACAAAATGTCGCAAGGTTTTTGGCCATAACATTGAGGCTCTCAAGGGTTATATAAATAACTTTCCACAATCCGAAATGGTTGTTCTTAAAGCTTTCGCAGAATTAACAATTAGGGACGATCAGCCAGCTCTGAGTTTAACCTGGCAAAATCTGCTTGCGGGAGATAAAGAGAGGGTAGTTGGAAGACTATTGAAAAATGCTGATGGATTGGATGGTGTTGCACCAAAAAGCCTCGATGCTCTCCTTATGGCCAATGCGCAGAAACTATTCCCCGAAGTTTTTACTCAAATAGATGCTCTCTCGTCTCAAGCTCAAACGGCTGAGGCCGCAGCAGCTCCAGCTGAATCGAGTTTAGCAAAGGGCGTCACAAAACTAGAGCTCCAAGAGTTTGTTGCAGAATATTATAAACTGTCTATTACATCACACGGTACGGACGCAGATAAGGAAATACCACTAAAGATAGCTTTACAAAAATCCATCGAGGTAATAACCGCTCCAGATGCCAAAACTACACAAACAGATCAAATGCCTGATTTGAGCATACCGAGCTATAGCGCTCTTCTGGAGAAAGAAAAAGCAGCTATGACTGCTGTAACACCATCCCCCGTAACGCAGGCCGACGAGGCAAAAAGTAGTGATGATGATACTTCGCCATCCGCGGGAGCTTACTCTATAAGGGCCGCGGCGAAAGCTAAGACACCCAAAAAAGATTACTACATGAGAAAGCTAGGGTCAGGCGACTTAAGAGGGTTTTACTTAGGAAAGCTGACTAGCTGCTGCCAATCTATGGATGGTAATTCACGAGAAGCAGTACGTCATGGCATGAGTCAGCCAGATAGTGGTTTTTATGTGATACAGGAAATGAAAGGCGACAAACCAGACATGAAGAAAGATAGGATAGTAGCTCAAAGCTGGGCTTGGAAGAGCAAGGATGGTAAGTCGATTGTTTTTGACTCATTCGAGAGACTAGGTCCGGAGCATGAAAAGTTGTGTAGGCCATTTATGAAAGAAGCCGCGGCAATCTTAAAGACAAGTGGATATAATTATGTGGGCCTTGGCAGTGGTGGTAATACTCCAGGATTTCGATGCAAACCAGGGCTATCGTCGTTAACTATGCGAGAGGTTCCAGGATTTGAATTTAAAAAAGGTTTGTTATATGAAGATGGGCGCACACAGTATGACGCAAGCAACTTACCAATAAGCCTTAAAGAATTAAAAGAATTAGGTTTGTTGGATGATGCAAGGCTTAATTCAGAGTTGCAAAAATTAGACCCCATAGGAAAAGATATGGAAGCTAAGACCGCTCTGTACTCTGGAGATGGAGACTTATTTAAGAAAATTGTGCAGAAGGGTGAGGTTGATATAAGCAAATATGTAATCGATCTAGGTGTAGTTCTTAGACTAGATAAAAAATCATTAGACATTCTTCTAGAGAATGGTGCTAATCTTGCGCTTAAGAGTACAAGAGGGCCGTCAAGGGACTGTAACATTTTAGAAATAGCGGCTTATTGTGGTAATGCACAATTAGTAGAAGCTCTAATTGCACAAAAAGTCCCTGTGACAAGCAAAGCAGTTGAAAAAGCTATAAAAGGATCTGCTATTGAAGTTGCTACTATCTTAATAGAAACCACGCCACCTCAGGGCGAAGAGTTGGAGAAATTAATCAGGTATGTATTGCTCGAGCAGCAACCAGAAATTCTTGATAAATTAGTCCCAGGAGTTGCTAGCTATGAGAACATGTTGGATGCAGCTATACATTATATCAGACAACCGCACAATAGCTATATCTCGGCCCAAAAAGATGATAGATGCTTAAAATTAATGCTTGAAAAAGGCAGAGATTCAATCAATCTAAGGGATCAGGGGATAGGAGAGGGGCATGATAATGAAACGCTTCTTGAGAAAATGTTTGATATCTCTCAGCGAGGAGGATCTGATTTTTCTGTAGTAGATAAAATCTTGGATGCAGGAGCCGATCCGAGATTAGAAAATAAATATGGCCGTAGTTTATTGGATAAAGCTCGAGACCCTGAGACTCCAGAATCAAAGATTCTTGAGCGCTTAGAGAAAGCGGCGCTAAAACTCAGCACAATCGAAGAGGCAATCGCTCTACAGCAAAAAGGAAGGACTAGAGCTGATATAGCATCTCTTGAAGCGCCCACAAGTCCTAGGTCTACACAGGAAGCTGCTGCAACTCCCGCTGCGCAAGCTCAGCAGCCTAAAGATCCGCATCTTAATCCTTTAGAAGCTATAGCGGCTCAGTTGGAGCTTACACCACTCGGAGGACTAGTTGTTGCATCAAGAGAGGAGAGCAGTCCCGCCGCCGTCGCCCCATCAACTCCTACAGTTCAATCCTCAGTTAAAGAATCATCATCTTTGGGATGATTGGCCCAT
>Ga0214921_10009034_pt1 | contig 12715 bp, 15 predicted proteins | sample LL1505_MetaG_FD_177992 | JGI IMG/M metagenome (GOLD analysis project Ga0214921, IMG submission 177992) | Freshwater microbial communities from Lake Lanier, Atlanta, Georgia, United States - LL-1505 | ecosystem: Environmental > Aquatic > Freshwater > Lake | place: USA: Georgia | collected... | reverse complement strand
TTCGACTCCTGTCGGGCAGGCCAGTTTTATCCGAGCAGTGTTGTGTCAGTGGTGGCTGTAGCTCAGTTGGTAGAGTCCCGGATTGTGATTCCGGTTGTCGTGGGTTCGAGTCCCATCAGCCACCCCACCAAATTATCTATTTTAATCAATGATTCAGAGGGCTTGACCTGCCATCAAAGCGGACGGTCCTAGTCCCTTCGAAACACGCTGCTCAGGTCCTGCCCAGAATACCGGCGCATCGACCGCCGAGGCCTCTTCCACTCGCATTTCACGAGGTAAGAGGACATGGCATCCATCAGAAAACGCGCAGCGAGCTTCGAGGCACGCGCACACCACAATGGGCAGGTTTACAGCCGCAGCTTCCAGTCGCAGCAAGAGGCGAACCGCTGGGCTTACGGCGTCGAGCTCGGCTTCATCGATCCTTCCCGTTCACGCGGTGTCGAGTCAGGCTCCCTGGCCGAAGCAGCTGACCGTTACGCCGTCGAGGTCTCGTCGAAGCATAAGGGCGCAGTTCAGGAGCATCAGCGGATCAGGCAGATTAAAAAGCTCCGTTTCGCCCACAAACCGCTGCCAAGGGTCAGGCCCGACGACCTCAAGAGGCTACGAGACGACATGCTCCGTGCAGGCCGGTCCACGAGCACCGTTCGCTTACTGCTCTCCCTCATCTCGGCCATCTACAAGCACGCGCAGCGTGAGTGGGGCGTGTTGACTTCCAATCCCGTCAGCGCACTCAAAATGCCCCGTCCACCAGCCCCGCGCAATCGCCGGATCAATGCCGCTGAGGAAGTACTCCTGAAAGAGGCAATCAAGCGGTGCCGGAATCCTTCGATCCAGGCGCTAGTCCTGTTCGCACTGGAGACAGGGATGCGGCGCTCGGAGATGCTCAACCTGCGATGGGAGGACATCGACTTGCCGAGGCGCGTCGCAACGCTGCCTGACACCAAAAACGGACGGCCACGCTGGGTTCCTTTGACCCCGAGGGCGCTGGAATTGCTCGAGGAGCAGTCCACTCGCGGATGTACTGTACCGTTTGATATGAGTGCGACAGCCGTAAGCCAGGCTTGGCGGCACATCGTCGTCCGCGCCGGACTCAGCAACCTCAGGTTCCACGACCTGCGTCATGAGGCCTTGAGCAGATGGGCACATCGCCTGCAAGGAGACGTGTTCAAGCTGTCACTGGTCTCGGGCCACCGCACCTTACAGATGGCTCAGCGCTACGTTCACCCGGTGCAAAGCGAGTTCCTCGCCTCGCTCAATATGTCGCAAAATGTCATCTCTTGACATTTAACAACAATTGGTGAAAATAGTGTGGGCGAACGTGCGTCCAGAAAAAGGACGTCTGCCCCGGCGTTAGTCGGGGTTCGCATTGTGAAGGCCGGCGACCCCTTGGGAAGCCGGCCTTCTTGTTTCTACTCCCCCTCAAAGCCGCTCCAGCAGACGCTCGGGCGGCTTTTTCTTTGGAGCACCCAAATGCAAAACGAAGACCTCGAGATCGTCACGATTGCTGAAGTGGCAAAGATGCTGCGCCGTAGCCGAGCATCGATTCGCAACGACATTCGCTGCGGACGGATGCCACAACCGATCTTGCTTGGGCCCAGACACCGAGTCTGGCTCAGAGCCAACATCCTCGAATACTTAAGAGGCTGCGGCGCTTGCGCGCCGCGCGGAGATGCGCGATGAATGCCCCCCTACGCAACTTGAGGCCCGCCGTCCTGTCACTACTGGCGGAGCAGATCCCGGTGGCCCTGCGCGAGGTACCCAGATGGGTCGCTTGGCGCTATGAGAAAAGGACAAAACCGGGCGGAGAGCCCAAGTGGGCCAAGATGCCGCTAACGTCACGAGATACGGCGGCAAAAGTCTGCGACCCCACCACTTGGGGGACCTTCCAAGAGCTGGACTCTGCCTATCTCCTTTACGATTTTGACGGCATCGGCCTAGTGCTTACGGGCGGCGATGGACTGCACGGCATCGACATAGACGACTGCCGCAACCCAGTGACAGGCCAGCTCAACAGTCTGGCCTGCCGGATACTCGAAAGGATACGAGGCTATGCAGAGATCTCCCCGAGTGGGACCGGCATCAAAATTGTCGCGCGCACTAACCTGGATAAATCGAGGGTCAACCACAAAACCGGCCTCGAACTTTACGTCGGGAGTCGTACCTCCTTTGGGGGAGCGCTCTCCTTAGGCTTTGACCCTAAACTCAGCACATCGAGTTGCAAAGCCCTGTCCAGGCTCAAGCTGGAAACGTGCGGCCCGGCCCCTGAGTTGACATGGGTCAAATCCCGTTAGTTGAGAGAGGCCCTTACCATGACGACCTTTACCGACAGGCCACCTTCCACCAAGGAACTGAAGCTCCACTTCATTGACCGCACGCTACATCGGTTCTCGCCAAGGACGCTCAATTGCGTGGCACGCCAGATCCTTTCCATCGAAGACCCCGATGAGGTGATGCGTATCGGTTTGGAGCATCTGATGGAACAATTATCGGCATCCCGCGCAGATGGCGGATTCGCTACGCCGAAAGACAAGGTTTATCAGCCCGCGAGGGTCTGCCGCCGCTTGGAAACAGCAGAGGAAGATTTCAGCGACGTCCGGTTCTCCAATACCCTCAAGGTATTTCAGGAGGCTTGGAGGTGCGATGCACCAGTGGTCTGCAACGACGTGAAGAGTTCTCCTTTATTGGAAGACTCCCGCGACCAATTTCTGGCCATCAACAGTCACGCAGTTCTGATGCAGCGCCTAACGCTCGCTGGTAAGCCCGTCGGGATAGCCTGTGTGGATGTGACGCATGGGCAGCACCAGTGGAGCAAGGATCAGATCCGCCTGATGAGTGACTTCTGCACAACATTCTTGGGTCCGATGGTCGGTATAAGCCGCCATTGGCACGGCCGGGAGCCATCTCATGTCACGCAGAGGCCCAGCCCATCGGAACTCAATGTCATCCGCCTGGCCGCACGTGGAATGAGCTACAAGCAGATTGCCGGTCACCTTGGCAAATCCGTGCGTACCATCGAGAACCAGCTTCGCAGTGCTCGCACTCGCTTGGATGCAGCGAACCAGGCTGAGTTGATTCGAAAGTGCGAGATGTGGGTCTAGCGCGCCGGTCGGTCCAGCGGTCTTAAAAAAATCCCAAGCCCTCTCGAGCTTGGGGAACCTTCTTGAGGAAGAAGGTTGAGACGCATCTAGAAGACGCGCTTGACCATCACTTGGTAGTGCAGGTCAACGTATGGCTCGCAGACGCCGCCGTTGGTGTTGCGCAGGCAACCATAGTCGGTCAGGAAGCCCTAGGTCTTTTCATCCACGGCGATACCAGCCGCGCTGACCTGCCAGCCGCCCTCGAACGCCTTGGTCACGCCAAAGCGATAAGCGATGAAGCTGAGGTCGCCGGCATTCTTCACGTTCTGATAGCCCGAGTGAAGATTGAGGGTCCAGCTCGGCAGAAACTCGTAGTTGACATTGCCCTCGAAGTAGCCCGAGTTTTGGGTGTTCTGCACGCCAAAGTAGTCGGTCACGGCGTGCGAGTACTTCAGGTTGAGCATCTCCCAAGTCAGCGAGAGATACAGCTCTGTCGTGTTCACCGATGCGCCGCGCGAATCACCCGTGCCAAAATCAGAACCCGTTGGCATCTTGCTGCCCGGGAACAAGAACTGCAGCACCCCGACGTCTGCAGTGATCGGCCCGATCGGCCGAGCATAGCCACCGTAAACATCGATCTCAGCGTTCGAGTTTGGAATCGAGTCCGTGTCGACGTTACTCGCCCACACTCCAGCGTAGAAGCCGCTCGAATGAGTGATGTCAAAGCCGCCCTGTACCGCAGGACGCTCGCGCGTGTAGTTGAGACCGCGGAAGAAATAAGCGTTGGTCAGACCGATGTGCTGGTCACCGTCCAAGCCGGCGCCTCCGCCTTGGCCGGCTCGTCCGCCGCCACGACCGGCGCGGCCGCCAGCACAGCCGCGACCGCGCAGATGGGTAGTGCGTATTTCATGTTCATGTCCTTAGTTACCCTTCAAAGCGGCTCAAACCGGCGCAAAGACGTCGGCCCCGCCCCCACGGTGGCCCCCGTGGGGGCCACCGGCTGATGCATGTCGGCTCAGAGCGCCTGCTGCGGGATAGGACGGCAGGACGACCCCACCGGTGTCATGCCGCTGCTGGCTACGCTGTGAATCGAGTTCGCCACTGGCTGCGCAGGAGCGGCCCCAGCAAGCTTGGTCTTCGACTTGACGGCAAAGCTTGCAGTGACGTCCCTTAGCGGCCGGAACGATACCGGGGCGCGCTTACTGGGGAAGCTCAGCGTGAAGGTCGACGGGATCGCAGCCTGGTCTGGGTTGGTCGCACCGCGCGTTGTGTTGTACGGGTCGGTGAATCGACCATATGTGCCAGGCTGGACGGTGTACTGAACTGTCAAGCTGTCGCGGGCCGCGTTGGCGAGGTATGAACCCGGATCAGCCCAGTCGCCACCGTCAAGGTTCGCGGAAAACTTGATGTCGACCAGAACGCCATCGCAAAGCGGCGTGACCTCTTCGTACTGGGTCGGCCAGCCAGAACCGCCCGAAACATTGGGATAACGTCCGTAATCCCCGCCCTTCGACGGGCAAGCACCACCGCCGCCGAATGCAGCCCGATTCGGATGATGGACCCCGAACAACTGGGTACCGACCACGCGTTGTGCCCCTGCTCGGGTCTCGGCCCCGTCGGAGGCACGGTAGTTCAGCACATTGAAGCGGGGAGCGTGGGTCAGCGTTGTTTTGACTTTAAGGTTGCGCGCTTTGAGCGAATCGAAGTACTCGCCCGACGGACGCACGTATTGCAGATCATCGTTGTTACGGTTGTTGTATACCCCGATGACGAACAGGTAGGAGAGATTGAAGAAGGGGCGCTCAACCAGGTAGTACTCAGTATCGGTACGCGTGGTGTCCACCGCCAACCATTTCAGGAAAGTTTGGTCCTTACCGGCCTGGCCGACGTTCACCCAAGAACGCGCGTCCGGAAAATGGTCGAGCTTGACGACCCTGGTGTAGTTCTCGTTCACGTCCAACCCGGCGCGCTTGCCGAGCGGGCCAACGGCGTTTGCACTCGTCGAAGCGGCCTGCTTGAACATGTAGTCGACCACCTCGCGCGCGTGCGGGTAATCCTGCTCAGACATCGTGCAGTAGAAGCTGGGCAGGTCGATCGCGGGGTGGTTGGCGTACTTCCGGCCGAACACCGGGTGACTGATTGGGACGTCGATGAAATTGAGCTTGCCACCGCTGATCTGTTCGTCGGGGTAACGGTAGAGCGGGAAGCCGATTGAAAGGTCGTGGGCGGTGTAGAGGTCGTTGATGGTCGCGGCGGTCTGCGAAGCGATGTTGGTCCCTGTTGCCAGACCGGTCTTGCCTGGCTTGAGGTACATGCGAACCGTGCCGTTCTCTTGCATGCGCCAGAGCCCGTGCTTGCCCTCGCCAATCATGGTCATGACCTGCTCGGCTACTGTGACAAAGCGATAGGTCTGGTTGGTTTGCATATACCCCGTGTAGAACGGCAGGTGCGGGACGAGCGAGTGAGTCTTGGTGGGGCGGTTGCCCGCATTGCCAAAGCCGGGCATCGCCGCCTCGCCGGCCGAGATCGTCTGGTCGTTGGTGTAGAAGAAGGGATCGACATTCAGCAGGTCAAGGTTGGGGTCGGCAGCCTGGGCAGCTGCAGCGACCAGCGAGAGCGCACCAAATGTCGCAATGGAACGCTTAGAGAACATATTGATCATGGGTCTTGTCTCCTGTTTGCGCCGGTCTGCGGCGGGGCCCTTGTAAGCGCCGTCCCGACCGACGTTTTGATTCAGAACGGGTTGCGTTGGCCGCAGGCGAAGCCCACGCCGTAGTTGTCAGTGGTGAAGGTGATGGTCGATCCCTTAGGAAACGCAACCACGTCGCCCGGCTCACCCTTGACTTTGGTCTTGCCATCCGAGAAGTAGAAGCTTCCCTCGAGTACGATCTTGGTGTCGTCGTAGTCGTAGGTGTAGACGAGTTCCTTGCCCTTCTCGAGACGGAACATGCCGCAGGTGATAGGGGCCTTCTTGTTGCCCGTACTGATGACGTCTTGGAAGTAGGCGTTGACACCCGGAACATTCATCGAGGGTATCTTCATCTTCTGGGCACCCTTTACATAGCCCAGCGCCTTGGAACCTTGCAGGACCGCCGGGTCATGGGAAAATGCTGACGGACTGAAAGCCACCGACGCCACGACGACCATGGCTACCGGCAGGGTTTTTGCTGCGTTGATCATGTGTTCTCCCCGTATCGTTCTTTTGAGACGGCGGGACCCCGGACAACTGACCCCACCAGCCTGCACCTGTGACGGCAATGAGACCGTACCGCCTCGACCGATGCGGGGCATGACAAAAAACCCCTACTACTTAGGGGTAAGGGTCGCTGGACGGGGGGCGCGCGGGCATCAGTGCAGCTGGCTCGCCGTTTTTAGGGGACGCGGATCGGGCCTCCGGGCGGCCGGCCGCTGACGTACTTGATGGAACATTTGCGGGGTTCGGCGCGAACACCCAATCTGCATATGTTCTGGCCTTGGCAAAACCCGCCTCCTCGGCCGCGAAGCGCGCTGTCTGAAGCGGCACCTTGCGGCTGCGACTGCGCACGCCGACGATGCCGCCCCGGGCATCGCGCACCAGATCCCAGTCGACACGCCCCGTCATCGGGTCAGGGTACAGACGGCGGAGGTCGTGGGTTGGCACAGGCAGGCGCGTGTCGGTGAGCAGATCGCCCAAAGTCCGCGGCGGCCCGCGTAAGGGCCCGGCATCGCGAGCGGTGTATCGCGCGATGGCCACTCGGTACTGGCGGCCAACGAATAGCAACTGGTGCTCGGCCTCGCGCTGACGAGCGACACGGATCGATTCCGTGACCTGTAGAGCCCCCAGTGCCATACCCGCCAACACGATAAGCAGCGCTGCATAAGCGAATCCACCTGTCGCGATCGATGGCCGCACGGAAACCCTACGCCGCCCGGGCAACCGCCAGGGGCCGGTCATCCGCGATAAAACGCCAGGCTCACAGGTCGCGATAGTTTCGGCCGTCACTCGCCACGCCTTCGGCGCCGCTGCGCAGGTTGGTTATGCCACCATCCGGCGCTCGCTCGACAAGCCATCTTTCCCGGCTCTCAAGCACCGGATCGACCGGATACTGATCAAGGTAGCCACGCTGAACCAGCTCGTTGATGCTCCGCGGGTAGTTGCCACGATCACCGTAGTACTGATCGATGGCCTGTCGCGTCGCCTTCAGGTTTTGCTTCAGCACCACTTCAGCCGAGCGGCTCACAGACGTGACGTAGCGCGGCAGGGCGATCGACAAGAGCGCGCCGACCAATGCCAGAACCACCATCAATTCGATGAGCGTGAAGCCCTGGGACAATTGACGCGGAGCTCTTCGGTTCATGGTCTCTCCAGGCTCACCAATCGCGGTAGCGGCTGCCGTCGAGCGCCACCCCCGGATTGAGGCTGTAGACGTCGAACACGTCAGCGCCCGCCGTCGGGGCCTCGGGAGGGCTCGCGTAACTTCGCAACCCCCACGTCCGTTCGGGCGGCACACGTCCGATTGACGAATCACTCGCATCCGCCGCGGTCGCAAAAGCCGGTCGGAACAGCGGGTCAGCTGGCAAGCGACGCATGAAGTAGAGCCGCGGCCCGTCGGGTTTGCTGGCATCGGTCACACCACTCACGAGATCGGTCAGACGTGCCGGATAACCCGACTCGCTCACCTTCTTTGCCACCCGGCCTTCATCGACAGCCTTCTTGTAGGCATCGATGGCGGTCCTTATCTCGCGCAACGCCAAGCGCAGCGCTTGCTCGTCTGCGCGTTGCCGGACCTTTTTGACTGTCGGCGCGACTGCGGAACCGATCAGCGCGACCAGCGCTAACGCCACCAGCATCTCGATGTAGGTGAAGCCGCCTGCGGCCAGCCGCATCAGATCACGGGCCTACGCCGCGGCACAGGTGCCTGGCCGCTATCGGCGGGCTGACCCGACGGTGCCGGTGAGATGTCCGGCTGCGGCTGTGGCTGCACGGGAGTCGCGGAGTCGACACCCGGCGACTCGGCGTCGGCCGGGGACCCGATGCTCAGGTCCTCGGCAGGGACCTGATCGGCGGGCTGCGAATCAAGCACCAGCGGTGCAACGCCACCATCACCCAGCGTACCGCTGGCAAAACGGGCAAGGTCCGGCGGCAGTGGCTCGGGGGCGCGCAGGATGCGTGGGGTGATGAGCAGTACCACCTCGGTCTTGCTGCGCGTGCTGCCGAGGCCGTCGTCGCTGGAGAAGAGCCGACCGATGAGCGGGAGGTTACCAAGCAACGGGATTTTTGAAAGCGCGCGGCGCTGGTCATTCTGGATCAGCCCGGCAAGCACCTGCGTCTGCCCGTCCCGCAACCGCAGCGTGGTCTCGGTGTTGCGAGTGCCAAGGCGATAGGCGATGGTCGACCCGCCGCCCGCAGAACCTACCGAGATGGTTTCGATGATGTTGGAGACTTCGAGCTTGAGCCCTATCGAAACCTCCTCGTCGAGATGGATGGTCGGCTCGACGTCGAGCTTGAGACCGACATCAAGGTAACTCACCGCACTGGATACACCGACGTTTGCCGTAGCAGTGGTCGTGACCACCGGGACCTTCTCGCCGATGTGGATACGCGCCTTGGCCCGGTTCTTGACACGGATGCGCGGATTGGCCAGCAGATCGGTGGCATTTTCGCGCTCTTTCAGGTTGATGAGCGCTGCCGGGTTGGCGATGCTCGCGCGGATGCCGTTGCTGCCTATGACGATCGGCCCGGTCGAGGTCGGATTGCCGATACTCAGAGAATCCGGTACGGCCAGGCCGAGCTTGCTCAGCTGCGAACGGGATACTTCAAGCACCTCTACCTCAAGCATGACCTCGGGATCCGGGACGTCGTAAAGCGGGACCAGGCGCTCGGCGAGGCGGATCATCTCGGGGGTGTCCCGGACCACCACGATGTTGGCCTTGTCATCAGAGGTCACCTCTCGCGCTTTGAGAACGCTGCGCAAGGTGGCGGCAATGTCCTTCGGCAGGGCGTTGGTGACATTGAAGACGCGCACAGTCAGACGGCGGTACTCGTTACGCTTGAGCGCGGTCGCGGGATACACCAGCAGCGCACGGTCACCGAGCACACTAAACGCAAGCCGGTTGGCCTGGCCGATGATGCGCAACGCCTCACTCGCCTTGACGCCCTGCAGTCGCAAAGTCACCCGCGCATCGCGCCTGACGTCCTGGTCGAAGACATAGCTCAGGCCCGTACTGCGTGACAGCGCCTCAAAGACCTGCTTGACTGGCGCCTCGCGGAACTCGAGCGTGACCGGCTTCTCTTCAAGCAGACGAATCTGCGGCTCTTCCGCTACGGCGCGATCGTCAAGTTGCCGCTGGATGCGTTGCCGCAACTCCTGAGCGACCCGGTCGCCCGGCTGTAACGTGATAGCCTCCATCACGTCAGCTCGCGCAGCATCGAGACGCCGGTCAGCAAGCGCCTGCTCGCTGGTCGCCAGCAGTCGCCTTGCGCGCTGTCGCCGTTCGAATTGCAAGCGCGCTTCAGCCACGACCAAGTCGCCGGGAAGATACTTTCCAGCGCGATCAAGCGCCTCCGCCGCAGCCACATCATCGCCAGCGGTGATCGCGACGTCGGCCGCACGCAAGTGCTTCTGTGCCTCGGCCTCGCGCAAGCGCAGCAGCGCAGCTCGCGCGGCCGTCTCGCCAGGGTTTCGGTCGAGGTCAGCCTGGAGCTTGGCGATGGCGCCATCGGTGTCGCCAGCCAAAAGCAGCGGCTTGACCTCGGCCATCGGGTCTCGGGTCGCGCAGGCCCCCAGCAACAGCACCGGGAGCCCCGTCAAAATCATCTGCGACAGCCGGCGCAGGGGGTTGTGAACGGCTTTCATGGCGCGGCAATGTTAAAGGAACGTGGGCAGTTTGCGCCGATAACTATGAAGTGGGTCAGCGGTGCGACACACACGACCCGCCTGTACGTAGAAAGTTGGCGCTATGAAAATGGGGAGCGGGACTTTTCCTTCGTTATTCCCCGCCCAGCAAGTGCTCCAGGCGCGGTCCAAGATGCCCAGTACGCGGTGGAGTTGGAATCGCGTCAACGTGCAGAGAGCGCGCGGGCGGCAGAGGAAAGTAAAGCGAATACCGCTACCACCTTGTACATTCTCGACTCCTTCTTGCAGGGCTACAGTGGCCGCAGTGGTGGTAGAGCCTTACGCTGTGACCATTACGGAACTTACTCGGAGTGCAAATAATCTGCTGCAAGGTCGGTTTGGGTGAGCTTTACCTCGACCGATTTCGTGCAAAAGATATACTCTTTTCTGCTTTTAAGCAGGCGTTATCTCTGCCTGTACACTGAGAATGCGATGCCCATATTCAGCCGAAGACGGAACCTCAGCCTTTCATCACCAGAAACGGGATCCGTTGATGCCAATCGAATCCTCGATAGGGGCGACGCGGGCCTTGCGAGAATTCTCAAGAGGACAGCAATTGTCTTAACACTCATGCTTGTTTTCCCGCCTTTCCGTTACTTGCTCCCGAATGGCGTTGAAATTAATTTGGGCTACAGTTTGATTTTTTCTCCACCCCTTGCTACGGAAACCCGGGTCGGGTCCGTAAATATCCCTCTGTTGCTGACTCAAGTAGCTTTCGTCGTTTTAGTCGCGGCATGCGCTGCCGCCTGGAATTATGTTGTTTATCGTCACAAAAAACTTTAATCGCCCAGGATTCGCTTCGTATGGGCAGTGGCCGCGGACGCTATTGAGTCTTTAAGGAGTTCAAGGTCGTGCGGCAAACCTTCGGCATGGGCCAGATCAGGACGGTCGAGACAGACCACAGCCACGAAGCAGCTGATAAGAAAACTCTAGGGAAGCGCCGCACCAATACGTCGGCGGCGCCAAGGCACTAGACAGCAACGATTACCTGATTTTTAACGGCCATCGGTTGCTGTACGACGCTGACGGCTCGGGGAAGGGCGCGGCAGTTGTGGTGGCGAACATCGTGGGCAACGTGGTGGCCAGCGACTTGGTGGTGGTCTAGCAAACTGAGCCGCCATCGTTTTAGGCAATGAAACCGGCGGCGGCCCAAAAATCTGTTCGCTATCGATTAATCTTCCGCTTACTGCCCTTACCCTGCGGGACCTCCGGTGGCCACACCCGCCGGTAGATCTCCTTGAGCTGGCCGACGCTCAACAGACCCGGCTCATTGATCCAGTGCGGCCGGTCCAACTCCATATCGCCGGCTGCCTCATTAGCCCAAAAAGCCTGTAGCAGCAGGATCGCCGCATCGGCACCTTGCAGCCCTGATCGGGGTGCCGAGGCAACGATGCGGTGATCCACAAAACGCCACCGCTCGTCGTCAAAGTGACAAACCCACAGGACATGCCGGTCGCGATGCGTGCTGAGCGATAAGTAGTAGGCGTCAATGCGATTGTGCATCGGCGACCACGCCCACTCGACCTGAGTTAAGAAGTGCGCCGTACGCGGCATGCTCGGCGGCAGCCCGCTGCTTTGATTGATCAGGTCAGCCTGCCACCCTGGCGGTGTGCTGGGCCAGCTGGGCACGACGTAGAGGCGCTGCGGCGGAAGATCTCCCGGCAGCATTGGTATCGACAATCGACTGGTCATGAATTGCTCCTCGCGACCCCCAATAAAAGGTTCCGGCGTCACCGGAACATGCTGGGGGAGGAGCATGGGCGACGGTTTAGCGGGAATTTGTGAATCGCCCCAGCAAGTGTCAAAAATCGGCGATGGGCGGAGTTTATGTCATTGACAGTTCATGTCAATTGCCTCGTGTGTTGGTCGATGTGGACCGACCCTTGTGATACATTTTAACTATTAGTCCGTGGACCTTGATCCGTGAAACCAATAGAACTCGCACGACAAGCACTGGCCGCGCTACCCCGCTGCGGCGCCAAGTCCCGCCAAACCGGCGAGCCCTGCAAGCTGCCCGGGACCGGGGCTGGCGGCAGGTGTCGCTTCCATGGTGGGCGTAGTACCGGTCGACCACCGATCCACGGTCGATTTACCAAGAAGGCCAAGCTTGAACGCGACTGGGCTCGGCTCATCGTCGGCGTGACGGCTGAGGTCTACGGCGGCAAGCACCGTTGGTTTAAGCCAGGGCGGCTCACCGCCAAACGGTTGCAAGAGTTGCTGCGCGCCAAGCTAGCCAACGCCATCGGATAAGAAGTTTCTGCCCCGAATTTGCCCCGATTCCGGTACTGTAGCTTCCAGCAGTACCTACGCGGCTTCGGTCGTGGCGTTTTCCAAGTCATTGTTTATATGAGTATTTTTGGTTTTTTGGTAAAGACGGTCGTGTCGCGAAGTCGGCCGCGCGCAGGATTGTGATTCCGGTTGTCGTGGGTTCGAGTCCCATCAGCCACCCCAACCCCTTGTTCAGGCGCAACCCACAAGCACGACGCCTTGCAGCAGGTCGCCCGCTGTCGAGCCACAGGCCGTGCCCAGGAAACTTTTCCTTTCCCGTGCCGGTCTTAGTCCCTGTCGATCGCGCCGCGCCGAAGCCACTGGTGAGCCGGTCAAATGGGTGCCGCCAGCGCCCGCCGCGCGTCTCTCCGCAGCCACGGAAGCCATGGACACCAGCCCCCCGACTCGTTACACCACCACCGCCATCACGCTGCACTGGTTGGTGGCGCTCGGCATTCTGGGGGCGTTCTCACTGGGCCTTTACATGCAGGACCT
>Ga0214921_10009033_pt1 | contig 12716 bp, 10 predicted proteins | sample LL1505_MetaG_FD_177992 | JGI IMG/M metagenome (GOLD analysis project Ga0214921, IMG submission 177992) | Freshwater microbial communities from Lake Lanier, Atlanta, Georgia, United States - LL-1505 | ecosystem: Environmental > Aquatic > Freshwater > Lake | place: USA: Georgia | collected... | reverse complement strand
GCCATCCCCAGGGTCATGGCATAAATTCCAAGCAAGACTGGGATCACGCTCTTAACTGATTTTTGTTTGATTTTGTTTTTCATATTTATGGTTTCCTTTGTCTAAAACCTCAGGGTGCCAAGGGTGAAGGTTGAGCCCAACTGGTGTTTCCGCTGGTATTTACAAGTAAGGCCGTTGTTCCGGCGACTGTAACGCCCGTTGCCGTTGAAAAAGAGATGCTATCAAGAAAGCCGTCGGCTGCGCCTGCCCAGAGGAGGGAGTTGTCCTGATTCAATTGACCGTCAGCACTAAACGTTCCCACCGTGTCAGCGTAATCAGAAAGATTCGCTCCCAAATTGATTTGCTGGATGTTCTTCCCGTTGCTCGGATTCGAGAGCGAAACCAGATTCACTAGACCTGCATAGAGCGGAACAATTGTGGTTGAAGGATTGACCACACCTGTTGTCGTAAAACTCCCGGCTGCCGATGTGCTGAGCAAGAAAGCCTGACTGGGGTATATTACCGCATCAGATTCACTAAATGAAATTGCATCCAACCAGCCTGACGTCTGAGTGGAATCCCTCAAAAGAGTAGTCGTGGAACCGTCGGCATTGTAGAGGGTGATCGTATCGGAGTAATCCCCAAGGTCGGTGTTCCCCTTGAACAAATCGGAGACCTTCACATGAGGACGAACAACGAAACTGGGAGTTCCGGTCACCGCCGCCAAATCACCAGCTGCGACATTCAATTGAGTGGCTGTATTTCCAGTGATATCCACCACTACCCCTGTTTGGGGTCCGGAAGTGATCTGGATATAATATCCGGGCAATCCGTTAGAGGGAGCAAGCTCATTAGCCGTGAACGAAGCGGTACTTACGGAAAGACTGTTGGCAGTAACAGAGGAGGCTGTTCCTTGGTATTTAGCAGCCTTCACAAACCCCACACCATGACCGGTTGTGCCAACCGGGAAGGACTGCTTCTCATAACCGACGACATCGCTGTACGAGTCAACGGCCATAGCCACACCATTCATTAGAATAATGGAACCCAAGATAGCTGATTGTAGGATTTGTTTTTTCATGAATTTCTCCAGGGTTTAGATGAGTAATTTTTAGGCTTTCTTTCTCCTTCCAAGTACAAATGTCGCTACGCTTCCAATGACCAATAGAACTCCAGCTGATGGCTCGGGAGTTTGCGCAAGGGTAATCATGTCGCTTCCCGAGGCGTAATCGACATAGGAGCCAAGCAATACCTCGGCTTGCGAATTGATGCCGGACAAATTCATTGTAACGCCACTCAAGTCGCTAGTAGGACTCGTCCAAGCTGTCGTTCCCGTTCCATCGACATTCCTTACGATTCCAATTTCATTATTAAAAGCTGTCCAGATGTACAGATTTTTACTCGCACCGATACTTGCAGAATACGTGACGCTTTGAATGCTCCCGGTAAACACGTTGTAGGCTGCTGTTGGTGCACCGTTGATTGCCAAATTGGCTGTCGTATTAAAAACAAACTGGCTCGCGGAAACGCCTGTACCAACCTGCGAAGCATTCCCGTAATTCGTAACGCCCGTGCCCAAATCTCCGAAATTGCTACTCAGGGCCAACAAAGTGTCCGAATAACTCGAGGCGCCGGTTTTGAATGCAGAGATGGCGTTATTCAACAAAGAAATATCAAAAAAGGTACCGACTCTGATGCGAGTCCCAAGATCAATATTTCCGAGCGTGCTAGTGGCAAAAATGGGTCCACTCGAGGCTCCGTTTCCAACCAGTGTGACGGTAGCCGCGGAGGCCATCCCCAGGGTCATGGCATAAATTCCAAGCAATACCGGGATCACGCTTTTAACTGCTTTTTGTTGGATTTTGTTTTTCATATTTGTGGTTTCCTTTGTTTAAAACCTCAGGGTGCCAAGGGTGAAGGTTGAGCCCAGGTTGTGTCACTGCTTGCATTGACAAGCATTGCTGAGGTTCCCCCCGCATTCACACCAGAAGCAGTCGCAAAAGTGGTTGCATCAAGAAAACCGTCCGCCGCGCCTGCCCAGAGGAGGGAGTTGTCCTGGTTCAATTGACCGTCAGCACTAAACGTTCCCACCGTGTCAGCGTAATCAGAAAGATTCGCTCCCAAATTGATTTGCTGGATGTTCTTCCCGTTGCTCGGATTCGAAAGCGAAACCAGATTCACCAGACCTGCATAGATCGGAACAATCGTGGTTGAAGAATTGACCACTCCAGTTGTTGTGAAACTTCCGGCTGCCGATGTGCTGAGCAAGAAAGCTTGACCAGGATATATTACCGCATCCGAGGAGCTAAAGCTTGTTGAATCAAGCCATCCTGTCGTCTGGGAGGAATCCCTCAAAAGCGTAGTCGTGGAACCGTCGGCATTGTAGAGGGTGATCGTATCGGAGTAATCCCCAAGGTCAGTGTTCCCCTTGAACAAATCGGAGACCTTCACATGAGGACGAACAACGAAACTGGGAGTTCCGCTCACCGCCGCCAAATCACCAGCTGCGACATTCAATTGAGTGGCTGTATTTCCAGTGATATCCACCACTACCCCTGTTTGGGATCCAGAAGTGATCTGGATATAATATCCAGGCAATCCGTTAGAGGGAGCAAGCTCATTAGCCGCAAACGAAGCAGTACTTACGGAAAGACTGTTGGCAGTAACAGAGGAGGCCGTTCCCTGATATACGGCTGCCTTCACAAACCCCACTCCATGACCGGTTGTGCCAGCAGGAAAGGATTGCTTCTCAAAACCCACAACCCCTGTCGAAATAGTTGTTTGAGCATGCACAGAAAATGCCACCAAGAGAGGCAGCGTTGCTTTGATGATTATCTTTTTCATTTTTTAAACTTCTCCTTCTTCAGACAAGATGGAACCGATTATGTTCAAAATCAAGTGGGTTTTTTTGCTTGCCACCCAATTGTCACAATTCTCGTTGGAATCAATAATTGCAAGTTAAGTTCATATATATTAGGTACTTATGTATTTGGCTAGCCCTATTTCAAGCCGATAGCCCAAAAGTGGGTAAGAAAATAGGCCCCAACCACAAAATCGTTTGGCCATTTTTTCAAACGATCCCACGTTTTTATTCTTTCTCCAGAGATGAAACTCAGCGAAAAGAGTCTGTGCCCTCGAAGCCGAATCAAAAAAAACCAAAACCAAAAAATCCAGTCGCGCGTAGCTCCTCTCTCAAATTTCCCTCTTCTCCTCACCTCCGCTCGGAATCTCCCGCCTCTTTCGACCCAAGTCATGCGCCTCAACCACGGCGCCGACTCCTCCTAAAACTTTCGGGAGAAACACTCGCCGAATCGGGCAATCACCTCTCCCAATCCGTCACCCGTCGCCTCGCCCATCAAATCCGCGATATCCTTTCTCCCTCCCTCCAATTGGCCATCGTCATCGGAGGAGGAAACATATGGCGCGGAGCCCCTGCCGCCGGTGAAGGACGAATGGATCGCAACACCGCCGACTACATGGGCATGCTCGCCACGGTCATCAACTCCCTAGCTCTCCAGGACGCCCTTGAACGCGCCGGGGTTCAGACCCGGGTCATGACCGCCATCGAAATGAAAAACGTTGCCGAACCCTTCATCCGGCGCCGTGCCCTACGCCATCTGGACAAGGGCCGGGTAGTCATCTTCGCAGCCGGCACGGGGCATCCCTTCTTCTCGACCGACACCACGGCCGCCCTCCGGGCGAGTGAAATCGGGGCCGACACCCTCCTCAAAGCCACGAAAGTGGACGGTATCTATGACTCCGACCCCCGCACAAATCCTCGGGCTCAACGTTTTCAGACGATCACTTACGGAGACGCCCTCCGTCGCCGACTCCAAGTGATGGACTCCACCGCCTTCTCTCTCTGCATGGACAACAAGATTCCCATCGTGGTGTTCGACGTTTTCCGCGAGGGCAACCTCCGCGCCGCCGCCCAAGGCCGACCCGTCGGCACCCGCGTCATCGCCGGGGATTAAACTTGGTAGGGCGACCTCGACCAGACCGCATCAGTCTAAGTTTCAACCTCGAAACGGTCCGGGAGCCGGGGTCATCAACCCCGCCCAACGTCCGAGCCTTCACCGGTGATTCAAAGCCAATAAGACCACGCTTTCTTTCTTCCGAATCGCCCTCTTTTTTTCTACGCTTTCGGGCTTATGTCGGCGCCCCAAATTAATATTTCCGATGTCGCCTCCCTCGCCCGACTCACGCTCACCCGGGAGGAAACGGAAAAGTTTTCTTCCCAGCTCGGACAGATTCTTTCGCACATGGATTCCTTGAAACAGATCGAAATGGGCGATGTCCCCGAAGTCACACCTCCCGCCCAACCCAACCTCCGCAAAGACGTACCGGTCCCCAGTCTGACCCTGCAGGCCGCACTCTCCAACGCCCCCGCTCAGGCCAATGATCTGATCCTGGTCCCGAAGATCGTCGAATGAGCCTCGCCCACGAAAGTATCGCCTCGCTCCGCCGCCGCCTGGCTGCGAAGGAAATCCGCTGCCGCGACATTGTCCAAGATCTTCTCCAACAGATCGATGCCCGAGAAAAAACGATCCACGCCTACACCCACGTCGACCGCGAAGCCGCACTCGCTGCCGCCGAAAAAGCCGATCCTACTCTTCCTCTCGGCGGAATCCCCATCGCCATCAAGGACAACCTCAACGTCCTCGGCGACCCTTGCACCTGTGCGTCAAAAATTTTGGACGGCTACAAAGCGCCCTACGACGCCACGGCCATCGCCCGCCTCCGCCAAGCCGGAGCCATTTTCCTCGGACGAACCAACATGGACGAGTTTGCCATGGGCTCCTCCACGGAAAATTCCGCCCTCGGCATCACCCGCAATCCCTGGGACAGCTCCCGGATCCCCGGCGGCTCCTCCGGTGGTTCCGCCGCTGCTGTGGGAGGAAGAATCGCCCTCGCAGCCCTTGGATCCGACACCGGCGGCTCGATCCGACAACCTGCCGCCCTCTGCGGTTGTGTCGGCCTTAAACCCACCTACGGAAGGATCTCCCGGTACGGCCTCGTGGCCTTCGCCTCCTCCCTCGACCAGATCGGGCCCTTGACCCGCACAGTGGAAGATTCCGCCATTCTTCTCTCCGCCCTCGCCGGCCACGATCCGCACGACAACACCACTGACCTGCGAAAACCAGAATCTTTCCTCACAAAACCCGATGCATCCGTCAAAGGCCTCCGCGTCGGCATTCCTAAGGAATATTTCATCCCCGGAATGGATGCCGAGACTGAGGCAGCCGTCCGCCAATCCGCCGAATGGTTTAAGAAAAACGGTGCCACTCTGGTCGATATTTCCCTTCCGCACACACCTTCGGCCATCGCTGTTTACTACATTCTCGCCACCGCCGAGGCCTCGGCCAACCTCGCCCGCTTTGACGGCGTCCGTTATGGCCGCCGGGCTGCGGATCCCCGCGATGTTCTGGATCTCTACCACCGGACACGCTCCGAAGGTTTTGGGCCGGAGGTAAAACGCCGGATCATTCTTGGCACCTTCGTTCTTAGTGCCGGCTACACCGACGCCTATTACCGTAAGGCACAGAAAGTCCGGGGCCTCATCCGGCAGGATTTCGGAAAAGCCTTTGCGTCGTGCGACCTCCTGCTGACTCCGACTAGCCCGGAACCTGCCTTCAAACTCGGGGAACGAACTCAGGATCCATTGAAGATGTATCTGGCCGACGTGTTCACCATTTCAGTCAATCTGGCCGGCAATCCAGCCATCTCCCTGCCGTGCGGCTTCACTAAATCAAATCTCCCGATAGGCCTGCAGTTGATCGGTCCCCGATTCGGGGAAGAGAAGATCCTACAGGCGGGTCACAGCTACGAGCAGGCCCATGATTGGCACAAGAGGTTGCCCCCGACATGAGCTCTTCTTCCAAATGGGAGTCGGTCATTGGCCTCGAGGTTCACGTCCAGGTCCGTACGCAGACGAAAATGTTCTGCGGATGTACGAACCAGTATGGTGACGCCCAAAACACCCATCTATGCCCCGTTTGTCTCGGACTGCCTGGCAGTCTTCCTGTGCCGAACGAGGAGGCAATCCGCAAAACCATCCTCTCCGGTCTGATGCTTGGTTGCAAAATCACCCCGGTTGCGCGTTTCGACCGAAAAAACTATTTCTACCCGGATATGCCAAAGAATTATCAAATCAGCCAGTACGACGATCCCCTATGTGCCGGGGGTGGCGTGACACTGGATCCGTTTCTTTTCCCCAAGGAAATTCAAGAAACCGATGAAGCCAAGGCCGGCCGAAGCATCCGTCTCGTCCGTATCCACTTGGAGGAAGATGTGGCTAAGTCCTTTCATTTCGAAGATCGCAGCGGAATCGATTTCAACCGTGCGGGAACTCCTTTGATGGAAATCGTCTCCGAGGCCGATCTGCGCACGCCGGGCGAAGCCTTCTCGTTCCTCGGCTCCCTTCGCCAAATCCTTCTCGCGGGTAACGTCAGTGACGCCGACATGGAAAAAGGCCAGATGCGATGCGACGTGAACGTCTCCGTCCGGCCCTTTGGCCAAAAGGAGTACGGAACCAAAGTGGAGTTAAAGAACCTGAACTCGATCAGCGGAGTTCGCCGAGCCCTGACCTATGAGATCGCAAGACAGATCGCGGCCTGCGAAAAAGGCGAGAGCATCGCTCACGAGACGCGCCGTTGGGACGACGAAGCCGGCGCCACCTTCACCATGCGAACAAAAGAGAAAGCGCACGACTACCGCTATTTTCCCGAGCCGGATCTTCTTCCCGTTCGGACCGACCAAGGACTGCTGGAATCGGCCCGCACTTTAGTTCCGGAGCTTCCGTCCGACCTTCAGTCACGTTTGATCCGTGACTTTGGTGTCACCCCCTATCAGGCGAGCGTATTGACCGCCGACCGGATTCTTTGCGGCTATTATGAAAAAGCGGCTGGAGGAACGAAGAACAAGGCCCTCGTGGCCAACTGGATCCTCAACGATTTTCTCGCCACCCAGCCGGACCCAACCACCACACCGGTTCGGCCGGAATATTTCGGGGAACTGGCCGATCTGGTCGCCGGCGGCGCCATCAACAGCGCTCAGGCGAAAAAGGTTTTCACCGAACTGACTACCAACCCGTCCTCCCCCAAGGAGATCGTTAAAAAACTCGGCTTGGAACAGATCTCGGACAGCTCCGCGCTCTCTGCCTATTGCGACGAGGCCATCGCCGCGAATCCACGAAGCGTGGAGGATTACAAAGCTGGAAAGATGAATGCCATCAATGCCCTCAAGGGCTTTGTAATGAAAAAGAGCCAAGGGAAGGCCAATCCCTCCCAGGTAGATGAAATTCTCCGGACCAAACTCTCTGCCTAGACGGTTGCCCTTCTCCCCGCCTTCGGCAATCCTTTGACTTAGCCATGATTTCGAACGAAGCCTACGTCCTTGAGCTTCTCCAAAACTCCGGAGTGGTCTCCCCGGAGGACATGGCCGCATGCCAGCAGGATGCCGCGACCCAAGGTCAGACGACGATGGAGAGCATCACGAAGAGGGGTCTTCTCAGCATGGATCAGATCCTCGAAATCGTGGCGAAAGACTGCGGGATGGAGTTCGAGGCCAATATCGAGCACGTGGAAGAGGATGTTCTTTCTTCCATCCAACCGGCCGACAGCCGCCGTTATCATGCCCTCCCGATCCGCAAACTGCCCTCAGGCCTACGCGTAGCTATTCCAGACCCTCTGGACTTTGAAACACTTGATGCGCTCCGTTACTTGCTGAAAACCGATCTGGAGCCCGTCGTGGTGCCTCTGAACAAAATTGACGAGGCCATCACCAAATATTTCGGGAAAACGGATGAATCGCTACAGACGCTCATGGCGAACATGGATGGAAGCGAGCTGGAGGTCAAAGGGCCGGCCGCCGAAGGCGGCGACGAGGCCGCAGAAGGAGATGCCCCGATCATCCGCATGGTCTATGGCCTGATTCTGGAGGCTCACCGTCTCCGAGCGAGCGACATTCACATTGAGCCGCTAGAAAAACGGCTCCGCCTCCGTTACCGCATCGACGGAAATATGCAAGAGATGCGGGATCCCCCCAAGCGGCTCCAGTCCAGCATCATCAGCCGGATCAAGATCATGTCGAACATCAGTATCGCGGAAAAACGACTACCGTTGGACGGCCGAATCGCCTTGGCCACATCAGATGGACCCACACTGGATCTCCGCGTCTCCACCGTGCCGACGATTCATGGCGAGTCCGTGGTCATGCGAATTCTCGACAAAAAGAATCTGATGCTAGGGCTGCCTGAACTGGGCTTCTTTGCTGACGATCAGGCGATTTTGGAGCGCACCATCAATTTTGCGGACGGCATCTTTCTCGTCACTGGACCCACCGGATCGGGCAAATCGACCACGCTTTATGCCTGTCTCAACACCATCAACAAGCCAGACCGCAAACTGATCACGGTGGAAGATCCCGTCGAGTATCAGTTGCCAGGGGTGAACCAGGTCGCGGTGAACACCGAAATCGGCATGACCTTTGCCGCCGCTCTTCGAGCCATGTTGCGGCAAGCGCCCAACATCATCATGGTGGGAGAGATCCGGGACGTGGAAACCGCTTCCATTGCCATCAATGCGTCCCTCACCGGGCATTTAGTTTTCTCCACCCTCCACACGAATGACGCCCCCAGCGCCATCACCCGACTTGTGGACATGGGGGTAAAGCCGTTTCTCGTCTCCTCATCGATCCGGGCCGTACTGGCGCAACGTCTCATCCGAAAAATCTGTCCGGAATGCAAGGAGCCCTACACCCCCACCGAAGTGGAGTTGCGGGCCCTGAATCTCACAGCCGCTAGTCTGGCCCAAGCCCGTTTTTCCAAAGGAAGAGGCTGCGACCGCTGCCGCGGAACCGGATACAAGGGGCGAGCCGGAATTTTTGAAATTTTCACGGTGGACGATGAAATCCGCCACCTAATCAACGAAGGCGCACCCGTCTCAAAAATCCGGCAACGGGCCCGGGATCTGGGCATGCGAACTCTCCGTGAAGACGGAATCCGCAAGGTCGTCTCCGGCATGACAACCCCTGAAGAGATTATTTCGGCCACCATGGCGGACAAGGACTAGCCATGGATCCACGCTTCCTACTGCCTTTTCTTGAGGAACAGCAAATCCTATCGTCCGAACAGTCCCGGGAAATCTCCGAAGAGCTCAGCCGGACCGGAAAGCCGATTGAAACCGTTTTGGCCAATTTCGGGATCATCCAGATGCCTCAGATTTTGGAAAAAATATCCGATAGTCTGGGTCTTCCCCTGATTCTGGATCTATCGACGCTCGAACTCAGCCCGGAACTTCTTGCCCGCATTCCCCCTCACACCGCCCGAAATGTCGGAGCCCTTCCCTTGGCCGCGGATGAGATGACCCTCACGGTGGCCTTAACCGACCCCTTGGCGACACAAGCAATCGAAGATCTCCGTTTTGCGACCGGGGCGGAAATTTCCCAGGTCATCGCACCCCCCGATAAAATTCTTCCCCTCATTGAAAAACATTATGGGGCAGCAGAAACCAACATTGATGACATCCTCACGGAACTGGAAAATGCCCCCGAAGCCGCCTTGGCCTCAGAAGGCGTGGATCTGACAGAAGCCGGCAGCGCCCCGATCATTAAATACGTCAACACGATCATCGCTCGTGCGATCCAGGCCAAAGCGAGTGACATTCATTTTGAGCCTTTTGATAAGGAATTCAAAATCCGCTACCGCGTCGACGGTGCTCTGTACGAGATGGCTCCTCCTCCGCGTCGACTGGCGATCCCAGTGACTTCCCGTATCAAGGTTATGGCGAACCTGAACATTGCCGAACGCCGCGTGCCCCAGGACGGACGCATCCAGACTCTTCTCGCGGGTCGGCAGGTCGACCTTCGTGTCTCCACCCTGCCCACCCAATACGGGGAAAGCATCGTCTTGCGTGTGTTGGACCGCTCCGTCGTGAATCTGGATCTGGAAAAGCTGGGCATCCCCAAACACATTTACGACTACGTATGTGAAACCTTGGAAAAACCCAACGGAATCTTCATCGTCACCGGGCCGACGGGTTCCGGAAAAACCACCACCCTTTACTCCTGCCTCGGGCGGATCAACACCATCGACACCAAAATCCTGACCGTCGAGGATCCGGTGGAGTACGAGTTGGAAGGCATCATCCAGGTTCCCGCAAACGAGGGAATTGGACTGACCTTCGCACGCGCACTCCGGGCCTTTCTCCGGCAGGATCCCGACAAGATTCTGGTGGGAGAGACCCGCGATCTGGAAACGGCACAGATCGCCATTCAAGCGAGCCTCACCGGGCACTTGGTCATGACCAGTCTTCACACCAACGATGCCGCCGGAGCGGTTACCCGACTTCTCGACATGGGGGTCGAACCCTTCCTGATCGCCGCCTCCATGGAGGGTGTATTGGCGCAACGACTTCTCCGCAGAATCTGCAAGGAATGCCGATCCCCTTTTCAGCCCAAGGAAGAGATCCTCGCGCAGATCGGTCTAACCGCATCCGAGGTGGGAGACAGACCCTTCTACTTCGGCAAAGGTTGCGAAAACTGCAACGGGACGGGTTACCGCGGGCGGGTCGGAATTTACGAGCTCCTGGATATACGCGAACCCATTCGCCAGTTGATTAATGAGCGTGCACCCTCCGTCGTCATAAGGCAGAAAGGAATCGAACTCGGTATGACCACCTTGCGCCAAGACGGAATCCGCAACATTCTTGAGGGACACACAACCCTCGAGGAAGTTATCAAATACACCTAAAGCTATGCCCCTTTTTGCATACTCGGCCGTCGACGCCAAAGGAAAGACCCATCAGGGAACTTTGGAGGCCAACAACGCTTCCGATGCCGCCGCTGCCGTAAAGAAAAAGGGGATGTTCCCGACCAACATTGCCGAGACGGTGGCGGAAGCTGGCAAACCGAAAGGAAAAGGCTTTTCCTTCAAGTTTTCGCTCGGAGGAGGAACCGGTACCGGCAAAGTCCCGGCAAAGATTCTCACCGTCTTCACCCGTCAGCTCTCAACCCTCATCAGCGCTGGCTTGCCTCTACTCCGCAGTCTACGAACGCTGAGCAAACAGGAGAAAAATCCGAATCTCCGGAAAATTATGGCGGGCCTAGCCGAATCGGTTGAAGGCGGAACCACTTTTTCTGAAGCGCTTTCGCAACACCCGAAAGCCTTCAACAAACTTTACGTCAATATGGTCAAAGCAGGTGAACTGGGCGGCGTCTTGGAAGTTGTGCTCACCCGTTTGGCGGAATTTGCAGAAAAAAGCCAACGCATCCGTGGCAAGGTGACCTCCGCCATGGTTTACCCCTTGGTCGTCTTGACCATTGCCGTAGGCATCGTCACTTTCCTCATGCTTTTCATCGTCCCCAAATTTGAAGCGATTTTTAAAGACATGCTAGGCGGCCGACCTCTCCCCTTCATCACCCAAGTGATCATGGATCTCAGCCGCTTTATTCAGGGGAACTTCATCCTCATCGCCGGCGCCATCGCGGTGGCCGTGGTCGGAATTCGATTTGCCCTTCGTTTGCCAGGTGTTTCCACGGCCGTTGACGAATATAAACTCAAGCTCCCGCTGTTTGGAGATATGTTGACCAAAACATCGGTGGCACGGTTTAGCCGTACACTCGGAACCCTTGTTTCTTCCGGCGTGCCCATTCTACAGGCCCTGCAAATCACCCGCGATACCGCCGGCAATGCCCGCGTTAGCTCAGCGATCGAAAATATTCACGATAATGTGAAAGAAGGTGAATCCATGGTCTCCCCAATGGAGGCGAGCCAGATTTTTCCTCCCATGGTGGTTTCCATGGTTCAAGTGGGCGAAGAAACCGGACAGCTTCCTGACATGTTGACCAAAGTGGCGGATGTTTTTGAGGAGGAGGTCGACACCGCTGTCGCTGGCTTAACCTCACTCCTCGAACCAGTCATGATTGTGATGCTGGCCCTCATCGTTGGAACGATCGTCGTAGCCCTGTTCCTCCCGCTGATCACCATCATCCAAGATCTGACCGCGGGCGGAGGGTGATCCGAAAAAACACTCCCTGTGCTGGAAGTGGTCGTTTGCCGTTGCGGAGAAGACCTTAGCTGGACCCGAAATCTGCCACAGGGAGTCCGCCTGACCGTCTACGAAAAAACCCCGACTCCCGCCCAACCTTGGCCCTCTTCCATCCCCCTACCGAATATCGGTCGGGAAGCCCACGCTTGGTTGCACCATCTTTCCGAGCGCTACGACTCTCTATCCACCCAAACCGTTTTTGCCCAAGGACACCCCTTCGACCATGCACCTGATTTTCATCGCATCGTTCGAGGCCTGGCCCGCGGGGAGACTTACATCCCGGATTTTTGGTGGCTCGGATTCATGTGGGAGACGGATGACACCAAAGGGCATCCCTCCTTTGTGAACTGGACTAAAAATCCCGAACGAAGAGAACTGGATATGGAAACGTTTTTTCAAAAGATTTTTGGTGAATCCGCGCCTTCCCTCGTCCGTTACGTTGGCGGCGGTCAGTTTGCTATCCTTGCAGAAACGGTTCATCGCCGCCCCCGATCTTTCTATGAGAAAGCACGCGATCTTTCCCATTCCTTTCCCGATGCCGCCCATGCCTTTGAACGTACTTGGGACCGTGTTTTTATGGCCCCTCCCCTGGACGCCAGACTCTTCGGACCGTCGGGACTTCGCCTCCTAAAGCCGGTTCGTCCCAAAACCGCCCTACCGTCTGAAATTTAATTCTTCTCGGTGGGGGGT